>Ga0070765_100001450_pt1 | contig 14583 bp, 8 predicted proteins | sample HubBroMetageWFT5_FD_71516 | JGI IMG/M metagenome (GOLD analysis project Ga0070765, IMG submission 71516) | Warmed and freeze-thawed soil microbial communities from the Hubbard Brook experimental Forest, New Hampshire - Hubbard Brook CCASE Soil... | ecosystem: Environmental > Terrestrial > Soil... | reverse complement strand
ATCGTCCGCAAATTGGAAGCTCGGAGAACAGGAGCGCCTCTGCTCTGACCCAAGCTAGAAGTGCTGGACCTCCTGCAGTTGCCGTACGACCCAACGATCGGCGCCTGGAGTCATCAGCACAACATAATGCGTTTCGACGCGCTCATCGTAAATTTTGTTATTGCCGTCAACCACCTGGAGTTCGTACTGCGCTGTATCGTGCAATTCGATCAGGTCTCCCTCTGGAGCATAGAAAACGGCTTCCACTTTGTGGCTTTGATCGAGATAGCGGGAACTCACGCCACTACGACGCTGATCGCTCACGGTCTCGCTGAGCCACGCATCCGCCGAACCCGTAAACGATCCATTCAAAGGCCCCGCGGAGTTTAGCTCAAGCGCGTGCGTCAGATTTCCCCATGCGAAAGTGTAGTCCCGAAGAATACTTCTCTCGGTCAGGGCCTCGACGGTTCGGGGACCGGCGTGGCTGGCGTCGAAAGCGACGACCGGTGGGGAATCAGGGCCGGCAGCGTAACAAAGCGCCGCGAAGGCCATCATGATTGCGCCCAGAACCATTGCCGCGAGATGTTGCCTCAGCCCTTGCATTGAAAACGTTCTTCCTCTCCCGTCATTTGTCATTGCGAACCCAGGCGCAACTCGTTGCCCATCACGACGCCAGAAGCAGCCGACACGACAACGGGACCCGTCGCCGTGATCTGGGCGCGCGCCACGCCCTGCTTCAGTGGCGCATCGACAGTACTTTTCTCGTCTCCTTCTCTGGCCGTGAAGGTCACGATGGTTCCGTCCGGCACTGGATTGCCGGAGCAATCGCGAACTGGATCGGTCTCCACAACAATTCCCTTCGCCGTTCGCTGCCCCTTGATCCGCAGGTTGCAGGGATCAGCTGCGACCTCCTGCACTACCCGGCGCGCGAAAGCGGAGCTCGTAGAGTTGCTCCTCGGATCGACAATCGAAGCGTTCACTTGCAAAGCACCAGACGATTTTCCCGAGTTGGTGCGAAACCAGGCCACGCCGTCGTGCGTCGAGGCCTGATTAGTCATCACAGTTGTGTTGCCGGCGGTCAATCTGAAATCTACCGACACTGGCTCGAGCACCAGATTCCGGAATTGATCGAAGGGCAACGCGACGCCGCTCAGAACATCGTTTTCAGCGACCGGGGCGCGAGAGGGGTGAACCAGAAACGTCAGGCTCGCAGGGGGACCCGGCGTCACGAAAAACTGTGCCTTCGTGCAACTGCTACCCGCGCAGAGGATCGCCAGATATCTTCCAGCGTTCTGCAATTCACGCGACGAAAGCTGAATATCCCGTCCAAGGCTGACCTCGCGCCTTGACGAAACTCCCGGCCCCGCCAGATAGAAGGTCGCCGAGCCGCTGCCGGTAGTCGCAATTGAAATCGAACTTCCCGCCACTACAGTCGCTGGCGCGCGCAATTCTCCGGCCTGGGCAACACAAATACCCACGAGGCCCGCAGCGATCAACAAGCCGGCTAGCACGCCACGATTAAGACTTGGCCAGGCTGTATTGATTGACGACGACATGAAAGTTCTGGACCTTTCCTGCCAGCGATTTTGGAATTTCCACCGCGAACGCCTCGGATGACTGCGGGAGCAACGCGCGCTCGACGTAGCCATCCGAAACCCACACCACTTTGCCCGTGTTGTCGTAGAGGCTGGCAATGACGTGCGGGATATTCACCGTCTGCCCGCTTTCATTGAACAGCTCCCCACGCAGCACCGCGCGGCCCTGTGCATCGGTATCCAGTTTCTGGTTCATCACGCCGATCACCGGATCGGACGAGGCCGGCACCAGCGTTGCCTTCACATCCATGCGCACGTTTTTCACGCGCGCAAGATCGATGTGCGGAAAATCGATGCGATACGGTGAAACCTGCTTGGGCAGCAGCACATGAACGATCTTGTCGAAGCTACTTTCGTCGTCAACCGCGCTCCCCGAGCCGTCGACGAGCGTAGCGTTGACGTTCACGAACGCCGGAATCGTGTCTTCATTCACAACCTCGCCCATCACGACCGAGCCTTCAGCGGAATTGACTGCGTTCATCGAGATGATGCGTACGTGCGGAGCATCGACGTTGCGCGAGCCCCACTCGTCGGACGCGCCTCCGGTGACCAGGTCCCAGCGCAGGTAGTTGACTGGAATCACTTGAGCCGGAACATTCTGCGGCGGCGGCTGGTCCCACACGACCTTCCACGCGTCACTGAGATGAACGAGACGGAAATCCTGAACGTCTTCGACCGAACCGACGGGCGTTGACCAGTGCAGCCGCACCCGCATCTGAGCGTCAGAATCGGTCGCGTGCATCGGTCGCGCGTCGTAGCTTTCCAGATTCGAAAAAGCGCGCAGCCCGCCATTCGAACCGATCCACTCCCGAATGAAGTCAGGCTCGGTGTCAGCGGCGTTCGTCTTCTGTACGCTGGCGAAAGCGCGATCCCAGTTGCGTCGCTGAATGTCGGCCATAAAGTTCGTCATGGCCTGCTCGGGAGTGTCTGCATGCGCGGCCAATCCGGGCAGCGCGGAGCCGGATGCGATGCCCACGGTTCCGCTCGATCGTCCGGCTCCGGTGAGACCTGCGGCGAGGAGCAGTGCGGTTACGACAACGACGATGATTGGCAATACACGGTTCACAGTGCGACCTCACGCGACATAATGGGCCTCTTGTTCTTCGATTTGCGCCGTACCGAAAACCATAGGCATTCGCCGCTCGGCCGGTACGAACAATTCGAGGAAGATTGCGAGAATGCTCACGCCGATGGGCAGAGCTCCCCAGAGCAATCCCATCCAGGCCGGTGGAACCGCGTCGGAATCAATCTTGTGTGCCGGAGGCACGTCGTCTTTCGACCATGCGGTAATCTCTCCGCTGTCGAAACTCTCGGTCTTTCGCCACCCGGCAAAAGTGAGGAGCGGCTCATAGTACGAATCGTGCACAAAGATATATTTAAGTCCGTAACGGTTGGCATGCTCGAGCATCGCCCGCAGCGACGCCATCCCAGCCGATCCGTAAAACTTGGCGTTGGTGAGCTGGGCCGAACCGTAGTGCGTCATCTCAGGCAGAAGGCGCGCGGAATTGTAGTCGCCATCGACGCTGCTGGCGTCAGTGTAAGTGGAAACCTCGGCCAACGCGCTGCCGAAGCCCAGGGTGAGATATCGGTAAGAATCGTGCCCATCGCGATTCAGAAACGCGATGACGGGCTGAACATTCATCGCGATTGAAGGACGATAAGGGTTAACGGTGAGCCAGGCGAGCGCTGCACCGATCGTGGCCACGGCGGCTAGCGCTAGGGCCACTGCGGCCTTTGCGCGGAAGCGGTCAAGCAACGAAACTGCGAGCATGCCGACGATTGGCATCGCCAGCAGCGTCGCCCAGAAAGTGAAGCGTTCGAAGGTCAGAATGTCGAAGGCGCGTCCCAGCAACCATCGGGGCAGCGGAGTCGTGCCGCCCAGGCCGAGGATCATGGTCAGCCAGAATCCGGCGAGCAGCGGGCGCAGGCGCGGCACCGCCGCACCGCGAATTACTATGAACGGCAACGCGAGAATCAGCGCTCCGTAAGGAATCACGAAGTAATTAATCCCGGTAACCGAATTCAACAGGAAGTTGGCGCGGCTGTCGTGAGGAATCGGAATCTGGTGAATCGGATGCTGGAGCAGCGTCAGCCAGTAGGGCAGCAGGACGATGCCGACACCAACTCCGGCCAGGACGATGAAAGCCAATGCCCGTGCGATGACAGCGCCCGGTGACCCGCTGACGCGCTCGTCGCGCGCGTCAAGATAGGCGACCCAGATTACCGGACCCGCGAAAAGTACGATGCCGAAAATCAAGGTGACGTGGTGGGCTGCTGCCGCGGTGAGGGTCACGGCCAGACCTTTGATGAATGCCCGCCCTGAAGCCTGCGTCGCCCAGTCATAGAAATATGGCAAGGCATTCAGATACAACGCAGCCGAGGCGACAGTCGCCAACTGCCCGGCCTGGTAGATGAGGAAGGCGAGAGCGCCCAGAAAGATGCTGCCCAGCGCAGCGTAGCTGGCCGCGCGCTCGCTGACCCAGATTCTGGAAAAACGGAAAACGCCCACCGGCAGCAGAAGCACGGCGATCAGCTGGACCAGCATGTATCCCATTTTCAAGCCGGTGACATTCGACAGCAGCGCAATCCACTGGTGTGTCAGCGGAGGGTATGTGGTCTGCGAAAAACCTGCAAACCATTTCACATTCCAGGGATCGAACCAGTGATGCACGTAGTGCGACGCGAGGAAGATATGGAAGTTAGCATCGAACGACGATGCCGGAAGTTGCATCAGCAACAGGGGTCCATGCACCGCCAAAGCGACCAAAACAACGGCCAATAGCGGGATGGGACGAGAGTAGCTTTCGTTAACGTTCGTGCGGATGCTCATGCGGCGCACTCCAGTGGCCTTGGCAAATTCCTTGGATTCCGAAAGCTCGCGCAGGGTTTACGAGGATGTCTCGCCAATCGGGCCCGGATTGGACGGATCACCGTGCTCTGACGGCAAACCTGGAAGTCAACCTCGCATCTGAGAACAACCGCAGACTTATCGATGCGGCTGTTCTTCAAGAACTCTGATGGTGATGACGTGAAACTCCGACTTCCGCTCACGGTTTTTTGCATTGTCATGCTCCTTGCACTGCGTGGCCGATCCGCAGCGCAGACATACGACCTCAACGGCCAAGGCAGTTCCCAGAAAGCCGGCTCGCAGAAATCGCCTGCCGCACCGCAGAACGGCGGCGATCTGAGCTGGGGATCAAGCATCGAAGTGGCGCGCCAGGCCCGCGCCGCGCAAGACGCGCTGCAGAAAAACGACTACGCCGCCGCGGTTTCATACGCGCAGCAGGCGGCAAAATCCGCGCCGCAAAATGCTGAAATGTGGTTCCTCTTGGGTTATGCGGCTCGACTGAACGAGCGCTACCCGCTATCTGTGGACTCCTACAACCGAGGCTTGCAGCTGCAACCGAATTCGGTTCGCGGGCTGGCCGGGCTGGCCCAGACTTACGCCAAGATGGGCCACGACGCAGAGGCTGAGCAGTTGCTGAACAAGGTAGTCAATGCCAATCCCAAAGACGCCAACAGCCTGCAGCTTGCGGGAGAGCTTCTGCTCAGTTCCGATCCGAAGGCGTCTGTTGATCTGCTGCAGCGCGCCGAGAGTGTACAGCCTTCCGCCCACACGGATCTTCTGATCGCCCACGCCTACGAACGCCTGGGACAGACAGAGGATTCGCAAAAGTATCTGAATCGCGCAAAGAACCGGGCCCCACGCGACCCTGAAGTTCTACGCGCGGTCGCGGGCCAGTATCGCGATCAGGGCCAGTTCGACAAAGCAGTCGCAACCCTGGAAGCGATTCCGACCAAGTCTTCCGATGTGATGGCGGAGCTGGCGTACACCGATCAACTTGCGGGCAAGCAGCGCGAAGCAGCTATAATTTATTCCCGCCTGGCGAGGTCGGCGAAAGGCAACATCGCGTTGGATCTGAGCGCCGCACAGGCGTGGATTAATCTCGGGCAGCCCGATCAGGCTCGCCCGTTCCTCGACGCAGCGAAGCAGATCGATCCGAACAATTACCGCCTGCACGCGATTAACGCCAGCCTCGCCGACTCTGAGGATCGTTTCTCCGATGCACGCGAGGAGTACAAACTCGCCCTCAATAATTTGCACGCACGCGTTCCTGAGGGGGAGCTCTATCCGATTGAACTTCGGTTAAATCTTTATGAACTCGACGTTCGCCAGGGCGACGATGCCGGCGCGAAGCAGGAACTCAGTTCGGCCGCCGCAGCCTTGCAGAGTCTCAAGATTCCGGATTCGTCTCGCCCTGAGATGCTGCGGCTTCGGGCCGCCATTGAATCCGCCTCGGGCGATCTGGATGCCGCGAACCGCGATTTGAAGGAAGCGCTTGCCCTGGCTCCGGCCAACGTGAATTCGTTGATGAACTACGGCACGTTGTTGTGGAAGATGGGCCAGAAAGATGCAGCGCGCGACACGTTCAAGAAGGTTCTCGATCTCGATGCGCACAACCGGCAGGCACTCTCGTCGCTCGGCTACCTGGCCCGCGATGCCGGAGACAACAAGCTGGCGGAGACATACTTCAATCGAGCAATCGCAGCGCATCCCAATGATTTCGCGCCATATCTCGCCTTGGCCGATCTGTACACAGCTGAGCGCAATTTTCGATCGGCCGAGACCAATTACGAGAATGCTTATCAGCGCATGAAGGATAATGCCCTGATTATTGCGGGCGGCGCCAACGCCGCGCTGGAAGCCCACAATCTCACGCTTGCCAAGCGCTGGCTGCAGCGCTCCAACGAAAGCATGAATGCGAGTCCGCAGGTGGAGCGCGAACGCGAGCGCTACCTGACGTTTAAGGGGGAATATGCCGAAGCGGCTAAGCTGGGCGCAGACGTCGTCGCGAAGCTGCCGAATGACCGCGAGGGCATCGTTTATCTTGCGTACGACCTTTACTATCTCGGCCGCTACGACGAAGCTCTCGCCCTAACGCAGAGGTATCAGACGGTTCTTCCCAAGGACAAGGATCTCCCATTCATCGCGGGCAACGTCCACGCCCACAAAGGCGAACTAAACGACGCGCTCAACGACTTTACTGAAGCGGTGGAACTCGATCCGAAGATGGCCGCCGGATATGCAAACCGCGGCTTTGTGCTGAATGATCTGCACGAAGCGGACAAAGCAGAGAAGGATTTCGAGACCGCGCTTCAGATTCAACCCGATTTCGGCGAGGCCCATCTCGGCCTGGCCTATGCCGAGCTTCAACTTCGCCGCCCCGCGTCCGCCCTCACTCAGCTGGATGCAGCACAACGCGCGCTCGGCAAGTCTCATGCGTTGCACTTGGCGCGGGCGGAGGCTTTCCGGCAGGAGCAGGACTTCAGCCACGCCGGAGCCGAATACCGCATCGCGTTGGCTGAAACGCCAAACGATCTGACCATCGAACTGGCTTACGCCGACGTCCTTTACCATGCGCGAGAATATCCGGAAGCGGCCGCGGCCTTGAATAAAGCCGTTAAGCTCGCTCCCTCAGATCCAGCCGTTTATGCGCTGATGGCGCAGGTCCATGCCAAGCAGGGGAATCGCGAACAGACGCTGCGCGACATTCAGTCGGCCGAACAGTTCGGCGGCAATCGTGTCGAGATTCTTACCGCGACTGGCGACGCATTGCTCACCCTCGGCGATCGCAATGCGGCGCTCCAGCGGTTTGCGCGAGCACTGGATGTTCCGGGCGGAGACCGTCTCGGCGTACGCCTCGAGGTCGCCGAGATTTTTCGCCGCCAAGGGCGTCCGGATGAAGCAAAGCGCCAGGTTGTGATCGGCTTCGCCGAGGCTCGCCTTTCTCCGGCCTCGCCAGTCACGGGAGAAGATTTTGCCGAGGCCGCAAACATCTTTCTGGGAATGCACGACTTCGATTTGGCCGAACTTTATTTCGACAAAGCGAAACTGGCGGGAGCAAACACTCGTTCGGTGGTCCTCGGCCTTACCAACACGTATCTCGCCGAAGGAGACACCAGCAAGGCCGAGTCGACGCTGGCCAGCCTTGGCTCGGCGAATAATTTTCGCGACGACTACGACTACATGATGGCGGCGGCGAGTCTGCAGAATCAGCGCCAGGATCCCCTGCACGCGCTCTCCGCTCTCGCGCAGGCCAGTACTTCCGCCGGAGAGCAGGATCAGGGCTTGGCGCAAACCGAAGAATATGCGGCTGCCGAGCAAGAGGGCCGGCCCATCACCAACAAGTTAAGCATCGTGCCCGAGGCATCATTCGCCCCTGTTTTTGAAGACGTCAACGTGTACACGCTCGACGCCAAGATTCTGAATGTGACGAATCCCGCGCTGCTGCCTCCGCCGCGTTCGTCGTATCAGAGTATGGCGGAGTCTCATTACCGCGTGCATCTTGGAGGTTTGCCGGTGATCTCCGGCTTCGTCGGCCAATCCCTGACCGCCGGCAAGTTGTTGTTCCCCAGTGTCGGCGTTGTCCAGGATCGCAACACTTACGACACGATTGTGAACGGCGGTATCTCGCCCGTTCTGCACTTTGGCACGAACTCAGTCACGTTCAATGGCGGGCTACAGTTCACGGTACGCCGCGACACGATTTCGCCTGTGTTCATGAGCCAGAATCTGTTCCGGCAGTTTTTATACATTTCGACCAGCTCATTTTTTAATTGGGTTTCGGTGACCGCGAATGGTGTTCGAGAGGCGGGGCCGTTTCTCGATCAGGATCTGCATTCCCGCGACGCTTCGGGCGATATTGAGTTCACGGTTGGCCGTCCGTGGGGCAGCACATCTTTGATCACCGGATACTCGGTGCGCGACCTGCTATTTCGGCCGCTGATTGAAGAGTATTTCAATACGACCACATACGCGGGCTTGCAACATAAGTTCGGGACGCGGCTCACCGCTGCCTTGTTGGCGGAGGACTTGCGCTCCTGGCGCGTGCAAGGCAATCAATACGCGACCGCGCAGGCTCTGCTTCCCGGAGCGCGCTTCGACTTTCGGGCGAACCGCCGCTGGACCGTTCAAGGCTCGTTCGTGCTGTCGCGCGGTGAGGGATTCCACGCGTACGACAACGTGCAGAGCCAGTTTCTCGTCTCTTACGTTCGCCCGCTCCGCGGCAGTTTGAACGATGGCGCCAACGAAGTACAAGTTGCGTATCCGCTGCGTCTCTCGTTCGGAGTGCAGCAGCAGACTTTTTACAACTTCTCCGGATCGAACACGACCACCGTGCTTCCGGTTGTACACCTGACCCTGTTCTGAGGCAGCGTCGTGCGAATCATGAAATCTTTCCGCGAGAGCGCTTCATCGCCGGCTGAAGCGAGTGGCCCGATTACACCGCCGAAAACGCTGCGCTACAAATTGCTCGGCGGCAGCCTGACGCTGCTGGCTGGCTCGGGCCTGGTCGGCATCACGAATCTGGTTTACAACGTCGCGACCGCGCGCCTGCTCGGTCCCACCGGCTTCGCCCATACCACCGCGGTTTACACGCTGCTGATGTTGATGTCTGCGATCACGCTGACGTTCCAGGTGGTGTGCGCGAAATACGTGGCAAATCACGAGCTGCTGGAAGAAAAGGCCGCAGTTTATTCGGCGCTGCACCGGCGGGCTTGGGTCGCCGGAGTAGCGATCGGCCTGGCGCTGTTTCTGCTTCGCCGGGCGCTCGCCGATTATTTGAACCTGCCAAGTCCCGACCTGATCCTGCTGCTCGCAATCGGGACGACCTTCTACATTCCGCTCGGAGTTCGGCGCGGTTACATTCAGGGCACGCACGCGTTTGGTCCGCTGGCCATCAACTTCATGCTTGAGGGTTTGGTGCGCCTCGGTGGAGCGTTTCTGCTGATAGGTGTTGGTTTAGGCGTAGAGGGCGCTGTGCTGGCGAGCGTGGTCGCCGTTATCGTTTCGTACTTGGCTGCGCTGCCAGGCCCGGGCCGCGGGCTGATTCACTCCAGCACGGTGCCGATCCCATTTCGCGAAGGCCTTCAGGCCATCGTATTTTTCGCCGGACAAGTGGTCATCAATAACTTCGACATTGTTCTGGTAAACCATTTCTTTCAATCGGACGAGGCTGGCCTGTACGCGGCAGTGTCGCTGGTTGGGCGGCTCGTGAACATGTGCGCCTGGTCCGTGGTCAACACTATGTTCCCGGTTTCGGCGAGCACGCGGTCCAGCGACGAAGAGGCGCGGCCGGTTCTGTTCACGTCTCTCTCTCTTGTGTTTCTCATTCTCTCGCTCTTGATCCTGTGCCTCTGGGCTGTTCCCAGTTTTTTATGGAGGATTATCTTCGGTGCGCATTTTGAACTGGGGAATTACCAACAGCTCGCGTCTTTGCTGGTTCTCTACGCCGTCACCACCGGGATCTACTCCCTCAGTTCTGTGATCATCACTTACGAGATGTCGCGCAAGATCGCGAACACCAGCTGGGTTCAACTCGCATTCAGCGGCTCGGTTGTTCTGGGGATTTGCGCGTTCCACGCAAATCTGCGCCAAGTGATTCTGGTGCAGTTCGCGCTCATGTCGATTCTGCTGATACTAGTCGCTCTTCCACTTTTGCGTCGTGAGGTTGCGCCGCGCCGGAGTGCGCCGGTTTATCCCGGCCTGCGGGTGCTGCGCTCGTTGAGTGAGCATGAGGTCATTCTTAATTTTTTGCAGAGTGAATTTCATCATCCGGAGTTTGCGGACTACCAGGAATTTCGCCGCCTGGTCATCCAGCCCGATTTAAAGAGCGGTCGCGAGAACGCCCTGCGCCGAGCGCTGTTGTTCTTGCGCCGCGGCGCCATGTGGCGCGAATTGCCCGAGGATACGAAGTGGTTCCAGGTAAGTTTTGAGAAAGAAGATCTGGCTCGCGTCCGTTTTTTTCCACGGGCGCAGTGGCGCCGCGTGGCCGAGGGAAGTTTTTATCTGAGCGACATGGTGGAGGCTCTTCGCCGCAAATGGCTGGAGTCGGCGGAGGACGAGTTCTTTAGCAAACTAAGGCGAATCAGCGACTCGGTGCAAGATCATGTTGTGAATCCTACCGTTTTGTTGATCGGAGTCGACGACCACAGCCCGTTGACAATCCTCGACGGCAACCATCGCATTGCCGCCGCCATGCTGGCGCAACCTCCAGCCGCGCTCGAAAGCTTTCGGTTTCTCTGTGGGTTATCTCCTGCAATGACGAAGTGTTGCTGGTACCGCACCAACGTCAACACGCTGTCGCGCTATCTGACCAATCTCTTGCGGCATGTGTTTCACGACCCGGAATCTGAGATTGGCAGATTTCAGGAAAGCGACTTGTAACCATCCAAAGCGGATTCAGGAAACGCTCACTGTGGCGTTCGCGAACCGTTCGGCGTTCCAGGAGGGCTCGTCTGAGTTTCGGGCCGCGCCGTTTCGTCGACCAGGCTGCCATCGCGGCGGTGCAGGACGACCGGTTCCTGGCTCTGCCGCAGAGCGGCGCGCTCCTGAGCCATCTTGCTGTCCACGTTCATATCGCTGTTTGCCGCGACGGCGAATAGCTTCATACCTTCCGCGGAACGGCGAGTCGCGAGGCCCACGGTAGTGTTCGCGTCGCCCGACTTTTGCGCGCGATCATAAAAGAACTGAGCGGTCTCGCGGTCGCCTTCCAACTCAGCCACGTATCCGACATTGTTGAGCGTGAATGCGTTGTTCGGGTCGAGCGCATACGCCTTGCGGAAATTCTCGTCCGCGGTGCGAAGATCATTGCGGTTCGCCGCTGCAACGCCGCGCATATTGAGATCAGCTACCTGTTCTTCGATATTGTTTCCGTTCGCCATACGGCTGCGCAATGCGCGGGCGCTATCGCGTGCAATCTCGCTCACAGGGCGGCCCTGCAAGCGGCGATCAAGCGTGACGGAAGCGCCCGCGGCGGAATGCAGCGCGGCGGCTTCGTCGTAATACTTGAGCGCATCCTGAGGCTCGCCTTCCATTTCTTTTGCCACGCCCATGTTGTTCAGCGCGAAAACATTGTGCGGGTCCGCCTGCAGCGCACGCTGCAGCAGCGTATCGGCCTCGAAGGCGCGCCGCTGCGAAAGCAGCCGCGTGGCTTCGACATTGTCGTGGTCGATCTGGAGCGGCTGATCGGGCGCGAAAGCCTTGCTCAGCGGTTGACCTTCCACCCGCCGCGAGCTGGCCTGATCAATGATTGCATCGGTCATCTGCGCCTTCGCCAAAGTGTAGTACCCTTGCGCGCGATCGATCTGCCCCTGCAACTCTGAGACGTAGCCAAGATTGTTCAGAGTGAAAGGGTCGTCGGGATCGAGCAGATACGCTTTGTAAAAACAATCTTCGGCTTTGCGGTAATTGTGCCTGCGGACCGCATCCACTCCCTCGCGGTTCAAGCTCTGGACAGGCGTCAGTTTGCCGCGCCGGGGAATTGTTATTTTTAAGTCGCCCCCGTGCGCGTAGGGAGTTTCAAGCAGCGCCGCAGCGCTGATCAACGCAACGAAAATCCAATTTCTCCAAAACATGGCGTGGCTCACCTGATTGATCCGAAAATTAGGTCGACCCACATACAAAGTGGAACAATTTAGATGCCAGTGGATAGGCATGGTTTGCTGCAGAATTGGGCGCCGGTCGTCGATTTCAGATTACTTTTCAGAGGCAATCCGCATCCAAAAGCAGCGTCAATCTCGGTCGGTCGGAACTTCGCGTATGAAGCGTTTAAAAATTGGGCATTTGATGGCCGCGACGTCTGTTCTGTGGAGCATCACGCTGGCTGGGCGAACCTGGGCACAGGCTCCATCTGCACAGGGCGGGTCCGTACCCGCATCATCTCTGAATGCGACCGGCTCTGCGACCACGTCGAGCGGGATGACGACGACGCCAACGAAAGCTGTCGAGACTCCCGCGTCGACCTCATCGACTGCCACTGTGGATCCGGCCAGCCTGTTGCCCGATCTCCCGCCTCTGCCCGCGGCAAAAGCCACGCTGATCGGCGGCACAATCGCGAAGCTGGATCGCGTGCGCGACCAGATGACGGTGAATGTTTTCGGCGGAGGGCACGTCACCGTGTTTTTCGATCCCCGAACGCAGGTCTACCTCGGAACCGAGGCAGCTTCGACGACCGCGCTTCGCGAAGGAGCGCGCGTTCACTTTGAGACGATTCTCGACCAGGGAACAGTCTTTGCGCGAACCATCCGTCTGAGCGCCCCTCAGGCTCAGGGCGGGCTTCAGGGAATCCTGCTCAACTATCGCGCGGACCGTGGCGAACTGACGTTGCGAGACGCCATGTCTCCAACTCCGGTGCGGGTGCGGTTGACATCTTCCACGCGGCTAACCAACGGCGACCGTTCGGTTTCCGCCGACAGCCTGGGAGCAGGTTCTCTGATTGCGGTGAAGTTCTATAACCAGCCGGGAGCGGGAAACTTCGCCAGCGAGGTATCGGTTCTCGCGCTTCCCGGTGCGCAGTACTCATTCTCCGGCAAAGTGGTGACCGTCGATCTCAGCCGGGGCATGCTGGTCCTGGAGTCCGCAACCGACGGCAAGACTTACGAAATCGACCTAGCCCCCTCTGCCCATGCCGATGACGAACTACATGCGGGAGTTGCGGTTACGGTGCTCGCCACATTCGAGGGTTCGCGGTACGTGGCCCGCGACCTTAGTGTCGTGCCGCAGCAGGCCCGGTGATGACGCGGGATAGTCGTGCAGCTTGGAGGGCGATTCGTATCAGGACATGCCTTCACAGGCTGCGGAAAACTCGATCGGCGTCAGAGAACGGGAAGGGCATGACTTCACTCGCAGCGCTGAAAGCGCTGCGCCACCCAAAAGCGAGTTTTTCAGCGACTGCTAAGCGCTCGGATTTGCAGACTTAACGATATCGCTGGAGCGATACCTCGACACGGATCACTTCGCCGGGCTATTGCAACCGCTGAACGTTGCAGGCGCCGCCCGTAGCCTGAGCGGGAATCGTGCTCGCACTCGGGGGAGTGGCCCAGGGCACGTTCTGGAAATCGAAGAACTCCGTCATGTCTATCTGCGCCGCGTCCCGCTGGGTGAGCGCGGGTACGTTAAACCTGGTTTCAATGAATTTCAGAATGGCCGTGTAATCGGCAACCGTGTGCGAAACGTAATTCTTTTTTGTGAATGGAGAAATCACGATCATGGGAACGCGAAAACCGGTGTAGTTGAAGTCACAATTGCTCGACCCGCTCGGCATAGGATTGCAAATGTCGCCCGCTAGCAAATCCACGGGAGCGATGCCATCCGGATTCACCGCGGGCTGCGGGGCGACGTGATCATAGTTTCCACCCGCTTCATCGTACGTGAGAATGAAAACGGAGTCGCTCCACGAAGGACTGCCCATGAAGCCGTTGATGAGGCTTTCGACATAGGCTGCGCCTGTCTGCACGTTGTTGTCAGGGTGTTCGTCACGTCCGGAGTTGTATCCGGCCTCGATAAACGCAACCGAGGGAAGTTGGCCGCTCTGCGCATCGGTAAGAAATTGAGATGCAGGGACGACGTTCGCGGGCAGATCGCCCGAAGCGTACTTCGCGAACTGAGTCAGATACGTGCACGGGACTTGAGTGGAGGAGTCCGCGCCACAATCCATATCGGTGGCGTAGATCTTCCAGGAGACTCCTGCGGTCTGTAGGGCGTCGAAGATTGTCGGAACAGGCACGGGCGCGTTGTCGGCGGCGTCGAAGCCGGGTTCATAGGCGTAACCGTGCGAAGTTGCGGCAAACAGATAGAGACGGTTGAGTTGCGTGCGGTCCAGGACCGGCGAGAACCAGCGATCGGATGTGGCGAAATTGGACGCCATGAAATAGTAGTAATTCAAATCAGTCCAGTCGTAATAGCCCATGGCGCGAACGCCGGCTGTGTCGGTGTAGCCTGAGTCGGCGGCGAACTTGGCGGCGTTGTAGACGAAGCCGTCCAGCGTCGCCGTCGTTGACGTTGGATTATTCAGGTTGAAGTCGAGATGGCTCTCATCCCAGGAGGGAGTCAGGTCTTCGATGCACTCGGTCGCAATGTGGTAGGCGGGGACGGCCGGGGCCCCGTTATATCCGGGGTTGCTGGCGCCGGCGGGCAGGCCGTCAAATTGTTGCGATGGAAAACCGTTGG
>Ga0070765_100001449_pt1 | contig 14589 bp, 18 predicted proteins | sample HubBroMetageWFT5_FD_71516 | JGI IMG/M metagenome (GOLD analysis project Ga0070765, IMG submission 71516) | Warmed and freeze-thawed soil microbial communities from the Hubbard Brook experimental Forest, New Hampshire - Hubbard Brook CCASE Soil... | ecosystem: Environmental > Terrestrial > Soil... | reverse complement strand
GTGCTCTCTGCCATGAACAGTCGCGCCGCGCATCGCGCCGTATCTCCGACAGCGTCCTACGCCAAGGTCCGAATTTTCTCGCCGATGTAAAACGCCGCCGCCCCTCCCAGAAACGCCGCCGCAATCGCCGCGTGATGCACACTCAACACCGCACCCAGAACCAACGCTCCGATCCCGCCCAGCTGTACCACGTATCCAATCGTCGTCTTGCTCGCGCTCATGAAAGCTCCTTTGAAAAACTTCGCATCTCTATTCTGCGGCCACCGCCATGCTCACTTCGACTCGCGCTAGCTTTAGTCCGTGCGAACCGGCCGCGGCACGTTATGAATCAGCCGCACAAACCGCGGCGCCTCACTCGCAGTGCTGTCACCCGCTGTTTTCGGCGGCTCCAGCCAATCCGCGAGTTCCTTCAGCACGTCGAACAACAACTTCGCGGCAGCCACCCCTACGGCCCCTTCTTCCTTATTGCGGCTTAGCTTCTCCGCAAGGCCCGAATACATCGCCGCCAGCTTCGATTCATTCAGCCCGCGCTCACGCAGCGCTTCGGCCACCTTCAAGCGTTTCTTGCGGCTCTCCGGGGCCTCGCAAATGTCCACTGCCAGCTCCGCGACCGATCTCACGTCCTCCTGGCCGTTTCCAACGCCATCTTCTGACGACGTCCGAGGCGGCTTACGACTCCCGGCAGCTCTACTCTTCGCGCGACCCGCCGCGCTCCGCTGCACACAATCCTTATCCGTCGGGCTCGTGGGTTTCGCGCACACCGTCGCTTCGGCCACTCCCCGTGCCTTCTCACCCGACTTAACCGTCGCCGGTGACTCTTCGCGCTGTCCGCATCCCGCGGAGTTCGTCTCTGTGCCGCGCACCTCTTGCGATGCTTGCATTCCGCTCATAATTGAATCCGCGACGGTTTCACAGCGCCACCTTTTTCCGCCGTGGGAGCGGGACACACGCGTGCCGGGTCCGGTTCGAGCCGCTCGGGCGTCGTTGTTGCCGCCGCAGCGTTGCGCGCGTCCCACACAGGTGAACTTCTTTTGCGGCGTTTTTTCTTGGGCTCGAGTGCCTTCTGAGCCGCATCCGACCGCCGCATCTCTTCGAACTCCAGCATCCCCAGCAGCGCTCCGTCCAGACTGTCGCGATGCTCGCTGCACAATCGCCCGCGCCTTACAGCCGGACGAGCGCACCGCGTCCAGGCACTCGTGGAAGATCGCGAGCGCACGAAACCGATGCACACTGCCATGGGACAGCTTGGAAAGCTTCTCGCGGAAAGAACTGCTGACAATCCGCAACAGCCAGAACGTCAGCCTTAGTGGGATTCGGGCGGGCCGGGCGGACTATCCGCCTTAATTTCGATGATTACTTTGCAGTCGCGCGGCGGCGATTTCTCACCGTCCGGCATCTGCGCTGATACTCCGATGCGATGGCTGCCCACCGCGAACCACATCCGCGGGCTGCTCGCCGTGATTCCCTTCGTCAACCCTTGCGCATTCTGCGGCACAGGAATCGAAAAAAGCAGATACGGTTTCTCACTCGAAATATCGTACACGTTGAATTTCTGCACGCACGCCCTCGTTACCTTCGCCGTGCATGCCGGCGTTTTCGTGAAATCGTAATCGAACTGCACAGTGATGCTGTGCAGCGCCGATCCGTTCGCCGGCGGATTCGTTCCCTTTTGCGCGTCGCCCTGTTGCGTGCCCCCGGGTTGCGTGCTGGAAGTTTGCGCCGCGCCGCTCGATTGGTTCGCCGTCGCTTGCTGCGGCCAGAAACCACCCCGTGCCGCTGGATAATCCGTCCCGCCGGTGCTCGCAACCGCGCCGCCCATGAAACTTCCCTGCCCCGGCAACATCAAGGCGATCGCGAGAATAGCGACATATCCCCGGGAATCAATCAACGAGTCTTCTCCCCGTCAACGGTCAGTTCGTGGTTATCAAGCGGCGCAGGCATAGCCAACAAGTTATCACCGCAAACACATCCGCAGGAAGCCTCGCGCGGAGGGCAATTCCCTGCCGCTAACACGCCCATCGCCCGCGCGAACTTACCCCAGAATTTGCACCGTGACGCCGGTCCCGCCCGAAATCGCAATCACCTTCGCTCTCACGAAATTCGCGCGTATACCGGTGGATACCAGATTATCCCCCGCGGTCAGCGTGGAACTCATGTTTGCTGCGCCCGTGGGCACCGCATACTGTGCGTCCACGTCGTTGATTGCGGTTTGCAGCTGGATGTTCACCGAAGTGGGAGCGGTAGCGAAACTGATCTGCCAGCGAATCGTGCGGCCATTCTCAGGAAATCCCGCGTAGCGCGGCAGCGCAAACTGCTGGCTGGCCTGCCCCGCCGCCGGTGCTTCAGCATTGAAAGCCAGGGCAACATCGCCAGGAAAAATCGAGTAAGGAGGGACCTGCGCATTATAGTTCGGCATCGTCGGGCGTCTCCAGAAGGATCTGCATCTCTCACCGTCGGTGTAGCGAATGTGGCGAGGACACGATTTCAATTCGTGCGAATACGAAGGTGCGACTTCGTTCAGCGCACGCACGCATTCGCAAACACACGAACACGCGTGCGCCTCACCAGGCACACCAGTCCTACCGTGTAAACAATATGGAAAAAAGGAGGGTTACTGCAAACTTGCCGTTGGAAGCAGCGCTCAAATCACTTGCTGCGCTCTACACTTTTCGAGGTTAACGAATAAGTTTATACGCTCATTTAATAATTCTGTCAAGTCGTTGTGTGTGTACATGAAAATAATCCAAGGCGGGTACGCGTCGAAGAAGCGAATCCGCGCAAGAGAGAAAAAACTATAGGCCTGGCATGAAACGACTTACCCGCCGCAAAGCCCAGTCAAACTCCACTCGCGTCACACACTTTATCCGGAATCAAATCGTTCCGCGCTTGCGACCGCCTACTGCTGCGGCTTCTGAGGCTCGGGATTTTGCGCTGGTGCAGAGGCCGGCGCCGCCGCATTGCCAGTTCCCGCCGGCTGCGGCTTCAAAGTAAAATCCACTCCGCGGGCCGCGTTCTCATCCACCGTGCGTTGCAGGTCCACCCGGCCCTCATCCACCGCATTGTCACCACCGTACGATGTGACGTAATGCAGTTTCCCATCCGCCAGCCAGTAGTCGCTGACCGCGAAACTCGAGCCGTCCTTCAGATACAACAAGACGTACGGTTGCTGCGGCGCTGAGTCCTCTCGCAGTACCTGCGTTCCGTTCGACGAATCCGCCGCCGCTTCTCCTCCGCCAGTTCCAGGCGCCGCCAGCAAGTACGAATCAGGGTTATCCGGCGAAGTCACGTTCCCAGATCCTTCCGCCGCCGCATTCGTCCAACCCGACCCGTAACCCCCCGAAGTGTCGCCGAAGTATCCCAGACCTCCGCCGAACCCGTACCCGTACCCAAATCCATACCCAAAGCATCCAAAGAACGGACTGCACGGCCCGTAGCCGCCGAAACCGAATCCAAATCCACCGTAAAAAGGGTTGAAACCAAAAAATGGATAAAACGGGTAAAAAGGCCTCCCAGGCCGAATCGGTTGAAATGGATGTTCCGCCGCAGCAACCGTCGCCGTGCTGTGCGCCGACGTCATCGGCGTGCGCGTCGTAGTCGCGATCGGGACGAACGGCCGCGACCCATTCACATTCGCCGGACCGTAGTAATTCACGCGCCCCACCGCGGACATTCCCGCATGAGGCGGCTCCTGCCAGGTATTATTTCCCGCCGCAAAATGTTCAGAGGACGCGCTCGATTCAGACTTGATATTCCCGGCCGGCACAGCGCTCGTTCCCTTCGCAGCTGCCGCTGCACTCGAACCACCGCCGTGGAACGGATTCCACCAATGTCCGCCTGCGCTATTGCCGCTGCTGCCGCTACCACCAGCGCTTCCACCACTCGCATGAGAGGTCCCGCTATTAGACGACGGCGCGCTTCCTCTCCCGCCGCCAAATCCCCCGCCAGAGCTGCCGTGTGACCCGCCTCCTCCTCCGCCATGCGCACCACCACCGCCTCCTCCGCCACCGCCATGCTGGGCGAATGTCGGAACGGGCGCCAGCGCCAACGCGCACACAAACACGGCGGCCGTAGCAAATTTCAGAAGTGTGTGACCTTGGAAGGAAATATTCGGCGCGTTCTCTTGTCGCGCCACACGAAGCTGCTGAGAGGTCTGGGTCATTTTGTATCCCTCCACCCGACGGGGCGACTGAAGGGTGATTCCACGTTTACTACTGCTTCGCCACCATTCTATACCATTCGACGCGTCCTCACTCCTACAGGTTACTTCACGTTACCATCATTTTACAAATCGCCCGCGCCCTCCCCTCCTGCCCGCGCCACGCATTAACGCTATACTGTTTCCGGTGATCCCTTTCGTGCATCTCGGCGCGTTCACGATCCCCACCTTCGGCCTGATGGTCGCGTGCGCCATGCTCGCCGCCTATTTCGTCCTGCGCGCTGACCTGGCCCGCCGCGGAATCGCCGGCAAAAATTCCGGGGAAGCGGAAGCGCTAATTTCATTTCCCTGCCTCGCCGGGTTCGTCGGCGCCAAGTTGTACCATTTGTTCGAATCACCGGCCGAGTTCTTCGCGGATCCAGTCCACCTGTTGTTAAGCCCTTATGGATTCGCGTGGTTTGGCGGCCTGCTCGCCGGCTTCGCCACGTTCGCATTCGTCGCCTGGCGTATCACCAGGCATAACGCCGCAGCCGGCCATCCTGTCTCTCTTCTCACAATCTTTGATGCCGGCTCCCCGGCCGCCGCGCTCGGCTATGGCATCGGCCGTATCGGCTGCCTCCTCTCCGGCGATGGTGACTACGGAATTCCCACCTCCCTCCCCTGGGGCATGAGTTTTCCAAATGGTCTCGTCCCTACCGTCGAACGCGTTCACCCCACTCCCCTCTACGAATTCATCGTCGCTTGCGTAATCGCCTGGTGGCTCTGGCGCATGGGCGCGCCGGATCACAGCATGCAAGTTCATACGAAATCCCTGGCTCCGTCCGACGCGCGTGCAATCAGCGCTCCCATCAAACGGCCCGGTGAAGTTTTCGCCGCCTACCTGGTGCTCACTGGCGCGGCTCGATTCCTCGTCGAGTTCATCCGCATCAATCCGCGCTCTTTCCTCGGAATGTCCAACGCACAAACTGCCGCCGCAGCGTCTGTGATTGCCGGAATTATTCTCTGGCGATGGACCAGCACACGGAAAGTAGTGACCTAGGGGCAAATTTTAATTCAGAGTGTCGGTTTTCTTAGCGCCCGCCGGCCCCGTTGTTTTCACTTTGTAGCGTCGGGCTGCTCTTGCTTTTTAGGCGGGCGACTTTGACCTTGCCGTTGTCTATGACTTCGCAGCGGCCGCCTGCTTTTTGGGCGGGCGCTGTTATCGCTGAAGATGAGCAACCGAAATCAGGCTTCACGCCACGTGCGGAACCGGCCTTTCCAATCCTGCTTTACCCATGCGAATTGCCAGCAATCCATTCGACAACACCGCGACACTCCGCCCTGGATCTACCTTCGCCCGCAAAGCCACCACGCAGAATGGCCGCGGTGCGCGCAAAATCGGCGCCAGGGCCGCATCACGCTCGTCGCTCGCAGTCAGTGAACTTTCACAATGGCCATCGTTGCCGCGCGGGTCGCACGATTCGCGTGACCGGATCACCACCGGCCCCTTTGCGCTTTCGCCGCCGCCGTCGTCCCAGCCGAAGTCCTTCATCACATAGTCTCCAAAATCTTCTGCCGCGTCTTCCCGCAGGCTAGTGCCCACATAACCGGCAATCAATAGCCAGCCCTCATCCACGGCCACGGTAATCTCGGCCCCCGCGCATCCCGGCAAGCTCGCCAGAGCGTACAGATTTCCGCCAGACTCTTCGAAGTCCACGGAAATTCTCGCGAACAAATCGTCCTCCGCCGCTTTCCAGTCTTCCCGGTCGCTTCCCTCTTGCGCGCCCCGCAGAATGCAACGCTGAAACGCCCGCCGCGAGACTTCGTCGTACACCGCCAGCAGGCAATCCGACATATCGCGCAGCGGAATCTGCTCGTGCAACATCTCACCGCTCTGTTGATAGACGGCTCGCACCACCGCTCCCCGAAATTTCGCTGCGCGCTTCATCGCTGTTGTCCCTATAAGCTTCGCCGTCGCTTACCCAGGCTTCCGAAGTCCCTAATCGCGCTCCCGTGGAGCAATCGCGATGAATGTGACGGCGCTTTCCCCACCAATGCCAGCACCTCTTCGTCGGCTGCGCTGCGCCCCCTCGGAACCAGATCTTTGCCATGCTCAAATCTTTCGTGCGGCTGCTGGCCGAATCGTTTGCCAGTTGCAATTTGTCCCGCGGCTTCAGATGCTGCCGCTTCGGCGCGCACAACTTCTCCAGAGGAACTTCTCCGCTGGCCGCGTTCGCTTTCCGCTGACACCATCCCCGTGTCGCACGTTCGCAAAATGCTTTCCGCCTCCGTCTTCAGTATCAGCGGATTCAGCGCCCGCTCGCCCAGCGCCCTCACGCCATTCTCGACTGCCGGCAGCCACAGGCAAGTCTCCGAGAGCGGCACCGCGATAAACAGATTCCCGGTTTGTTGCGCAACCAGCCAGGCCAGATCGTATCCGGTGCCGTCGGGCAGCTTCTCAGTCGCGAGTACCAGTTGGAATCGGATCGTGCGCAGAACCGTGTCAGCTTCGCGGACGGTCTTCACCGCATGTGATTCCCATCCGGAGCGCGCCAGTCCCTTCAATGTGGATTCGGTGCTTGTTGTGGAGGTCCCGACAACTAAAATTCGTACAGCAGCGGCGGACATATTCGCCCCTTTGGGGAAGGGGAACGTGCGGTTCAGACCCGAACTAGACCCACTCGGACTTGCCGTTTCCGCGCTTTCTTGCTCTTGCCCGTTCGCTTGCTACGCACGCCTCGTGGCCACGAACGGTCCATCTCCTTGCCGTGCTGCAACTGCTACCACCCTGCTTACACATCTCAGTCTTTTCTGTAACGGTTTCCCACCCCGCCAGAGTCGCGCGCAGAACTTTTCAGGGCGTGCGGTATGACAGCTGCCACGTGCGACCCCTGCGAGGCGAGTAACCAGTTCCGCGAAATCCCATTTACTTCATCGGGAGATGCGCCGCAGAACGTTGAATACAACTACCCCTTCCAGCTAGGTCTCGCAATGTACCCCACCGCTGAAACCGCGACAATTCGCAACATTACTGCTTTTGCCTTACGGCACTTACTGATCCGCTAAACTCTTCTCTGACTCACCAGTTCGCTTTTATTCTTGACACGCTAATACCATAGGAGTAATTTGCCACGTCTACTCATTGTTCGACGCGTCCCCGTCCTGGGCGTGGGCTAGTTTGCACGGCAACAAATCGGCGCTTTTTAGCCACAACTCCGTTTCTTCGGAGTGTTTAGCCGTCAGCCAAATGGACCATCATCGCTCAAAAACTTCGAAGCAGCGCCCGCGACCTGCTACTAGGTCGGACGTCCGCGACAGCGATTCCCTGTCCGAACCCCGCTCCGATGATAACGTTTCCAATTCGGACCTCGCCGTCCCGCAACGGGAACCGCGCAGTGCTCGCGGCGATCCCCTTCACCCCTTCGTCACCCTCGTTAAGACCTTTAATGAATTCCTTTTCGAACTGGACGCCGACGGTAAGTTCCTAAGCATCTGGACCTCCAATGAAGCCCTCCTCCGTGAACGCCGCGCTGAATTTCTCGGCCGCCGCGCTCTCGAAGTCTTAGGCGAAGAAATTTTCCATCCCTTCTCCGAGCTCTTCCGCAGAGTCATCGAACAAGGCGTTGGCGAAGATATCGAATTCCCCGTAGATTTCCCCACCGGCCGGCGCTGGTTTCAAGCGCGCGTTTCAGCCGTGGGCCGTGGCGCACAAAAATCCCATTCCGTCTGCCTGCTCGCGCGCGACATCACTCAGCGCCGCCTCGCCGAAGAAGCCCTGCGTCAACAAGAGGCGCTCCTAATGCACGCCGAACAGGTCACCGGCACCGGTTGCTGGGAATATGACGTCAAGACTCAGCAGCGTATCTGGTCCGACCAAGTGTTTCGCATCTACGGATTCGATCGCAAAGACGGCGTCCCCAGCGAAGAGACCATGTTTGCGATCATTCATCCCGACGATCGCGAGCGAATTCGCGGCATCCTTCAATCGGCAATCGAAAATTGTTTTCCGTTCGAATCCGAGGGCCGCTACAATCTCCCGGACGGACGTCGGCGCGTTATATTTCTTCGCGGCATCACCCTCCCTGACGAGTCCGGAAAAACAGCGCGTCTGCTCGCCGTTGTCCAGGACGTCACCGAAATCCGCCGCGCCGAAACGCAGACCCGCGAGCGCGAATCACTCCTCTCCCAGGCTGAGCAACTCGCCAGCTTGGGCAGCTGGGAATTTCACCTCGCTCAGCAAAGCTTCGCCTGGTCAGCACAGATGTACCGTATGCTCGGTCTCCCTCCTAATGATCAGCCAGTGCCGCTCGCTCAGGCCTGTGCAATGTTTCACCCCGACGATCGCGCGCGCGTCGCCCAGGAAGTCGGGTCTCTCATCAAATATAGTCGCCCACTCGAAAACGAAGTTCGCTTTGTGCTGCCCGACGCGCAAGTCCGCACCTTCCACTCCGGCGCCGTTCCCATTACCAATAATTCTGGCGATGTCGTCCGCATCGCCGGCATGTCCCAGGACGTCACCGCGCAGAAGTCCGCTCAAGATCGCGTGCGCAAAAGCGAATCGCTTCTCGCCCAAGCCGAAGAAATCGCCAAACTGGGCAGTTGGGAAATGGACACCATAAATTCCACCATTACTTGCTCCGCGGAATTCTTCCGCATGCTCGGCCTCGAACCTCTCACCGGCCCGGTTCCGATCGACGTTGTCTGGTCCTTGATTCGCTTGGAAGATATCGACGCCGCGAAACAAGCCCTCCAGACCGCTGTCGCCACGCATACCCCCTCGAGCATCTCTCCCGTTACATCATGCCGGATGGCCGCGCCCTCGTCTTGCATACTCGCGCCATCCCCCTCGCCGATGCTTCCGGGCAAATCACTCGTTTCGTCGGCTTCAATCACGATATTACCGAACAAAAGCGCGTCGAAGACGACCTGCGCCGCCTTTCTCGCCAGCTCTTGACCCTGCGCACGGAAGAACAACGCCGCCTGGCCCGAGAACTTCACGAAACAGCTTCGCAGACCCTGACCGCGCTTAAAATGACTCTCAAGCAGATCGAGGATTCACTTCCCCTCGACGATCAGCGCGCCCGCGAACTCACAAAATCTTGCCGCACGCTCACCAGCGACGCCATCCGCGAGGTGCGCACCATTTCCTCGCTCTTGCATCCCCCATTAATGGACGAGGCCGGGCTCACCGTCGGTCTCAGCTCCTATGTCCGCCTCTTCTCGGAGCGCAGCGGCGTCGCGGTGGACTTCGCCATCCCCGAAAACTTCCAGCGCCTTCCCAAGGAAGTAGAACTCACCCTGTTCTGCGTCGCGCAAGAATCGCTCGCCAACGTGCACCGCCACTCCAAGGCGCGCGCCGTGGAAATGTTCATTAACCGCACGCCGGCACAGGTAGGCCTTACCGTCCGCGACGACGGTATCGGCATGGCCCTACCCTCCCACAGCGATCGCAGAAATTCCCTTCTCGGCATCGGAATTGCCGGCATGCGCGAGCGCGTCAACCAACTGCAGGGCGAGTTCCAGATCCACAGCTCCCCCGGCAAAGGCACCACCATTCAGGTCACTCTGCCACTGGTTCCACTCGTCATCGAAGAGAAATCCGAATGACCAACGCTCAGCCATTTCGCGCGCGCCCTGCCACACGCTCTACGCGCCCCGCATCCGTGCGCGCCCCATTCGCCCTTCCCCGAAAGTTCCCTAATGAATGCACCTATCTCTCAAGGAGAATCTCATGACCAAAGAATCGCCAGTTCCCAGACCGTACCGCATCCTCGTCGCCGATGATCATGCCGTCGTGCGCCGCGGCGTGCGCGCTTTGCTGGAATCCCAGCCGGGCCTGGAAGTCTGTTGTGAAGCCGCCACCGGGCTCGAGGCGGTCGAGCATGTCAAAAAAAAACAAACCAAATCTCGTCCTGCTCGATCTCACCATGCCCGAAATGAATGGCCTCGAAGCCGCCCGCGCCATTCGCGAAGAATCGCCCGAGACTGACGACCTCATTCTCACCATGCATTTCTCCGAGGACGTCGCACGCGAAGTCCTGCGCAGCGGTGCCCGCGGCTACGTGCTCAAATCCGATGCCGACTCCGAACTAGTCGCCGCCGTGCGCCACGTGCAGCAGCACAAACCATTCTTCACCGGACGCCTCGCCATGACCATGGTCGAAAGCTTCGTCAACGAGCAGCGTGAAGGCGAGCCCAGCACCGATCATCCCCTCCCCGGCTGCCCGCTCACCGCCCGCGAACTCGAAATCGTCCAACTCCTCGCCACTGGAAAGATCAGCAAGGAAGTCGCGGCCACCGTCGGCATCTCCACGCGCACTGTAGAAAGTCACCGCAATCACATCATGAAAAAAATGAATTTCTCCAGCTTCAGCGAACTGATGCGCTTCGCCATCCGCAATCACCTCGTCGAGCCCTGAGCTTCTGACAATGTCCTACTACTGACAGTAATGCCGGAATCGCGCGTCACGCGACACCGCCACTACGGCTATGTCGCTGACCCTGGCTTGGCCGTCAAGCTGTCCGCCCGCCGCAACGCCGGAAACCACCACGCCCACAACGCCGTAACCGCCAGCGTCCCGATCCCTCCCAAAATCACCGCTGGCATAGTCCCAAACCAGCCCGCCGTCATCCCCGACTCAAATTGCCCCAGCTCGTTCGACGCGCCAATAAAAATCATGTCCACCGCATTCACGCGTCCGCGCATTTGATCTGGCGTCGCCACCTGCACCAACGTCACCCGAATCACCACGCTCACCATGTCCGCCGCGCCCGTCAGCGCCAACGCCACTAAGGACACGATAAGACTTCGGGAAATCCCGAACACAATCGTGAAAACTCCGAAAGCCCCCACGCACCACAGCATCGTCGCCCCCACGCGGTTCCGCAACGGCCGGTAAGCTAACAAAATCGCCATCGCGCCAGCGCCGACCGCTGGCGCGCTCCGCAGCAATCCCAATCCCCACGGGCCCGTATGCAATATGTCCTGCGCGTACGCCGGTAACAACGCCACCGCGCCGCCTAGTAACACCGCAAACAAATCGAGCGAGATCGAACCCAACACGACTTTCTGATTCCAGATGTACGCGAGTCCCGCCAAGACTGTCTTTAGGCTGATTGGCTCGCGGTCCCGCGCCTTTGGTTGAAAACGGATGCCGACGGTGCAAGCTACCGCTATGATGTAGCACCCCAGCGCCGTCGCGTACACAGCCGTTGGCCCGCGGAACAATGCGTAGATAAGTCCGCCTACCGATGGCCCCAATATCGTGCCCACCTGGAATATCGTCGAGTGCCAGGCCACCGCGTTCTGAAAATGTTCTTCGGCCACTAATTGCGGCAGCAGTGCCCGGCTCACCGGACCATTCAGCGACCGCACCACACCCAGCAACACCAGCACAGCATAGATCGGCCTGATGGAATGCGTTGGACGCAGTGACACCCACAGAAACAGCGCGGCACACACTCCAAATGCCGCGTAACAGAGCATCAGAAGTTTTTTTCGATTAAAACGATCCGCGACGTGACCCGAAACCAAAAATAGCAGAATGCCCGGCAGGAATTGCGCCAGTCCCACGTACCCCAAATCGAACTTACTGTGCGTGATGGCGTAAATCTGCCAGCCCACCGCCACCGAAATCATTTCCATCGAGACTACCGTGAAAATTCGCGCCACTTCGTACAACACAAACGCCGGATAAGTGAACGCCACGCGCCCGGCTAGTCTCGCTCCCCCGGAATCAGCCATCGGCTAGCCGCTCAGCCTCCCCAGCCCCGTCGCGTAATCCGTCACCACGCAGCGAGTCGAAGAGTATAACCGACAACCATCGCTTACTTTGGCAGCGAATGGTACGACGCGGCAATCTTTTCAAACGTGGGCAAAGCATCATTGTAGAACGTCGCCAAAGTGAAGAAGCTCAATCGCACCACCCGCCCCTCATAAGGAATCAAATAGATCAGAAACTTGTACTGCGTATCCCCGCCTTTCTGCGTTACCACCGCGACCATGCGAATTCCCTTTTGACCATCCACTTGCACCTCGTTTTGCTCCAGCCCCTGATAATTCGAGTAGTTGGCCTTCAACTGCGTCTCCACCAGCACCCGGTACGTATCGATGCTCCCGGCAAATTTTTCCGGCGTCACCAGCAGAATTCGCGTTTCATCCCTGGACTCCAGTGCCGCTATCAAAGCCGGAGTTTTTGCCAGCAGCCCCGGCGAAACAGCCCAATCCTTCGGAACTTGCATCGCAAAATTCCCTGACCGGTTCACGTACTTGCCATCGCTCAACGATTCGTCAACCGGACGAGGCGCCTCACCTGCTTTTGCTGCTTCCTTCGGCTGGTTCTCAGGAAAAGTGATGGAAATCACGTCCGTGCGCGGGACCTGTATTTCGCCATAGCTCGTCTTCACCACAAGCGCGTCACCATTGACACCGATCAGCTTGCCGATGATTTTCGTTCCATCCTTGAGCTGAAACTCTTCCGCACGCGCCGTTACACAGAATGCGACCGCGCCAATGATCAATACCAATAGGAATTTGCGCATGGAACCTCCAAGCGAGCGAAGATACTACCCAAACGGTTAACTCGGAACGAAAATGTGGGGTTTTGAAACTGCGATGTTCGTTCCCGGAAACGCCAATTTTCCGATTGGCGTCGTCTTGCTCAGATTCCGCTGCGGCTCGTCAACGTATAAACCAACAGCCCCAACACCAGCAACGTTATCACTACATACATCCAATCCCGTTCCATCGCAAATCCCAGCACCGAAAACAAAACCCGCGCCACAGGAGTCGCAATCAGCAACAACAATCCAAACTGAATCAGGCCCAGCGGCTGGAACGCGATCGCCTGATGGACAATCTGCGGCACCGCCCGCAATTCCGCAGGCTCGCCGCGAAACGCTCTGTAGTTCTGCGGCACATCATAGGATTCAACCACGAACCATACGCCCCCAACGAAAACTACCAGCGCCGCCAGCAACACCCCCCAGCGCAAAAGTCTCCCCAGAAACAGTTCCACGCTCTTGTCATCCACTTTTCCGCCCGCAACAGCGTCGCTGTCACCGCGAATCACAATTTCCCCCGCACGCCCTGAAATATCATTTCAATCGCCAGCGCCGCAATCACCACTCCAAACACCATCCGCAAAGTCCGCACCTTCGCTCCCGGCAAAATCTTCGCCCCCACCAACGCCCCTGCCAGCACGCCCAACATCACCGGCATCGCCAGCCCCGGATCAATGTACCCTCGCCGCAAATAAATCCCCGCGCTCGCCGCCGCCGTCACACCAATCATGAAATTGCTCGTGGTCGTCGAAACCTTGAACGGAATCTTCATCGCCTGATCCATCGCCAGCACTTTCACCGCGCCCGAACCAATCCCCAGCAATCCCGAAAGCACTCCGGCCACGTACATCAATCCAAAACCGGTCGGCACATTTCGCACATGGTAGGATTTCAAGCCCTCAGAGGTAGGATAGGTTCCATCCAGCCGCAATATCGTCGCGATTCGGTCCGGCGCCATGCCCGGTAGCGGGTCAGCCAGCGTCTGCGTCGTCGTATAGGCCGAGTACAACAGCACCAACCCAAACACGATCGCAATAATCGAAGTATGCAAATATCCGGCCAGAAAAGCCCCGCTGACCGCACCAACGGTCGTCGCAATTTCCAAGAACATCCCCACGCGCATATTCGAATAACCTTCTCGAAGATACGCCGCGGCCGCCCCCGAAGAAGTAGCAATCACTGACACCAACGAAGCGCCAATCGCATAGCGAATATCCACGCCAAACACCAGCGTCAGCAACGGCACGATCACCACTCCCCCGCCCAAGCCCGTCAACGATCCCAGCATCCCCGCCAGGAACGATCCCAAGGCGACCACCAGCGTAAATTCCAGCGTATTCAATTGATTCGGTTCTCGTTTCAGCAGGTCACTACTGTACGGAAGCGAAATCTTATCACTTCAAGGTTTCATTGCTGGAAGTTTACTATCTGTTGCGAGGTCATACACGAAGCGAATCTCCACCGGCCCGTTCGAACGCGTCCTTTCCAACCGCACAATCTCAACAAGTTGTTTTCCACCGGGCGCCGGTTCAAACGAGCGCGTAATCTGCGGACCGTGGCTTCCACCCATCTCCGCCACCAGCCGGTAATCCTCCCAGCGCGCATCGTACTCTTGATATTTGTCGTCCTTCGGCTTTTGCACTTTATGCCCATCGGTAAAGAACGCGCGCTGCCTCCCCGCGTCATCCGTCAGCAGCACTTCGCCATTCTTCGCGTCCGGCGTATCTTTGATCGCCAGCGTGATCGATCCCGCCGGATTCATTAATTCCTGCAGCTGCTGGCGATCATAATCGGCGTCGCCGTTCTTGCTCCCGCCGTTTCTAGGATTGCCGCCGCCATTCCCGCCGCTCCCGCCGCCAGGATACGGCGAGCCGATCCCTCCCATGTGAATC
>Ga0070765_100001448_pt1 | contig 14595 bp, 13 predicted proteins | sample HubBroMetageWFT5_FD_71516 | JGI IMG/M metagenome (GOLD analysis project Ga0070765, IMG submission 71516) | Warmed and freeze-thawed soil microbial communities from the Hubbard Brook experimental Forest, New Hampshire - Hubbard Brook CCASE Soil... | ecosystem: Environmental > Terrestrial > Soil... | reverse complement strand
AACGATTCGATTCTAATTTTCACTTACGCTTTTCCCCCACGAACTTTCAGCGCAGACTCCCACGCGAGCCAACGTTTCGCTTAGCTTCAAAACTGGCTTTAGAACACCGCCAGCTTCACGTGCAGGAATTTCTTCGGGTTTTGCCGGAAATCATTGATCATCAGACGCATATCAGCCGTCAACGCCGTCATGTTATCGTAAAGTTTCGGATCGTTAAACAGCTTGCCCGCGGTGCCTTCGTTGGCGTTCAACTTCGCAGTAGCATCACGCACGTTCGCTGAAGCGTCGCGCAAATTGTTGTAAAGCGTCTGATCGTAGAGAGCTTTCCCGATAGTTCCTTTTCCAGAGCGCACATCGTCCAGCACTCCGTTTCCTTTATCCATAAAACTCTTCGCGCTGTCGTACATTGCAGGATCGTAAACCAGCTTGCCCATGGTTCCTTTCTGCTCCTGTACCGCGCTGACCAAATCGTCTACTTTGTTGTACAACTCATCGGAAGAAGTCAACTTGCCCAGAGTTCCTTCACCTTTTTGAATCGACGCTGCCACCGCATCTAGCCGAGTCGCGGTGGAATTCAAATGGTTATAAAGAGCCGGATCGTTCATAAACATCCCGATGGAGCCTTGCCCGCTCTGCACTTTGTCCACGATTCCGCGCAAATCCTGTGAGAGAGAGCCCATGTTGTCCATTAACGCCGTACCCTTCTCGATCATCGCCTTCATCTCTAGTTCTGCTTTACCGGGAATGACCCCGTTATTCGGAATCACCGTTCCGCTGAGCCCTCGCGATATCGTCACATAGCGATTGCCCAATAATCCTTCCGTGGCCAGACTCGCATACGAATCGGTGCGAATTGAATCCGCAAATTTTTTATCGACGCGCAGCACCAGCTCGATGTTGTGCATCCTGTCCGGTGGGTTTGGGTTTAACTGCATGGTCTGCACGTTGCCGACCTCCAAGCCGTCCAGCCGCACGGGCGCGCCGGTGGTTAAGCTCTCCACCTCGGGCAAATAGGTGACGATCCGGTATTTCGGTCCCAGAATTCCGGCGCCGGTAACGTAGAAAATCGCGACGGCCATAATGAACAATCCGGCTAGGACGAACAGCCCCACCCGAAGTTCAGCCCACGTCAATTGTTTGCGTTGCGGCATCGCCCTACCTCCTCAGAGATCTGTGTAGAAATGCTATTTCGCTGAAGCAAGAAATTCGTTCAAGTACTCATCGGACGTATTCAGCAGGGCGTCCGCCGCGCCTTCGAAATAAATTTTCCCGTCGCGCAGCACCAGAACATTCGTCGCCGAAGTCCCGCCATCACTCGAAGGAAATCCCGTTGCGTCGCTCGTGCCTTTCGATTCCATCGTGCTACCCGTCGGTTTCTTCAGTGGCGCCGTTTTTCTCTCTGGCAGCGCCCGATTTGCTCGCTCCGGAGTCTGAACCGCGTGATTATTCTCTGGTTTATCTCGCAAGATCTGTCCCGTGTTTTTATCGAAGTGAAAGTTTGCCAAGCCAAAGGCGTCCTGAACTCGTTGCGTAGCCAGCAGCGACGTGACTCCTTGTAAATCCCGGCCGCGCAGAATCAGCGACATAATCGTCTGGCAAGTTACCGGATCCAGCCCCGCCGTGGGCGAATCGTAAAAAAGGATCGGCGGCCGATCTACCAGAGCGCGCGCAATCGAAACGCGGCGTCTCATGCCCCCGGAAAGCTCTCCCGGATACCTTTCCAATGCTGACTCCATTTCCACGAACCGTAATGCCTCCCGCACGCGTTTTTCCGCTTCGGTTTCATCCACACCTTCCTCGCCCAGACGAAACGCAACATTTTCAGCCACCGTCATCGAATCAAACAACGCACCTTCTTGAAACACGAAACCAATGTACCGTCGGAATTGCAGTAGTTCCTTCTCTCCCATTTCACCAATGTTGTGCCCCATCACGGTTACCGTACCGGAATCCGGGCGTAGAAGCCCAGCCGCCATTTTCATGATCAGAGTTTTTCCGGAACCACCTTCACCCAACAGGACTTTTGTCTCTCCGTAAACCGTCTCAAAGGAAATCCCCTGCAGCACCTCGCGGTCGTCAAAACCGATGCGCACGTCTTTGAATATGATGACCGGCTCGCCCGGAACGAGTGCGCTGAATTGTTCGCGGCCGTCCAAAGGAATCGCGCGCGTCATCCCGCGATTATAGATGTAAATCGCGGTTTTGTAGCGTCAGCTTCGAAGGCCTTTTCGAGGATGTAGGCTCGCGAACTATTTGTGAAACGCCCACAGCAAAAGACGTGTGATGAAAGTATCTGTCACCAGCAAAATAACCGAGGAAACCACCACCGCCGATGTCGTTGCCCGTCCCACTCCCTGCGTTCCGCCCTTCACCCGCAGCCCCATGAAGCATGCGACGGTCGAAATAATGAATGCAAAAACGAAGGGCTTCGCGAGGCCTTGTACCAGGTCGCCAAAATCCAACGCGTGAACGGCGCGCGTCCAGAATTGCACCGCGCCCAGGCGCAACGTAAAGTATGCCACCAGAAATCCGCCGACCAGCCCTACGAAATCCGAGACCACCGTCAGCAGAGGCAGCATCAGAATCATCGCTAGAACGCGAGGCGTCATCAGCTTGCGTACCGGGTCCGTGCCCAACGCGCGCATCGCGTCCACTTGCTCCGTCACGACCATCGACCCGATTTCCGAGGCGATGCCGGAAGCGTTGCGCCCCGCTACCAGTAAAGCCGTAATCGCTGGTCCCAATTCGCGCACCAGCGCCAGGGCCACCGCGTCGCCGGTCAGGGCGGTTTCACCGAAGCGCTCAAATTGCGCCGCCGTTTGCAATACCAGCACGCCGCCGATGAAAAATCCCGTCAGCACGATAATCGGCAGCGAGCCGACACCAATGATGTCCATCTGTTCCAGTGTGTCATTCCAATAAAAGGGAGGAGTGAAGGCGTCCGACAGCGCTTCAAACGAAAGTCTGGCGTAATCCTGCACCGCCAAAACCTCTCGTTTAATTCCATCCGCCAGGAGCGACGGTAGCGGTTCTATTACTTCTTTTTCCTCAGCCATCGTCTGGAGGTTCCGCTCACCATGCTTAGCAGACTCCTCGAAAGCCTAACGTCCGAGGGTTGCGCCGTCAAGCAAACATCCGCTCCTTTATCTTGTCGCCAAGCGTCAGGGTGCTCACGTTCGCTTCGGCACTCTGTTACAATTTTCCGCCGATGTCTCACTACGCCGAAACGACCGTACGCGTCCGTTACGCCGAAACCGACCAAATGGGCGTCGTTTATCACGGAAATTATTTCACCTGGTTCGAAGTTGGTCGCGTGGAGCTTTGCCGCCAGCTCGGCTTTGAGTACAGGCGCATGGAAACGGAGGACGATAGCTTCATCGTGGTCGCCGATGCGCATTGCCGCTACAAACGCCCTGCTCGATTCGACGATTTATTGGTGATTCGAACCAAAGTGGCCGCAGCCCAACGCAGAACGGTCCGCTTCGATTATGAAATTCTGAATCAGGCGTCGGGTGAATTGATCGCGACCGGAGATAGCTTGCACGTATTTTGTGACCGAGCCGGAAAACCAAAATCGCTGCCGGAAAAATATCGAAAATACTTCGCTATCAGCAAAGAGCACAACTCAGGCTAAGACAATGCGCAAAGTCCCATGGAGTAAAGTGTGAGTTCTGCCCAAAAAATTCTCGAAAGACGACAGACTAGAACATGAATCAAATTCACATTGACGGCGAAAATCTAACGCTGGATCAGCTTTACAGCATCGCTCTCCACGGAGCCGCAGTCGAACTCGCAGGGCTAGCCCGGGGACGCATGAACGCTTCGCGCGCCGTCGTAGAACGCCTAATCGAATCGAACGCAGCGGTATACGGAGTCAACACCGGCTTCGGCAAAATGGCTTCGGTACGAATTTCACGCGAACAGATTCGCACCCTGCAAACAAACCTGGTCCGCAGCCATGCTTGCGGAGTCGGTGCACCTCTCAGCGAACCCGAGGTACGCGCGATGCTCGCTCTCCGCGCGAATGCCATCGCCAAGGGTTTTTCCGGCGTCAGGCCCGTCGTCGCGGAGACGCTCTGCGCCATGTTGAACAAGCGCGTCCACCCGGTAATTCCCTGCCAGGGTTCCGTTGGCGCATCTGGCGACCTCGCGCCTCTTGCGCATCTAGCTCAAGTTGCAATCGGCGAAGGCGAAGCCTCTTGGCGGGGTCGCAAAGTGCCTGGCGCCGAAGCAATGCGCGCCGCCGGAATCGCGCCACTCGTTCTGGAAGCCAAAGAAGGCTTAGCACTTCTGAACGGAACCCAAGCAATGCTCGCACTTCTCGCCTTAGGTTTGCGCGACGCCGAAATTGCAGCCGGCACCGCCGATGTTGCCGCCGCTCTCTCGTTGGACGCCTTGCGCGGTAGCCCCGCAGCGTTTGACGATCGCATCGCCCACGTTCGCCCCTACGCCGGCCATGCCACATCGGCCCGCAACCTGCGCCGCCTGAATCAAGGCAGCACTATTCGCGAATCGCATCGCGCGCCCGAAAAAGATCCGCGCGTTCAGGATCCTTACAGCCTCCGCTGCTCTCCGCAAGTTCACGGCGCGGCCCGTGACGCCATGGCGCAAGTACGCGCAACAATCTCCGTTGAATTAAACAGTGCAACAGACAACCCGTTAGTTTTTGCTGCAGTAAACGGCAAGTCAGGCGCAGGTGAAATTATCAGTGGAGGAAATTTTCACGGACAGCCGCTGGCCATGGCCGCCGACCAGCTTGCCGTAGCTCTGACAACTCTTGCAGGAATTTCCGAGCGCCGCATCGAACAGATGACCAATCCGCAGTCCAGCCAGCTCCCCGCATTCTTGATACGCGACGCGGGCTTGAATTCCGGCTTTATGATTCTGCAGGTCGCTGCTGCCGCTCTTGCCAGCGAAATGAAAACGCAGTCCGTCCCGCATTCCGTGGATTCCATTCCGACGTCGGCAAATCAGGAAGACTACGTTTCGATGGGAATGTCCGGCGCGCGACGCATCCAACCCATGCTGGCCAATCTGCGGAATGTGCTGTCGATCGAACTACTCAGCGCTTGCCAGGGCGTGGATTTGTTAGCCCCGTTGCGAACCGGCCCCGAAGCACAAAAAGCCTACGACGCCGTCAGATCGGTTTCCGCCTTCGTAGAAGCAGACCGCTCCCTCTCGGCCGACATCGAAGCCGTAGCGACCTTGATCAACGAAGGAAAATTCGCCGCCATGCTGCACTAACTGAAGGCGTCGCAATCGCGTTTCATCCAATGGTCCACAAGCGGCATGTGTTGTTCTTGTAGGGGCGCAGCATGCTGCGCCCGCTGCGGCCTTACCAAGAATCGAACCCGCAGACCGGCCTTTGGATTCCTTTGATTTTGGGGGAATCTACGCGCTCGGCGAAGATCTCGGCCGCAAATTACGCCAAGGCTTCAAACAAAAAGGTCCCAAACCTATAGCCCGCCGCCCAACTAAACGGGGCCACGCCCAACGAATAATGCCCGCAAGGCAGCGACAGATTCTCCACCTGCAAATCTTCCCGCTTCGCCGCTTGAAAAAAGGATTCCGTAAACTCCGGCCAAAAAGTCGGATCGTACCGCCCGGTAATCGCCAGAATTTTCCGCCCCGACCCACTCAACCGCGAAATGTAAGGAAACGGACTAATTGGCGACCAATATTTCCGTATGTCGTCATGCGAAATTTTCGTGCTGAGCGATTCCCAAACGTTCATGGTCGTCAAACCGCTAGCCACCACTTCACCGCAATACGTCGCCACGTGCATAAACGCTCCCGCACGCAGCAAAGGCTCGTGACACATGGTCACAAACCCAATCGAAGACCCGATGCTCGTCCCCAACACACCCAGCCGGTCGTACCCCTGGCTTTCCAGCCAACGCAAAGTGCGGCGAACGTCCATCACCGCTTGCCGGTTCGCTTGCAACGTGAGCCCAACATTCGGACCCACCAGATGGTCTCCGCGAGGATGTCCCGGAACCGCGCGCCGGTCGTGATACGGCAAGCTCATCTTCACCGCCGTAATTCCCAACCGGTTGAGCCACTTGCAAACGTTCTGCTGCTCTTCCCATCGCGCATTCCATTGCGCCAGCACCACCACCGCCGGTCCGGTATGCCGCGCGCGAAACAGTTGCGCATGAACGCGATTATTTCCCGGCCACGGAGACTCGATCGCGCTCGTAAACGTCAGCACATCGTCCGCCAGTAAATAGTCATCCGCCGGCGTCACGGCGTACCACTCATCGCTATGCGCGAGCGTGTGCTCGACGAAGCGGTCCAGAAACCCGCGCGGGTCCGCCTCTTTCGCGTCGCCGCCGATATGTTCCAGCCCCCAGGCAAACGGAAGCGTGCGCCGGTTGGGTTCCTGCGCCCAGCGCATATGTTCGTACCGCCGTATTCCCTGCTCGAGTAAATTCATGGGATACAAACCACCGAATATAGCGTAGCTCCGCACGCCAATCAAATCGCCGCACGGCAGGGCATAGGTTCGTTTCCGGTAGACGCGCAGGCCGGGTCTGACCCTAAGGATCTACGAAACAAGTAAGATAGGTATTTCAGAGTTGAAGGATGATGGGAGTTCTGGACTGAACTCCATTGGAGTTTTGTGCATATTCGCCACACGAATAGGTGCGTGGGGTCAAAAGGGTGACTGAGCACAATTGCAAGACTGCGGCTTTATCACTTCAGCTGATCGGTCCGACGCGAAAGCTCCCAAGTTCGAGGTATTCCCAACGCCGACCGCAGAGGTTAGGCTCGGCACGCAAGCTTCACGTGAACAGTAATTCAATTGCCAAAACATCTCAGGCCGTACTTCAACACCAAATGACGGAAGGCCCGAACTAGGCGGGACATTACAAGGCGGCTTTCTGGGGATGCGGCGTGTCCGGTGCGATGTTCGCCGTGGTTGATCTGAACACCGGAAGAGTAATAACGACGAGAGAGTTTATGAAAGTGCTTGGCAGGCACTTAGCGGCTGACGATTTCTTGCCGGGCACAACAAGCGATGGATGGGGATTTCGATTCAAGATAGACAGCACGTGGCTTGTGATCGTGGGTGCTGCTGATGAAAACGAGTCGAGATCCGGGGCTTATTATTTTGTCCTTCGGGATGAAAGGCTACGTCTTATCCACACGGCCCGGGTAACCAAAAATTGCGAAAACGCAAAACCCTAAGACTCAATGTGCAACATCAAATCGAAAATGTTAGCAGTCAGACACGATGCGCATGGCTCAGCTTGAGAGCCTTGCTCCGATATGGCAGATTCGATGTGTGACTCCGGCAATCCTCATCGGCATCTTTGTTTTTCTCTTCGGACTTATCATTGGCAGCTTCCTGAACGTCTGCATTCTGCGCATTCCCGGCGGCAAATCCATCGTGTTGCCCGCCTCAGCCTGCCCGAAATGCGGGGCGGCGATTCGCCCTTACGACAACATTCCCGTCCTCAGCTATTTATTCCTGGGCGGGAAATGTCGTTCCTGCAAAACGCCAATCTCGCCGATGTATCCGCTCGTTGAGCTGATCACCGGCATACTTTTCCTGGCCTGCTACATCGCCTTCGGATTAAGCGTCGAAACGTTAAAATGGTCTGTATTTTCCGCGATTATGGTCGTCCTGGTTTTCACTGACCTACGCGAACGCCTTCTGCCCGATGTCGTGAACTACACCGGCTTCGCTCTCGGACTGGTGCTGAGTTTTTTCACCAAGCCGGCCGACGGCACCGCGCTCTGGATCGCTAATCATCTTTTCGACTTCCCTCCTCCAGCTGTAGTGCTCTCTTTTGCCGACGCGATTCTCGGCGCAGCAGTAGGTAGCGGACTTCTCTGGCTCGTCTCCGAAGCCTATTTCCGCCTGCGCGGCCGCGAAGGTATGGGCCTCGGCGACGTAAAAATGATGCTGATGGCCGGGGCATTCCTCGGCGCCAAGCGAACCCTGCTCACGATCCTTGCGGGCTCCCTGCTAGGGAGCATCCTGGGCCTAGCGGTAATTCTTGCGAAACGTAAGGAATCCGATTACGAGTTGCCTTTTGGAACATTTTTGGGAATGGCCGCGATACTGGTGGTCTTCTTCGGCACACCGGTCGTAAACTGGTACCAATCGTTGTTGATGGTGCGATAAGCAATGAACACTTTCCTGATCCTTGCGCTGCTTCCCAAACGCATACCGGCCCCGCCGGCTTTTAATTTGGGATACGCAATCGGTCTGCTGGCTATTCTCATGGTCAGCGCAGTGTTATTGTTCGTTCTTATTCGCAAAGTTCTGCGCGAAGGCGCCGGCGCATCAAAAGGCGATTTTGCCAGCCCCAAAGGCGATACCGAAAATGCCTCTGCCTTCATGGCCGCTTCCATGCAAGGTGTGATCGAAAAATTGCGAGCGCAGGAGAAAGAACTGGCCCGCCTGAATTTGCTGGCCCAGGAACGCGCCCAGGAATCCGAGCGTCTCACCGAAGAAGTAACGCGCAACATGCCCACCGGCTTACTGCTTGTGAACGCCACTGGTTCGATCAGTTCCACGAATCCCGCAGCCGAAGAAGCTCTCGGCATTCGAAGTCTGCGCTACCGTTCGTACCAGGAAATACTCGGTGCTGATTCTGACTTGACGAGAATGCTCACCGCCTGCTTGCGTGAGGCGCAAACGATTCAACGCGGCGAAGTGGAACACATGACCGCCAGCGGCGAAGTCCGCCACCTCGGTGTCACCATATCTCCCATTTATCGCACGGTGCGAAATCCTGCGCGCGGCAATCCAGCTCTCGACATGAAAATCAGCGGCGCTCTTTGCCTGATGAGCGATTTGACCGAACTCACCGCGCTGCAAAAGCAAATACGTTGGAAGGAAAATCTTGCCGCGCTCGGAGAAATGTCCGCGGGTATCGCCCACGAGTTCAAAAACTCGCTAGCCACAATTTCAGGCTACGCGCAGATGATTCGCAGCGAATCAAAACCGGGCGAAATCTCAGAATCAGCGGACCGCATTCTCGATCAAACGCGCGCCTTAACTCATGTAGTCACCGAGTTTCTCCGTTTCGCCAAACCACTAGAAATCATTTACGAAACCGTCCCAATGCAAACGCTGGTGGAAAAAGTGACGGAAGAGCTTCATGAAACTATCCCGGAATGTAATGTGCAATTGGAAGGCACGTTTCAAGAACTGCCCGGCGACGAAGCGTTGATCCGCCAAGCGCTATTGAACCTCGTCCGCAATGGAGCGCAAGCCGCAAAAGAATCCTCCCATCCTCCGGGCGTCACAATTTCCGGTACCTTGGAAGACCTCGGTGGAAGAAAATGGCAGCGCATCTGCGTCGCCGACAACGGCCCGGGAATTCCTCCCTCGGATCTGCCGAAAATCTTTCTGCCTTTCTACACCACGAAGTCCGAAGGCACGGGTCTGGGTCTCGCCGTGGTTCAGAAAGTGGCTCTCCAGCATGCCGGAAGCATCGAAGCCCGCAACCGTCCCGGCGGCGGAGCCGAGTTTTTGCTATGGTTACCTTTGAGGCAGGAGCCTATGCCATCCCCGATTGCCTCCCGCGTCGCCCGCATCTAAACTCGTAGCAGGGATACCTAGGCAGAAATGCCTCCCCGGAGGCGAACGTCATGCGAAAACCTCTTTTCGTTGCTCTAGCGGCGGCAGGATTATTATTCGTACCTGCCCGTGGATTCGCGTGCCCGCAGGATCAATCGCAGGAGGGCCAGCAGCCGGGCTCTCAATCGAACCCTCCGCCGAGTTCGCAGCAGAACCCGTCGCAGAAATCTAACGCAGCTCCCGCGAAGCCTGATCCAATCGTGGCCGCCGCACGCAAAGCCCGCGAGGAAAAGAAAGATCAAACCAAGGCGGCAAAAGTTTTCACCAATGATAATTTGCCGACCACCGGCGGCGTCTCCGCCGTTGGCGAAAGGTCAGCTACTCCCGGTGGCGACGGGATGGCCGTTGCCCAGGACAACCCCGCATCTTTAGACGCTCAGGAAAAAATGTGGCGGGAGAGGTTTTCCAAACTACGCCATAAGCTCGAACAGGATCAGCAGGAACTAGACGTGATGCAGCGCGAACTTGGCGTCCTCGACGTGCAGTACTACAGCAACCCGGTGAAAGCCATGCAGCAGGATTTAACTCGCTCCGATATCAACAAGAAAACCGCAGATATCGACGCCAAGAAAGCGCAAATTGAAGCCGACAAACAGGCCATCTCCGACGCTGAGGACGACTTGCGCAAAGCCGGCGGCGACCCCGGTTGGGCGCGCTAGACGTTCCCGCGATGGAGCCCGTACTTCTCGTTGAAGATAAACCCGAGCTCCGCGCTATGCTGCGCAAGGCTCTCGAACGCACCGGCTACATCGTTGAAGAAGCTCCTGACGGAAATACCGCAATCGATAAAATTCGCAGCCGCCGCTATCTCCTGATTCTTTCCGACCTGAAACTTCCCGGAAATTCCGGTTTGGATGTGCTGCGCGAATCGCGCCGCGTCGAACCTACCCTGCCGGTGATTTTAATGACCGCCTATGGCTCGGTAGAAGAAGCCGTAACGGCCATGAAAGACGGCGCCTTCGATTTCATCCAGAAGCCCGTGGACCTGGATCATCTAAAGCTCCTGCTCGAACGCGCCGCGCAGCAGCAGGAATTGCTACGCGAAAATCTGCTGCTCCGCGAAGAATACGCGCTGCACTATGGCTTCCCCCGCATCGTTGGCGAACATCCCTCGATGAAAGACGCCAGCCAAATGACCCAGCGCGTGGCCGCCACCGATTCTACCGTTCTGCTGCTCGGCGAAAGTGGAACCGGCAAAGAGCTTTTTGCCCGCGCGATACATCACCTCAGCCCGCGCGCCAATCATCCATTCGTGGCCTTGAATTGCGCCGCCATTCCCGAAGGCCTGGTTGAAAACGAATTATTTGGACACGAGCGCGGCGCCTACACGGGCGCGGGTGCCCGAAAAATCGGCAAGCTCGAACTGGCCCACCGCGGCACACTTTTTCTCGACGAAATTGGCGAACTTCCCCTCGCCATCCAAAGCAAGCTTTTGCGGGTGTTGGAAGAAAAACGTTTCGAGCGCGTCGGCGGCACTCAGGAAATTGAAGTCAACGTCCGCATCTTGACCGCCACAAATAAAAACCTGCATGCAGCCGTGGCCGAAAAAACTTTTCGCGAAGATCTGTACTTCCGGATTTCCGCCGTGCCTATCACGATTCCGCCTCTGCGCGAACGTGGCGATGACGTCTTTCTGCTAGCCGAGCATTTCCTGGAAAGATTCCGCCGCGAGTTTCGCAAGCCGACTTTGAAATTTGCAGAAGAAGCTCGCGCCCGTTTAGCCACTTATGCCTGGCCCGGAAACGTCCGCGAATTGCAAAACGCTATCGAACGAGCCGCCATCCTGGCCAACGGCCCGGAAATCGACGCTAGCGCGCTGCAGCTACCGGTTGCCAAGCCTACAGCTGAGCAGCTGCCCGAAGGAATGTTAGACGAACGTTTTATCTGGGAAGGTCCGCTGGAAGAAGTGTCACAACGCGCCGTCGCTCACGTCGAGCGCTTCAAGATTCAAAATGCCTTGCGCGAATCCAAGTGGAATAAAACCCGTGCAGCGGAAAAACTGGAGGTCTCCTACAAAACCTTGCTCCACAAAATCCGCACACTGGGCCTGGAAAACTAGCTTCTAGATACGCTACTCGCCCCTGCGCTGATCACCGGCACTCGAGCTGTGTGCAAAACAACGCTGCCAAAATTCCAGGAATACATCCGCACATCCACAAACCCGACTTCCCTGATCATTTTTGCCAGCTCGTTGCGATTCGGAAATCTCGCCACCGACCCAGGCAAATATCTGTAAGCGTCTTTGCTTCCCGAAATGGCTCCGCCCACGTTCGGCAATATGTACTTGAAGTAAAATCGAAAAAGTGCAGCCATAGCTCCGCCGCTAGGCTCGGAAAATTCTAAAATTCCCAAATGCCCGCCGTCTTTCAAAACACGCGCAATTTCAATTAGCCCGCTCTCGTAGTTTGCCAAATTGCGGAAGCCAAACGCCGTGGTGACCAGATCGAAAGACGCATCCGGAAATGGCAGGTTCAGTGCATCCGACGCAACGAATTCCGCCGCCCGTTGATGCTCCTGCCCTTTTTTGCGCGCCCGTTCCAGCATTGGACGGGCAAAATCGCAGCCCACCATCGGTATTCTATGCGCGCCGGAATCCCGCAAGGCCTTCATACGCACGTGTTCCATCGCAAACGTCAAATCACCGGTTCCGCAGCACAAATCCAGAATACGCGCGTCCGTTCGTCGGATAATTTTCCCGAATTTCACGGCCGTGCGATGACGCCACACGCGATCGATCGACAAAGAAAGCAAATGGTTCAGAAAATCGTAGCGCGGCGCAATCTTCGTAAACATTTCGCGCACATTAGCCGCGGCTTCGCGTTCATCACGCGCTCCTTTCGGCCGCGATCCCGGCGCTTGTGTCGGTAATATCGGTGTCATAATCGGCATGCAGTCTTCAATCCCTGGCCTTCACCGCAAGTTCCGGCAATTCTGAAATCGTGCGCGCAACCAACTTCCAGGGAAGCGCTACGCCTCTCTGCACTTTTCCAATTCCCTGTGGCAGCACCCAACGAACCTCGCCCTCGCGCGATTTCTTGTCACCCGCCAAAATCCGTCGCAACGCCGCTACCTCTATCTTACCCATCGACGGCAACGGACCCACCCTTGCCACCAGCCGCATAATTCGCGCCACTTCCGGTTCCCCTATGCGACCAGTTGCCGCCCCAAGCAAGGTTGCGGCGTACATCCCCCATGCAATCGCTTCGCCATGGAGAAATCCGCGGTATCCGGTAATCGCTTCCAAGGCGTGGCCAAAGGTATGCCCAAAGTTTAGTATCTCCCGCCGCCCATTCTCGCGTTCATCTCGTTCCACAATGCATGCCTTAATTCGTATGCACCGATAAATCACATGCTCCAGCGCAGCCGCATCGCGTCGCAGCAACGCCAGCATATTGCGTTCCAGGTAACGAAACAGCCCGGCATCCGCGATCGCGCCGTACTTGATCACCTCATACAAACCCGAGCGATATTCCCGATGCGGCAAGGTCCCCAGCGTATCCATATCCGCAATGACGGCGTCCGGAGGATAGAACGCGCCCACCAAATTTTTCCCCTCTGGCAGATTTACTCCAGTCTTGCCGCCCACCGAGCTATCCACCTGGGCCACAAGTGTTGTCGGAATCTGCACCAGCCGTACTCCGCGCAAATAACTTGCGGCCGTGAACCCGGCTACATCCCCTATGACGCCGCCGCCCACTGCCACGATCACCGCGCGCCGGTCTGCTCCAGCATATGTCAAAGCCCTGCACAGCAGTTCAACGGTCTGCAGGTTTTTCGCGCTTTCGCTATCGTCGATCAAAAAAGTACTCTTAGCGCGAAGTCCGCCAATGCTTTTCGAAACCTTCCGCCCCCAATAGTTCCAAACATTTGAGGCAGAAATCACAAACGTCCCGCTCGCATCCGCCAGCGGCGCAAGCACAGAACCAGCACGCGCAAGTTCGCCTCGCGAACACCGCACCGAATACACGCCGCGAGAAGACCTAATACGGATGCTAGTCATTCGAAACAGAAATGTAGCACACCTGAGCCGTTCCAGCCGCAGTCACAGGGATTGACCGTCTATCCATAGATAGCCTATAGTAAGCTGCTATGGCTAAGAAATCCGATCTGCTCCCAGGAACGCTGGACATGCTCATCCTCAGAACGCTCAAGCGCGCCCCTCAGCATGGCTACGGAATCGCTCTTTCCATCAAGCACCTTTCCGACGATGTGCTGACCGTCGAGGAAGGTTCACTCTACCCCGCGCTCCAACGCCTGTTGCTGCGAGACTGGGTTAAAGCGGAATGGAAGAAGACTGAAACCAACCGCCGCGCGCGCTTTTACACTTTGACTCCAGCCGGCCGCAAACAGCTCGGCGCCGAACTCTCCCAATTCGAACAAATGATCGCGGCCATCGGCCGTGTCCTCCAGGACGCATAAGGAGCCATTGTGGACTCGCTTCTGCTTTTCTTCCGTAAACTCACAATCCTCTTTCGCCGCGAAAAGTTCAGTAGCGAAATGGAAGAAGAAATGGCCTTCCATCGCGAGCAAAGGGAAAAAGCTCTCCTGGACGATGGAGCGGCCCCGGAGTCCGCACACTACGCCGCAAAACGCCAGTTCGGCAATTCGACGCAACTAAAAGAGCAAGCGCACGAAATTGTGTCCTTCCATTTCGAAACTGTTCTGCAAGATTTCCGTTTTGCCGTCCGCCAACTTCGTAAAAGTCCGGGCTTCACTTTCACCGCCATAGGCATGCTGGCTCTCGGCATGTGCGCTAGCATAGCCATCTTCGCCTTTGTGGACAATGCGCTGATCAAACCGTTGCCCTATCGCGATCCGTCGCGCTTGGCTGGTGTGTTCGAAAGTATCCCGGAATGTCCCCAGTGCCCACTGTCCTATCCCGATTATCTGGATTGGAAACGGCTCAACACCGTTTTCAGTTCGCTGGAGGTTTATCAGCGCAACGGTTTTCTTCTCCGCACTCCGGAAGGCGCACAGACCGCGCGCGGCCTTCGCGT
>Ga0070765_100001447_pt1 | contig 14610 bp, 16 predicted proteins | sample HubBroMetageWFT5_FD_71516 | JGI IMG/M metagenome (GOLD analysis project Ga0070765, IMG submission 71516) | Warmed and freeze-thawed soil microbial communities from the Hubbard Brook experimental Forest, New Hampshire - Hubbard Brook CCASE Soil... | ecosystem: Environmental > Terrestrial > Soil... | reverse complement strand
CGCAGAGAACGGCCCGGAGAGCGCGGAGAGGAGCTTAGGGATCATCGAGGGGAGCGGAGAAGGATTAGGTGGGGGTTAGCGTTTTTTGTCGGTGATCGCCGAGCGCTGAATCTCGTCTCGGTCGAAGCGCCAACCGTGTGAGTGACCGCGACCCGACAGGTGGGTGAATTCCTCAATGTTTTGTTCGGGATCGTCGCTGCCAGCCAGCTTTTTCAGGTAGTCGACGATCAGCTTCATTGGCTCATTATGTTCTGCACATTCTGTGTGCTTCAGCCCGTTCTGACGACGCTTCGCGACTGGAACTCATAAAGCTGCAAGAGTTTTCACTCCCCACCGCCTCCCAACCCAAATGCAATTTAACAAGTAGCCTGTAATCAATCACATACAAGCATTTATCCCTGGCAAGAGGCTTGCGTCTTTCAGGTGGTGGGGGAGTTGGGAATGGGGTTTTTGGGACGATGGATAGTAGTCTTGGCGGCCTGCGTGCCCACGTGCTTCGCTTCGGTGGCGGCGTCGCGGCCGGGTTCTACTCCGCAATGGAATACGGAGAGGGCGGTATGGCCGGCGTCGTTTCACCATGCGGCGCAAAGAGCAATGTCGCGCTGCGAAAGTGCGCGTCCGGCGGAGGCCCTGGCAACGCCCGATCCCCTGCTGGATGGCCTTGAGGTCAGCAGCAGAGTCGCAGTGAGCTTCATTATCGGCACCGATGGACTCGTGCATTCTCCGGTGGTAATCGAGAGCGGAGGATCGGACCAGGACTCCACCGTGCTGGAGGCGGTGCGCGCATGGCGCTACCGTCCGGCGACCTGCAATGCAGTCCCTGCTGAAACCGAGAGCAAAGTGGAGTTTTCCAGCCGTTAGAGGTGGTTTTCGACTAAAATGAGCGAAATCTGTTTAGAGCAGCGGGTTTCGACGTGGGACAGGAAAAACCATCGTGGCAGGCAAAGAGCGTGCCGTCTGGCGGACGTGGCCCGAGGACTGCACAGCCGCCTTCTTTACAGGAATTGATCGACCGCATGAAGTCAGATATGGGTCAGCCGAAATCCGACGAGGGAAACATCTCAGACGCGCTCGAAGCGGTGCAGCGCATGGTGCTGCAAATGGAGAGCGATGACGCCGTAGGCACAGTGGCGGAAGCTCACGAGCGAGTGGGTTGCCGCTCTTGCGGAGGGCCGAACGCGCCGGGAAACCGTTTCTGTGCCCGGTGCGGAGTGCCGCTGCAGGATGCGCCAGCGGGCGAAGCGCCGGCTGGGGCTATCAACCTGTTGAAGCCGGGAGAAACGGCGAGCGCGGGGCAGCATTTCTATCATCATCATTATCACCATCATTTCTTTGCGCCAGCAGAAGGACAAAATGGAGGCGCCGGAAACGGCGCGGGCAGCCCAGCCGCGACGCGGGAGCAGGCGCGGGGGCGCGCGGCCTCGGCGGCCACGGGGTTGAGCCGGGCGGAAGCGGCGGTGCGGAAGTTGTCGCAGGACTGGGCGCAGGCTTGCAATACCAAACATCTTGACGATCTGGTAGATCTTTATGCAGCGGACGCGACGGTGGTGCGGCCGAATGTGCCGCCGATACGGACCGCAGCCGCCATCCGAGAATATTTCGTGGCTGCACTGGAGGCGGGGTTGGGGGACGTGGAAATGGATCCCCTGCGAGTGGAGTTGTTGGGAGAATTTGCTTTCGAGGTAGGCCGATGCACCATGTTGGTTCCGGCCGCGATGGGCAAGCGCCGCGAAGAACGCGGCAAGTACGTCTTACTAAGTGCGCGCCAAGCAGGAGAGTGGAAAGTGATTGTGGACTCCTGGTCCACAGACCTGAGCCTGGCGACCGGCGTGGAAACCAAACCGCAAACGCCGGGGATCGCGATTCCCAGACCGGCGACGAAGAGCGCGTAGGTTTGCCGTCTGGCGAAGTTCAATCCTTATAGATCCCTCGAAATTCACTCCTCGCGCAGCAGTACCATAGGATTGACCGACAGCGCGCGCTGCGCTGGAATCCACGCGGCCAGCAGTCCCAACAATGACATAGCCAGGACGACGCCAGCCAATACCAGCGGGTCACGCGGAGTTGCCTGATACACAATGGAAGCCAGCACTCGGCTCGCCAGAATTCCCAGGATTAATCCTGCCGCTGAACCAATGGCCAGCAATTTGAAGGCTCGTCCCAGCGCGGCCTGTAACACTTCCGTAGGCTGCGCGCCGAGGGCCATACGGATTCCCAATTCCTTCATCCGCTTACTCACCGAGTACGCAGCCATTCCAAAGATGCCAGTGATTGACAGCACCGCGCCCATCACTCCCAGCACACCCAACGACAGCGTCGCCATCCGCGAAGGAAACAAAGCGCTCTCCAGTTCCTGATTCCAGGTGCGGATGGTAAAGGGCAGCCCTGCATCCAGGCCCTGCACCGTACTCTTGATGGCTGCCGTCAGTTGCTGCGGATCGCGGTTGGAGCGTACCACCAGACCCATCGAGTCCGGAGGCAATTGCAGGGCCGGAAGAAACATCGCCGGCTGCGGATCTTCGGTGAGGCTGGCATATTTCCCGTCTTCTACAATGCCTACTACCTGAGTGCGCGTTCCATCCCGCATCTTGAAATAACTGCCCACCGCGTTGGCTGCGGAGCCGAAGAGTTTGTGCGCAAACTCACGATTAATCACGGCGACGCGCGGCGAGTTGTTGTCGTCATGCCAGGTGAAAATCCTGCCTGTAAGTAAGGTTGTCCGGGCAGCATCGAAATAGCCGGGAGATATTTTGTACACCATGGCATCCGCAGCGGCGTTCGATGGCCTCAGATCCGAAGTTTGGTCGGTAAAAATATTCGAGTCGTTCGCGCCGTAATATAACGGTAGCCGATCCACGGATCCCACGGACTGTACGCCGGGAATCGCCGCCAGGGTATCGATCATGCGCTTTTGAATGATGGGCACGCTGTCGCCGGTGTAACCGGCCATTCTCAGATCTGTCTCTACCAGCATTGCGTTCTGAGGTTCAAAACCGAAATTGCTGTGTAGCGAGCGCATCAGTCCACGCACCGCCACCAGCGAAGCAGTTACCAGCACTGCGCAGATGGCAATTTGCGCCACCAGCAACAGGTCTCGGACGGTAATCCGCTTCCCCACCGTGGCGGTTGATCCCGACTTAATGACCTGATATGGATCGGTGCGAAGTACCTGCCTTACCGGCACCGCGCCAAAGAGGAACCCGCTGGCTAAACTCAACAGCAAAGCGACTGCATAAACATTTGCGTCCGGGTGCACGGGCACAGAAATGGGAGCAGTTGGCAGTGGATGCCACACAGTCAGCCCGCGCAACAATACAATGCTGCCCCAAAGGCCGACAGCGCCTCCGATCAGTGAAATCAACACAGCTTCGGTAAACAGTTGCCGCAGAATGCGCATCGGGCGCGACCCGAGCGCGAGTCGCAGCGCAATTTCCCGGGAACGGTCGGCAGCGCGGGCGGCAAACAGGCTGCCCAGGTTGGCGCAGGCAGCCAGCAGAATTAATCCCGCCAGCAGCATCAATCCCGTCAGGAATTCCTTCACGGGACCGCCCAGCCAGTCGCCGGCAAGACCTGGACGCATTAAGGAAAAGGTCATTCGACCGTCGTCTTTAGGGTAGGTCCGTTCCAGGTAGGTGCCAACCGAGTTCAAATCGGAAGCCGCCTGCGCCGGAGTGACTCCAGCTTTTAAATGTCCCATCGTCATCAGAAGGCCGCGGTTGCCCCGTGCGTTCAGCCAATCCGAACCCTCCCTGACGATCGGGACCCAGAAATCGGGAAAGACAAACGATAGCGTGCCGCGAAATTCGGGCGGCGCAACTCCGAGGATCGTATAAGGTTGCTTGTTCAACTGCACCACTCGACCCACCACGCCGTGATCGTCCTGAAAATGTGCGTGCCAATACGCGTTGGTGAGTACGATGTAGGGAGCGCTGTTGGGGCCATGCTCGTCGGCGGCGTGAAAGAAGCGGCCAAGATAAGGTTGAATGTGTAATGCGTCGAAATAGTTTGCGGTGACTTCCATGGTCCATGCGCCGGTGGGATTGTTGCCGGTATCGATGCCTACTGACGCAACGTTGTACGCGACCAGATCCTCGAAGCTGCGATTGCGATCGCGCAGATCGAGGTAATCAGGGTACGACTCCGTAACGTCTTTATCGTTTCCGCGCTGGATTCCGTAGAGGCTTTGGGCTTGAGGCACATCCAGCGGGCGCAGGATCAACGAATTCAATATCGCGAACACCACGGCGTTTGCGCCGATGGCCAATGCGAGTGTCAAAACAGCAGTGACCGCGAAGCCGGGAGAATGGCGTATCTGACGAAAGGCGAATCGCAGGTCCTGGAGCAGCTTGTCCATCTTCGGCCTCTGGGTAACAACGGACTACATAAGGGGGAAGGGCAATTCCTGAGCCAAAGTGTTGCGAATGCAATTTCATGATAACAGGCGGTTTTCGGGAGTTCGCTGGCGTGCGGGAATCGAAGTGTGTCCGGTTTCGGCGGAGAGTGTCCGTGAACGAACAGTGAGTGCCCCAGCCTTGGCACCTTCGGAAATCGAATTCACCGGAAGCTCCTCACTGTCCCTTGCTCTCGACCGTCGATGGGCCGAAGCCGCAGCGTTCGCGCATGCGTTGACGAAATTGTTCCCGCTCCTCCGGGGTCATGTGGCCGAAGCGCTCTTGCATGCGGCGGCGGAAGCTGGAGCGCCCATGGCCGCGCCATCCGTGTCCGCCGAACAGCACGCGGCATAGCACCAGAATCCCCAGAGCTTGCCAGAAGGTGATTGCCTGCCACCCGAACAGCGTCGGCAACAGCCAATTCCACAGATCCATCACTATTTTGCCGCCGACGGCGACAAATATCACCATCCCCAGAATCGCAAGTGGAACAATGAAAATCATCTTCTGTAATCTACTCATATTCAGTTCCTCACGCTTTCATAAATTCGTCGTAAATGCTTTGCAATCGTTCGCGCAGATGCAGCACCGCATAGCGCTTGCGCGAGAGCAGCGTATTCACGCTTACGCCCGTTTCGGCGGCCATCTGCTTGAAGCTGCGTCCTTCGAACTCGTGCGCCACAAACACCTCGCGCTGCTCCTCTGGCAACTCGTCGACCGCAAGTTCAAGCTCATCCAGCAACAGGTTCCGGAAGTAAAGCGCTTCCGGGCCGGCATCGGGCGATGGCAGAAGATCTTCGATCCGCAGCACTTCTCCATCTTCGCCGGCGGTATCGCTAAAGCTCACCGGCCGCTGCTTGCGGAAGAGATCGATAATGCGATTGCGTGCCACGCGAAACAGCCAGCCGGTGACGTGCTCGATCGGCATGAGCAGCCGATTCGCTTCCACCAGTTCGTAGAAGACGTCCTGAAGAATGTCCTCGGCGTCGCGGGGGTCGGGCACGCGCCGGCGAATAAAGTTGCGCAGCCGAGGCTCATCGCGGGCAATCGCTTCCGAGATGCGTTGATCCTGCTGGCTCATCAGCCACCGGTTTCTCAGCGCCAGGTCCATCTACTTGGTGTAGACGGATGAGGGGTGCGGATATTGTAGGCCTCGCTAAGTTGTTGAGCGCGATAGCCTGCCCGACCCGATACCGGTAAGCACACAAAATGACATCACTTGATGCTATAATTAGTGCTTGGAATTTCTATGAGAACAACCGTTGCATTGGATGACGATCTGGTACACATCGCCCAGGAGTTTACCGGGGTGCAGGAGAAAACAGCGTTGATTCGAGAAGCTCTCAAGGCGCTCATCGAACGTGAGAGCGCCCGCAGACTAGCGTCCCTGGGAGGTACAATGCCCGAATTGAAGAATATTCCGCGCCGCCGAGGGCGAAACTGAGGTGCGGCCGAATTGATTCTCGCCGATACCTCGGTTTGGATCGACCATCTCCGTTCGGGAAACACGGAAATGCGTAAGCATCTGAACCAAGGGCGCATCGTGATCCATCCCTTCATCATTGCGGAGCTGGCTCTCGGATCAATGCAAGAACGCAGCAAGACGCTTGCCCTGCTGGATCTTTTACCACAGGTAAGAGTGGCGCAACTGAGCGAAGTACGGCTAACCATCGAGGCTCGACGTTTGTACAGCCTGGGCATCGGTCTGACCGATGCTCACCTGATAGCTTCTGTCTTTATCAATCCGTCTACGCTTCTGTGGACAAGAGATAAGCGACTCCGCAAGGCCGCCGAATCTCTTAGCATGCACGCCAGTTTGGCTTAGGAATGCCTGTCCGAAAGCCCCGGCAGTCAACGAGCGTAATCGCCTGGTTATAGCAACCGTTCCCAACGTGCAGTAAAATACCTGCGCGAAAGCCTTTAGCGCTCGTTCTCGAAGCATTGTGTCCTCAGCGATCTGTCATTGCGACCCCATCGTGGACTCGGCGATCAACATTCGTGGAATCCCAGGTTGCGAAAACCGCGAACCTGGGTGACAACCAATTATTGGGCGTTGAGTCTCCTAAGCACTTCGACGGAGCCGCGGTTCTTTGGGTTTAGCTCGAGCGATCTTTTATAGTTGACGATGGCTTGCGGCCTGTTGCCGTCGTCCAGGTAAGCCTCGCCCAAGCTGTCGTACACGTTGCTGGATTGTGGATAGGCTTCGACGTTCAGCCGAAGAATGTGGATGGCTTCCGTAAACTTCTTCGCCCGAATGAACTCGTATCCGAGATTGTTGAGTTCGCTTTCATCGAAGTCGTAGGTAGGGGATCCGGCGGCTTTGAGGTCATGGTATTGCTTCTCGGCCGCATCCATGCTGCTGGAGGCGATGGTTGCCGAGAGAGTTTCGGCAATGGACGTGCGGGGATCGTACGCGGCTTTGACTTGAGGCACCCATTGAGCCATGGCGACCGCAAAAAGTCCAGCGCCCATCACCAGGGTCAGTACAAAGAGCACGCCTGCCGTGGCCATGCGCCGTAGCGCGCCGGGGTGGTCCTGCGCTCGCAGGTAGATTTCGAGAACGGCAAGGGGAACTAGAAATTGGGCGAAAGACATGAAAGTGAGGAACGGGCCGCGAAAAGTACTCGGATCGAAACCGAAGGGGCCCTTATTGACGAGAAACGACAAGAAAAAACCGATTCGGAAGAACCACGATGCACTTACCACCAGGAAAAAGCGAAGCGCCCAACGGCGATGAGTCTTGAAATCGCGAGCCAGCGCATAGCGCAGCGCCATGCCACCGCAAAGCCAGATCAGCACGGCGTTCAGAGTCGAACCCAGGTGTATAGAAAGATCGCCAACACTTCCCCGTATCCAAGTCATGTAAAGACCGGCCACGCTGAGGGTGACGGCGGTCAGCATGTAGATACGCCCATTCCAGCGGTGAAAGACTGGAAAGCGGTTGCGGATTTGCGGAACCAACTGAACCGCCCCGGCGAGCATGATGAACGCGGCGGAAGCAACATGCATGACCACGGCGGTATTGCCCATGGAAAAGCCGGGGACATAACCGTTCGTGAAATTCCACTTGTGATAATCCCCTCGCAGTGCGGTAAGACTATAGAACGACGCTACCGCAAATGCGAAGACCAATTGACCGAGGACGGTGACCACAAACCAAAACCGCGCGGCTGCTTTCAAGGCGGTATCCGCAACCGAACTCAGTTCCAGGCGGTTCGTCATTACGGCGGTGCTCATGTTCGTTTCTCCTTAATGAGCGACTGGATCAAGAGTCATGCGACCCATTGATTTCTGTTTGAATGCATGCTTGAACCGAACCGGACAGCATTTCCAAGGTGCCGGCAGTGATGTGAAGAGCTAATAGTGGCGATTGCATTTTTCCGCTCCTAGGTTAGTCGCGCCTGGCTGCGCTGACCACCGATTCGAGCTTGACTGACTGCTTGCCCGGAGCCAGCACGATGAGGACTAAGGCGACGACGCCAAAAACAGCCCCAGCAATCAGCAGATCACTGCGTTCGTTCGGAAGGTGGACTGCCATGACCGCCATCACAGCGGCATGAGCAATATTGGCCCATGCGGCGAAAGCGATCAGGCTGCGATTCGCCGAAGGGTTACGCGCTGCTATCAGCAGGAAAGTGCCGAGAGCGACGTAGAGGCTCAGCATCATCGGCAAAGCGTCCTCCTTGTTCGCTTGCCAACCGTCCCGCACAGACGTTAGCAGCGGATAAATGCCAGCCGAAAACACCAATCCCACCAACACCAATACAACCTTCAGCGCACGTTCTCGCCACATGGTGCCCTCCGTGCAATCCGTTCCATCATTATTGGTGTGCTCGTACTCCTTGCTCCTCATGTGCATGCGAATCAGAGCGGCTCACGATAACGGCGCAGCCGCACCGCTGCCACGAGCAAGGCCGCGGCAACCAGCAACCCGACCCACAGACCGGGGCTGCTGAAGAACCTTCCCGGAGTTATTTGCGTTAGCGGAATAAAATGCGTGTCGATCGGGACGCCATTTTTGTCCTTGAGGTCGAAAGCGACCTCGGAGAATCCAAGCAGGCGGCTTTGCAGCATGTGTCCCAGAAACGAGGTGTGGAATGCAATGTTTTCCATGGCGGCAATCGCAAGCAACGGCAACGCGGCCCAGAGAAACACCGCGCGCCGCGCCCAGCCTGAAACCAACATAAACCAGCAATACATGGGCGCATGCCAGAGCACAATCACGGCCGTACCGTAGAGCGTCACCAATTCCATCTCGGACAATGGCAGCCGAGTCCACAGCGTCGCCGCGCTGCCACCGTTCATCACCAGCACCGACAAACTCAGCAGCCGCATAATTTGTTGCAGGATAACGGAGACCGCGATGACGATCAGCGGAAGAACCACAAGCGGGATGGCCGCCTTCGAGAGCACGGTCGTCCGATCGGAAACCGGCAGCGACTTCCAGAACAAGATGCTGCGATCGCGGCGTTCGCCGTGCAGCGCGTCAAGCGAGTAGAAAATTCCGACCACGAACGCAACCAGCCCGACCAGCATGGCAGCGTGGGCGTACGGCATGGCGAGCCCGATCAGGCTATCCGCCACTTTGAGAGACGCCATTTCGCGCATGGTGTGCGGCATCCAAACTTCACGCATGTTGTTTGGCAGCCAAATCACGCTGACCCCAAAGCTGAGAAGATAGACGGCGGCGATGGCCAGCGGCGCGACATAGACGGAATGGTTCTCCCAAATTTCTCGTCGTATCGACCAGTACAGGGGCCGCGTCTGCGACAGAGACGCGGGCGGGATGGCCTGCGAGTCGCGGGGAGAATCCGAAACGGCGTTTGATTGAGTATTCATCTAGCTGCTCCTTGCGCCTGGCCAGCTTGATCGCCCATGAGGGCGACGAACAAGTCGGCAATGCTGGGTGTGCGCGCATCGCCAAGCGCGGCGAGTTGCTGACGATCGCCATGATCAAACAACAGAGTGCTCCGACCCAACAACTGTCGCTCGTAGATCGGCTTGAGCGCCCGCGCCGCGATGACCTGCTCGGGATGGACCGTCACTTCCAGATAGCGCGACTCAACGTCTTCCATGCTGCAATTGAGTACGACGCGCCCGCGGTTGATTAACATAAGATCGGTGATGACGTTCTGCACGTCTTCCACCTGATGTGTAGTCAAAACGATTGTGCGGGTGCGGTCGAAATAGTCGTTCAGCAGTGAATCGTAGAATTGCTTGCGATAGAGGATGTCGAGGCCGATCGTCGGCTCATCCAGCACCAGCAACCTCGCGTCAATGGCCATGACCAGCGCGAGGTGTAACTGGGTCACCATGCCCTTCGACAATTCCCTGACCTTGCTGCTGCGCTTGATATCGGTTTTGGCGAGAAAACCTTCCGCTTTGGCGCGATCGAATCGCGGGTGCACGCCGGCCACGTAGTCGAGCGCCTGCGAAACCCGCATCCAGCGCGGCAGCACGGCTACATCGGCAATAAAGCAGACATCGCGCATGAGCTGATCGCGCTCGGTCGCGGGATCGCGTCCGAGCACTTTCAGCTCCCCCTGGTATGGGGTGAGGCCGAGAATCGCGTCGAGCGCTGTGGTCTTGCCTGCGCCGTTGGGACCGATGAGTCCAAGGATGCGGCCCTCGGCGACACGCAGATTGACACCGTCGAGCGCGACGGTGGTGCCGAACGATTTGCGCAGACCGCGTGCTTCGATGACTGTCATGGCTTGGGTTTCTCCTGTTCAGACTTGGTCGAAGGGCGGGGTGCGTCACCATTCAGCAGTTCTTCCGTGCTCAAGCCAAGCCGCTGAATGGTCTCATGCACCCTGGGCCATTCTTCCGCAAGAAACTTCTGGCGTTCGCCTTTAAGCAGCAGATTGCGCGCGCCCGCATTGATGAACATGCCGCGACCTCGCTTACTCTCGACCAGTTGCTCATCCACCAGTTGTTGATAACCCTTCAGAACCGTGAGCGGATTGACCCGGTATTCCGCCGCGACCACGCGAACCGAGGGCAGAGGGTCACCCTCTTTGAGCACGCCGTCGAGTATCATGGCGACGACGCGGTCGCGAAGCTGGCGGTAAATCGGTTGACTGTCGTTCCACTCACGGTCCATCATGGGCTCCAGACAACATTGCGAACATACCTTTGTACTCTCTTACTCTCGCAAGATCCTTCGTCGAGCTGAAGCTCTCCTCAGGATGACGCCTGCGGGCTCAGACGCCCGCAAGGCGGCGTCACTTGGTGCGTTGCAGGTCCATGTGCGCGTGCATCGGCTTGTCCTTCATCATGAACGTCCAATCTTCGGTGTGATGATTGGCGTCGATAAGGGTGAACACGGAATGGTGCATGTGGGCCTCCGGGTCGCCGCTGATGTCCTTGAGCTCGAACTCGATTGTCTTACCGTCGGGCGACAGCTTGCCGGTCATGCGCGGCCGGTTTCCGGCATCGCAATAGTGAATCAGCGTAAGCTGGTCTCCGTCCACGTAAAACATCGTGACCGGATGGTCGTATTTGGTCGCATCCAACGCCGTTCCAGCTTCCTGCATTTCGTGTACGAGCGCGTTCCCGCGAGAGGTCACGCGTAGCGACAGGTGCATTTTGGCACCTGACATCTCCGGCGCGTCCGCGACGGTGGCGATGCCTTCCCACTCTCCCGCCAGGCTCTTGATGGTTGTGAAGGACTTCTGCGCCTCGGACGGTACAGGAGCCAGGGTGGATTTTTGGGTGTCAGGCTGGGTGGTCGCCGTGTCCGCTGCGAAAGCGGTGGCGGCCATCAGAACGAATAGAACCGAAAGTGCGATGCGTGATTTCATTTCGTATTCTCCTTTTTCTCTTTCTCGATGCAGTTGCGAAGATCTCTTTGGCGTACTCGGTTTCAAGCTCTTCATCGGGCAAGGATCGCTTGGCTACAACAAATCCAAGAAACTCGTACCAACCAATCACTGTTATAGTTAACTATAACACTATATCAAATGCAAGCTTTTTTTGATTATTTTTTCGTTGTCCCGGTGGCCACATCTATCTATCTCATAAACAACGGTTTGCACCGAAACAGTGTCGGAGGCAATTGGGCGCTTACACGATCTCAGGTTGCGGATATTCGAGACATTATGGCGAAGAGAACCTTGAAATCACTTCTTAGGGGGAAACGAAGGTCAATGGTTAAGGGTCGTCGACAAACTTACTGTGCAGGGTTGCCCGCGACCGTCGGAACCGGGGGAATCGTCGAGGGAGACCGCAGCAGTTGCTTCGCCTCAGCGGGGCTTAGATCGCCGACCGGACGGTAATTCGACCGCGTCTCGTATTCCTGTTTGCTAATGGTCTTGAAGAAGACCAGACGCCCTGACAGCTGAATATTGATGAGGGCGGTCTTCCACTGCGAAGGCCCAACCTGCATCCGGCCAATCTCGATGGCACCGCCTTCGTCGATGTGCCCCAGCAACCCATAACCGAAGTCCACACGGCTTAAGAGTTGGCCCGACACTTTGACCAAGCGCTTCTGTTGCGGATCGATCAGAATACTTCCGCCCAGGCTGTGCACGACCCTGGCTTCGTAAGTGGGAGGATTGTAGTTGGCGTCGGGACGAAACTTGAGCCGGAGCAGATTTCCCTCGGTGCCATCGTAGTCGTAGAGAAATGCGTCCGGCATCAGGCGCATCAATGTTTCGAGTTTCTGTTCGTCTTCGTCGTGGGCCTGCTTGAGCTTCAACTGCTGGCTGGGGTCATGCAGAAGGCGGTCGATGCGGGCGTCCTCCTGCTGCTGTCGGCCGGGGTCAAGCGGGACTCCGTCAATTGCAAATAAACGATAGAGGGGGCCGTCCGTGGTATCAACCTGCTCTTTGGTGAGGGTCTGCTTCCCTTCCCGCTTGTCGATTCGGTAGATCCATTTGCGGTGCTGCGCACGGTCCGCCAATTCGTTGAACACAACCTCATGTATCAGTTGGGCCGCGGAAAGCGGAACGCTTTGAGCTCCCGCGAATGCAGCAGCGCAGACTACCGGGATGAGTGCCAGTGTCAGCCGGATCATCGGATCTACCTATTTTAATTGTGCCGGGCTGGCGGCGGCCCGGATTCTTTTCGTGTCGATCGCTGGCCCGACGTCGGAAAAACTGCGAGAGGTCGTCGCGCCATCCTTCGATTCGTATCAGGGGCATGCCTTCAGCCATGCCGCTGCCGACGTGAATCCGCCACCGGTCCAGCACCACTCCCGTCAATGCGTTTCTTCGCCTTCGCCTGTAGTTGGAGGCAGGTTCGACCGGATCATAGACTCCGCTTGTTTCCATACGTCTGGATCACATTCAATTTGGGTGTGGGACTTGGCGAAGACGCGATCGTACCAGGGATACTCCTGGCATTTAAGCGGGCTGGCCTTGTAGTCGAATCGAAAATTCCCCAGGATACTGGTGCGTGCTGGATCGGCAGCGCGAATCCTGGGCTGGCCGTGGATAAGTCCATTCGCCTGGTAGAAATTCACTGCTTGGGCTACGTTAGCGGGGATCAGCGCATCATTTTGGTGAATCCTGGAAATACTGTCCACTTGAACCGTGAGCAGTACCGGAATGCCGTCCTTGCCGAGTTCGCGTGCCAGAGCGATGGCTTCCGAGCCGCCCCAGCTGTGTCCGTAGATGATGATGCGTCCGCTGTGTTTCTCATCGAGGGTTAGCATCCCATCGTGGTTGGTGTCCAACAGGCTCAGAACTTTCTTCCTGGCTTCTTCCCCGTGGTAGCTCTCAAAAGTCTCCACGTCCACACCCGCGGGGTAAGCCTTGCGCAAGCGCGCCGCGAGCTGCACCTCGCTGTGGACGAGATTATCGTGCTTGATGAAGCCGCCGACGAAACCGATAACGATTACGGGCGGCACAGTCCGGGCCACGGCCGCGAGAATAGATTGCGCAAACCCCGCCTGAGCGACCGACAGGATAGCCCCAAGCGAAAAGATCGTAGTGCGAATCAAGATACAGATCGGGGTCACTGGGCCGGGCTTCCTGCGACGGTTTGCATGGGAGCTGCCGACTTCAACTGGTCGAGCGCAGTCAGTAGGGCTTGCCAGTCAGCCGGGTTTTTCTTGGTGTCAATGGGCAGCGCGAGGTCGGAATAGAACTGCAGGATGTTATCGCGCAGCTCGGGCGATGTCTGATTGAACTTTTGCTTTGACAACTGGTCCAGCAATTGTGCGTAGGTGTCGTCAGTCAGTGAGTATTCCGCTGCCTTCGTCGGGTTGCCACTATCAAGATCGCAGTTGGGCAGCACCAGCGTGTCGGCGCGGGCTTCTTCAAGAAAGACCCGGTATTGATCGACGGTAGTGTTGATGCTCTTGATATACAGATCTTCGGTCTGCGGAGTCGGACTATTGAACTCCAGTCTTCGGAAGGGACCGATTTTCGGAATGAATCGCAGGAGTGTCGATAAGATGCGCGTGCCTACACCCGGCTTGGTGTAGTCCTTTCCCCAATCTTTTTCGTAGTCGGAGCGCGAGAGACGATACAAGAATTTCCGTTTGGCGAAGTCCGGAGTTTCTTGCATAAGCTCCTTTTTGTGGACTTGCAAGGCGACTTGCGTCATTTGCGGGATCAGACGGCTGACGGCGAAACGGTACGAACCCACCGCCAGATCCTCGTGGGTGAGCACCTCTTTCAATTCCACTCCGTACACCACGGGAAAGACCCGTTCCAACAGCGGCTTGGAGACTTGAAATCCGATAAAGTCATGGTACTGCTGCGAGGCGTAACGGTTCTTTGCGACCTGTACGGTGTCGAATCCGAATTCGGTTTTCAAGTGCGCGTTTTTGTCCTGCGCATAGCGGACGGATTTGCCAAACTTCGCTCGCAGCTTGGGATACTCGATGGCGACGGATTGGTTGACCGCCGGGTGTCCGGCGATGTCCGACGCATAGTGCGACAGCGCGCCCAGCGCGAAAGCGTACTCGTTGACGTCCTCGCTCTCAATCAGCAACTCGTGAACAAAATCTCCGCTGCGGACATAATGCACCAGGTTGCTGAACTCCTTGCTACCAAACGGGTAATATCCAAGGTCCTGGATGACCGCGCCGCCGTAAGCGTAGGCATGAGCCTCGCGGATCTGGTCTGGCGAAAGTCCGGGGAAGCGCTTGAGCAAAAGGGGCTGGATCTCATCGATCCAGAGCAGGTCAACGATTTCCTCGTGAGTGAGAACCGAGTAGGCGGACAAATTGCCGCTGCACAGGAGCACGGCGATCAGAACCGCCGCCGCA
>Ga0070765_100001445_pt1 | contig 14613 bp, 13 predicted proteins | sample HubBroMetageWFT5_FD_71516 | JGI IMG/M metagenome (GOLD analysis project Ga0070765, IMG submission 71516) | Warmed and freeze-thawed soil microbial communities from the Hubbard Brook experimental Forest, New Hampshire - Hubbard Brook CCASE Soil... | ecosystem: Environmental > Terrestrial > Soil... | reverse complement strand
CAGTGCATGCCGGCGTACTCGACGTCGTTGCGGACCTCGAAGCCGAGCGTGTCGCGATAGAAGGCCAGCGAGGCTTGCGGGTCGTTGTGGGGCAGCATGGTGCTGTGGATGGTGATGTTCATGGCGGTCACTCTAGGTGTGGCTACTTGACCTGCGCTTCTCGATTCCTGACTGGTTTCGTCACCTGCTTGGCGACGCACGAGGGCATCCCCGCCGTGGCGCGCGCCTGCTCGCGGCGGTAAGCGCTTGGCGGCATGCCGACCAGTTCGGTGAAGCGAGTGCTGAACGTGCCGAGCGACGCGCAGCCCACCTCGAAACACACCTCGGTGACGCTGAGGTCGCCGCGACGGAGCAGGGCCATCGCGCGCTCGATCCGGCGCGTCATCAGGTAGCTGTACGGCGACTCGCCGTACGCGAGCTTGAACTGGCGGCTGAGGTGCCCGGCCGACATGTGCGCCCCGCGGGCGAGCGCCTCGACGTCCAGCGGCTTCGCGTACTCCCGGTCGATCCGGTCGCGTACGCGGCGCAATCGCGCGAGCTCGCGCAGATGCTCGGTGTCGCAGGGTCCATCGTTCACCCCCGAGATGCTGCCACGTGCGAGCCCTGCCCGTCGCCGGCGCTCACGACCCCGTGGGATCCTGGAGCAGCCCGAGGTCGTTGCCATCGGCGTCGGTGACGGTAGCCACGAGGCGGCCGCCGCCGACGTCGTGAGCGGCCTCCTTCACGCTGGCGCCCGCGGCCGTCAGCTCGGCCAGCTTCGCCTCGATGTCCGAAACCTCCCAGAAGGTCACGGGTGAGGTCATACCCTGAGGTCCCCCGCCCGGCACCAGCCCGACGTGCTGACCGCCGGCCTCAAACCCGACGTAATAGGACGAGTCCGCCGTCGGCGGAACGCCGAGCAGGGCGGTGTACAGCGGCTTGGCCCGCTCCAGGTCGGAAACGGGGTGCAGGACGACCTTGATTCCTAGGGTGGAGGTTTCGGTCATAGTGACTCCTCACTTGTTTGAACGGTGACTTCCATGGCCGCCAGGCTAGCCGCGGGTGTGTGGCCGCGCTTCTCGATTCCTGACCGGTTTCCTCGACGCTGCGCGCCGGGTTCAGGAGACCGATTCGCGGAGGCCGCGGACCACGTCGCGGTGCTCCCGCATCGTCTGCATGCCGTCCGCACCCGGCTGGCGCCCGAAGCCGCAGTACATCGCGACGCCGAAGTCGCTCAGGTACCGCGATGCGGTGGCGTGACGGCGTCTTAGTCCGGCGAGACCGTCGATCGGGAGCACGATCCCGAGATACACACGGGTGTCCCCGACGTCGAGATCGCTCAAAGGCCGGAAGAAGCGTTTGTCCTCGCTGCGCAGGTAGCGCGGGCCGGCCATGTGCACCCAGTCGACCGTCCGCCCCGAGTTCGCGACGGCGTAATTGGCCATCCGCACGAGCACGTCGTAATCGCGCGCCTCGTACATCGGCCACTCCGGAAATGTCCCGTAGCAGAGGTGGTAACCCAGCATGACGTCTTCGGGGATCTGAGGCGTGAGGCGGCTGACGGGACCGGCGAACCGCTCCCACGCCCCCTCGGAGGTCCACGCCAGCACCCCCTCGATGTCCTGGACCTCGTAGGCCATGTCCCACTGGATCGCGAGGTCGGCGGCCGGCACCTCGCCGAGGAGCCGCACGAGTTCGCGGCCGACGAGGTCCTCGAAGGCGCGCTCGGCGACCGGGTAGTCGCCCGCAAAGTCGGCCTTGAAGGCGTTGAGCGCGCTCGAGGGGAACGGCAGCCCGACCTGGAACCGCAGCCCGGTCGGGATGACGCCGTCGTCGCGGAGCGCGCGGAAGATCCCATACGACTCGATCGCATCGTCGATCCGCGGCCAGCTGTCGAAGTGCAGCTCGCCGGCCCCGGGCCGGATTTTGAACACGGGCGTCTCGTAGGCGTGCCTCGGGATCCCGGTCGGCGAGTCGGTCTCCTGCACGACCTCGACGTCGGGGTTCGGCCGCGCCAGTCGCTCGCGCTCGTAGCCCACCCATGCCGCGCGCGGGCCGGTCTCGCCGTCAGGCAGCGCGAACACGAGGTCGCCGAACAGCTCCGCCCCCGCGCGCAACGCCTCCTCGGTCGACTCCGCCGGCAGGCTTCCGACAAGCAGCAGCTCGCTCGTCGCCCGCGAGGTCACGACGTCTCGCCGGCGATCTCGTCGATCATGTCGGTCACGTCCCGCGCGACCAGCGCGGCGTACGCGCCGCGCCGCTCCATCAGCTCGTCGTGGGTGCCGCTCTCGATGACCTGGCCGTGGTCGAGCACGACGATCTGATCGGCGTCGCGGACGGTCGATAGGCGGTGGGCGATCGTGATCGTGGTCCGGCCCTCGGCCAGCCGCTCCAGTTCGGCCTGGACCGCGGCCTCGGTCTGGGTGTCGAGCGAGCTCGTGGCCTCGTCGAGGACCAGCACGGGCGGATTGCGGAGTACCGTGCGGGCGATCGCCATCCGCTGCTTCTCTCCTCCCGAGAAGCGGTAGCCCGCTCGCCCACGATCGTGTCGTAGCCGTCGGGGAGCGAGGCAATCAGGTTGTGGATCCGCGCCGTGCGCGCCGCCTCCTCGATCTCCTCATCTGTGGCGTCGGGCCGGGCAAAGCGGAGGTTCTCCCGGACGCTGGCGTGGAACAGGTAGGTCTCCTGCGAGACGACGCCGACCGTCGCGGCCAGCGACTCGAGCGAGGCGTCGCGCACGTCGACCCCGTCGATCGTGACTCGCCCCTCCTGCGGCTCGTACAGCCGCGCCACCAGGTAGCCGATCGTTGTCTTGCCGGCGCCGGTCTCGCCGACGACCGCGGTCCGCGTCCCAGCCGGGACGACAAGGTCGATATCGCGCAGCGTCCATGGCGAATCGGCTGATTCGCCGAGGTCCTCATAGCGGAACGACACGTCCTCGAAGCGCACCTCGCCGAGCAGCTCACTCGGCCGCAGCTCGACCGGATGCTCTTTCTCGACGATGTCGACGGGAAGATCCAGATATTCGAAGATGCGGTCGAACAGCGCCAGCGACGTCTGCATGTCGGCCTGGACGCTGAGCAGCGACTGGATCGGAAACAGCAGCCTGGTCTGGAGCGTGGTGAACGCGACCACGGTGCCGATCGAGATCGTGTTCGCGATAAACGTCTGCCCCGCGAGCCAGTAGATGATCGCCGGCTGGACCGCGAACGTGAACTGGATCGTTGCCATCATCCAGCGCCCGGCCATCCGCGAGCGAACCTCGAGGTTGGCGATGCCCTTCGACTCGCCGGTGAACCGGTCGGCAAGATCGGCGCCCCGGCCCATGGTCTTGCCGAGCATGATCCCGGACACCGACAGCGATTCGGCGACCAGCGCCGACATATCGGCCAGCTGGCGCTGCTGCTCGGTCGTGATCCGGCGGCGGATCTGACCGACGCGCCGCGTCATCCATACCGACGGCGGCACGAACACGAGCGAGATGATCGCCAGACGCCAGTCGAGCAGGCACATGGCGACGAGCGAGGCGATGACCGTAGTCGCGTTCTGCGCGATCGTGGTCGCCGTCGTGGTCACGACGCTGTCGAGTCCGCCGATGTCGTTGGCGATCCGCGACTGCACCTCACCGGTACGGGTGCGCGTGAAGAACGCGAGCGACATCTTCTGCAGGTGCTGGTAGACGGCGGCGCGCAGGTCGTGCATCACCCGTTGGCCGACGACGTTCGACATGTACGTCTGCCACACGCTGGTGGCGTTGGTGAAGATCGAGATCGCGATCATGGCCAGCACCGTCACCGTCAGCACGGTCTCGTCGTGCTGCAGGATCCCGACGTCGAGCGCCCTCCGAAGCAGGAACGGTTGGAGAATCGCGATGCCGGCCGAGACGACGATCAGCACGAGCACGGCCGCGAGCCGGAGCCGGTAGGGCTTGAACAGCGCGAGGATGCGGCCGGTGTCGCGTTGGCGCGTCGGATCCATCAGCGGCGGGGGCTTGCGCGACGGACCGCGCAGCGAGCGCATCACACCACTGCCGCCGGCGCCGTGAGAGGCCGCAAACCCGTGATTCCCAGAGCTCATCTACCCCCCATGATGACAGCGGTGCACACTTCGCTTGCCGACGAAATGTGATGGCGCTACCGTATGCAACGTGGAGCACGGCGACGCCGACATAGCCAGCATAGGCGCACTGATCGCCGATCCCGGGCGGGCGCGAATCCTGCTCGCGCTCGGCGACGGCCGCGCGCTCCCGGCGAGCGTGCTCGCCGACGAGGCCGGCGTCGCGGCCTCGACCGCCAGCGCCCACCTCGGCAAGCTGGTCAAGGGGGGCATGCTCAGGGTCGAGCGCCACGGCCGCCACCGCTACTTCCGCGTGTCCGGCCCCGAGGTCGGCGAGCTCATCGAAGCGCTCGCCCGGATCTCACCGCCCGCTCAGGTGCGCTCGCTCAAGCAGGGCAGCAAGGCCCAGGCGGTCCGGTTCGCCCGTACCTGCTACGACCACCTCGCGGGGATACTGGGCACCCAGCTGATGCAGGCGCTGCTCGACCGCGAGCTCATCGCGGGCGGCGACGGCGTGTTCGACCCCGGCGCCGCGCAGGAGGACCGCCTGGCGGCGTTCGGCTCCGACCTCGACTACCGGGTCACGCCGGGCGGCGTCAAAGAGCTGGGAGCGTTCGGCATCGACTTCGACGCTCTGCCGCCACGCCGCCCCTTGATCAAGTACTGCGTGGACTGGAGCGAGCAGCGCCACCATCTGGCCGGGTCGCTCGGCGCCGCGCTCGCGGCGCGAATGATCGACCTCGGGTGGGTGCGCAAAGCCGACCGCAGCCGCGCTGTGCACGTGAGCGACACCGGTTTCGACGGCCTCCGAGAGCGTTTCGGGGTCGACTTGAGCTCGTACTCAGGCACCTGAGCAATACTGAAGACGTGTCCGGTCAGGAGATAGGTCTCGCCGTTTCCGTGTTTCTCGCGTGCGCGGTCGAGGCGGTCGAGGCGCTCACGATCGTGCTCGCGGTGGGCGTCACTCGAAGCTGGCGCTCGGCGCTGACGGGCGTCGGCGCCGCGACCCTCGCGCTCGCGGTGATCGTCGCCGCGCTCGGACCCGCGCTCACGGCGCTGCCAATCGACGTGCTCCGGGTGGTTGTCGGCGGCCTGCTGCTCGTGTTCGGGTTGCAGTGGCTCCGCAAGGCGGTGCTCCGCTACACCGGCCTCAAGGCGCTCCACGACGAGGACAAGGCGTTCGCCGAGGAGACCGACGCCGCCCGAGCGGCGGGGCGTCCCGACGCCGGCTTCGACGGCTACTCGTTCACAATCGCGTTCAAGGGCGTGCTCCTCGAGGGGCTCGAGGTCGCGTTCATCGTGCTCACGTTCGGCGCCAGCCAGCACAACGTCGGCCTGGCGGCCGTCGCAGCCGCGGTAGCGATCGCGGTCGTCGTGCTCGCCGGCGTCCTCGTCCGCGCTCCCCTGGCGCGCGTGCCCGAAAACACGCTGAAGTTCTTCGTCGGCGTGATGCTCACGTCGTTCGGGATCTTCTGGGGCACCGAGGGAGCGGGCGCGACCTGGCCGGGCGGCGACGCAGCGCTGCTCGTGATCATCCCCGGCGTCGCGCTCGCGGCACTCGGGATGGTCAGGTGGCTGAGGCGCGCGCACGGCGTCCAGCGACCGCTCGGAGAGACGGCATGAGCTGGATCGTCCGAGCTGCGCGCGCGGTGTGGGAGTTCGTCGTCGGCGACGATCCGCTGACCGCGTTCGGGGTAGTGGCGGCGCTCGGCGCGACCGCGCTCATCGCCGGCGCGGGCGCGCCAGCGTGGTGGGTCATGCCGGTCGCGGTGCTGGCGCTGCTCGGGCTGTCGCTCCGCCGGGCGGCGCGCTGACGCCAGGCCGCGCGCTGACTCCGGGCGGCCGCTGAGCGGGGCGCTACCGGCGTTCGGTGAACCCCGGTGGAAGTAGCAGTGACCACATCCGGGGCGGAGAGTCCTGAGCCGGCGGCCGCGGCACCGGCGCGACCGGGGCCGGCCGCGGTTCCGGCGTCTGCGGGCGAGCGGCGTTGCGGCGAAACCTTCTGAGCTTCATTCTCGGGACCCCTTGATGTCCGTAAAACCCGCTATTTGCGGGCATGGGCCCGTTCTGTATACCCGATGGACCGGCGTTTTTCACCAGCTCACGTTGAAAAACAACGTACGCCTGCGGTGCTCGCGAGCGTTGCCGCAAGGGCGGCGAGCGCCAGCCTGAAGCGAGTGCGCATATTCCCTACCTCTCTGGAATCGAAGAGCCTGGATGAAGGTCGTGAAGAAGCGGAGGGGCCTTCCGGCGAGGGGTACGGAAGGCCCCTCCTGGGGGGTGGTTGTCGGGTTAGCCGATGAAGCCGGTGTAGCCGGCGAAGCAGTCGTGGGACGGGCTGCCGTTGCCCGAGGGCCAGTTGACGCCGTCGTTGTAGAAGACGTCCACTTCCTGACCGTCGGCCGCGATCTCCGTCGAGTCCGACGCGCTTCCGACCTGGTCGAAGTCACCCGCGTTCAGCGGCGCACCCTGGGTCGTGTCCATCGCGTCGCTGTTGGTGTGGATGTTGATCTTCGTGCCGGCCGGCTGTGGGCCGCCGTTGGCGTCCATGTCGGCCGTCGTATTGGCGGTGACGTCGAACGTCACCTGCTGCGCCCCGGGCTGGCCGCTCGGGTCAGAGCAAGTCGAGCTGAAGGTGAAGTGGCCCGCGTGGCCGAGGACCTTGGTCTGGCCGATGCGCAGGAACTTCTCGCCGCCGGAGCTGACGAAATGCTTGGCCGCTAGGTAGTAGCTCGGCGGCTGTCCGCCCAGACGCTGCGAGTTGTTGGCGAGCTGGGTCGCGGCAACCGCGGCGCCACCGCCGAGGGCTACGAACAGCGCCACCAGCGCGAGCACGAACGAGGGTGAGAACCAACGTGACTTCACAGGAACCTCCGATGTTGAGTGCCGATCCGACGGGCTCGAGGGGAATCCGTCGCCGGAGATCCTGCGGCTAAATTGGGGCCCGCACATCGGGCGGTTGCACCGTCTTGCCGGGCGGTCCTTTAGAAGTTGGTCATCGTCGTTTAGGCCGCCCGCTGGTGTCTTTAGACTTCGTGCCACCAGCGCCGTGGGGAGTCGGGCGCGCGGCCCCACAGCCACGACGGCGAGGTGCCACCTACTGATCGAGGAAACCCCCTACTGATCGAGGAAACGCCAACCCAGATGAGACAGCCGAGCGAAGCGGCGCTCGGGAATCTGCCGGTGAGGCTGACCAGACTCGTGGGGCGAGATACTGCGTTGGGCGAGCTTCGGTCGCTGGTCTGGCGCACCCGAGTTCTGACCTTGGCCGGGCCCGGCGGCGCCGGAAAGACGCGCCTGGCGATCGCCGTCGCGGATGCGACGCGGCCCGATTTCATCGGAGGAGCTTGGTGGGTCGACCTGTCGTCGACGTTCGATCCCCATCTGGTGCCCCAGGTGGTGGCGTCCACCGTGCTGGAGAGTGAGCTGACCAGCGATCCCGCGCCGGCGGCGCTCGCCCACCGGTTCCCCGAACCGACTCTGCTGGTGCTCGACAACTGCGAGCAGGTGGTCGATGGTTGCGCTGAGTTGATCGTCGCGCTGCTCGAGCGCTCCCAATCGCTCCGGATCGTCGCGACGAGCCGGCAACCGCTGGGGGTACCGGGCGAGCAGGTGTGGCGGGTCGGCGGCCTGGCGGTCACCGAACCGGACGCTGTTGACGAGGACCCCGGCGAGGACGATTCCGAGGACGGCGCGGTGTCGCTGTTCATCGAGCGCGCCGCCGAGGCCTCGAGCCGGTTCGATCCCTATGCCCCGGGCGCGCGCGAAACGATCCGCCGGATCTGCCGGTACCTGGACGGGATGCCGCTGCCAATCGAGCTGGCCGCGGCGCGCGTGCCCGTGCTGTCCGTCGCCCAGATCGCCGAGCGGCTCGAGCGCGATGCGAGCGTGCTCCGCCACCCCAGCCGCACCGCCCCCGAGCGCCACCGCACCCTCGACGCGATGCTCGAGTGGAGCCACCGCATGCTCGAGCCCGAGGAGCAGCGACTGTTCAGACGCCTCGGCGCGTTCCGCGGAACGTTCTCGCTGCCGGCGGCGGAGTTTGTCTGCGGCGGCTACCAGCTCGAGGCCGCGGACGTGCTCGACGTGCTCGCGGTGTTGATCGACCGCTCGCTCGTCCAGGTCGTGGACGATCCCGAGGAGCCGCGCTACCGGCTGCTGTCGACCGTGCGCCAGTACGCCGCCGCCAAGCTGTGGGACACCTCGGAGGCGCCGACCGTCAGCTGGCGGCACGCGGAGTTCTTCACGTCGATGGCCGCCGACGCGCAGGCAGGTCTCGCCGGGAGCGAGCAGCCCGGGTGGCTCCAGCGATTCGCCGCCGACCACGACAACCTGATCGCGGCGCTGCGGTGGCTGCACGACGAGTCGATCGAGGAGTGCGCGCGGCTGGCCTCGCTGATGTGGCCGTTCTGGTACCAGCGTGGCTTCTACCGGGAAGCGCGGAGCTGGTTCGACCAGATCCTCCTCGAGGCGGACCGTATCTCCGCCGAGCGCCGCGCCGACATCCTCGTCAAGGCGGGCCAGGTCGCCTTCCTGCAGTGCGAGTACGAAGCCGCCAGCCGCCACCTGCAAACCGCCCTCGACCTCGTCGACGAGCTCGGCGACCGGCGCGCCGCCGCCACGGCGCTCCAGCGGCTGGGGTCGATCGCCCGCGAGCAGGCGCGATACGACGAAGCCCGCCAGGTGCACGAGCGAAGCCTCGCGATCTGGAGAGAGCTCGGGGATGCCGAGGGGGTCGCCGCGTCCCAGGACTATCTCGGGTTCGTCGCCTGGCTACGCGGCGACAGTGACACGGCCGAGGAGCTGTGCACCGCCGCGCTCGCCGAGTTCCAGCGGACGGGTGACCTCCAGGCCACCGCCACCGCGCTCGTCAACCTCGGCGCGTGCGCGCTCTACCGCGACTCGCTCCCGATCGCGCGGCAGCGGCTCGAGAAGGCGCTGACGATCGCGCGCGAGCTCGGCTTTCAGGAGGGCATCGCCTGGTCGTTGAACGAGCTCTCGATCGCCGCTCGCCGCGCCCGTCGGCCGGCCAGCGAGACCGCACCGATGCTGTGCGAAGCCCTGGTTATCCACCGCCGGCTCGGAGACCGCTGGCGGCTAGCCAGCGTGCTCGAGGAGATCGCCGGCGCCATCCTGGCCCGGAACGATCCCCGCCTGGCGATCGAGGTCATGGCTGCCGCCGAGGCCGTCCGCGAGCGGCTCGGCACGCCGATCCCGCCGGTCGAGGCGGGAGACCGCGACGCCGTCGTCGACCAGCTCGTGCGCAAGTTGAACGTGTCCACTTTCGCCGCGGCCTGGTCGGACGGCCGAAGCCGCGAGCTCGACGCCACGATCGAGGTGGTGCTCGAGGCGATCGAGACGCCCGATGCTTCGGAGACGGGCAGCGATTCGACGGAGTCCCCCATCCTGACCCCGAGGGAGCTCGCCGTGCTCGAGCTCCTCGCCTCGGGACACACCAACCGCGAGATCGCGTCCGCCCTGTTCATCAGCGCGAGCACCGCCGGCGTGCACGTGTCGAACATCCTGCGCAAGCTCGGCGCCAAGCGGCGCGTCGACGCCGCCGGCATCGCCCACCGGATGGGCCTGCTCCCGGTCAGCTGATTACGCCATGGCGAGTCTTACCGGCAGCGTCTTCAGCTGGTTCACGAACGTCGACAGCACCCACGTCGGCTCGCCGTCAAGCTCCATCGCCGGATAGCGCGCGAGCGTCTCCTCGAACAGGATCCGCAACTCGAGCCGCGCCAGCGCGGTGCCGAGGCAGAAGTGCCGGCCGCCGGCGCCGAACGCCTGATGCTCGGGGTTCCGGCGGACGTCGAACCGGTCGGGGTCCGCGTAGCGTGACTCCTCACGGTTAGAGGACACATACCACATGACCACCTTCTGACCTTCGCGAATCGTCTGTCCCGCGATCTCGGCATCGCAGGTCGCCGTGCGCGCAAAGTGCGCGAACGCCGGGAACATGCGCAACGACTCCTCGACCGCGCTTGGGATCAGAGAGCGATTCTCGAGCAACAGCCGGCGCTGGTCAGGCTGCTCGAGGATCGCCCGCATCCCGCTGCAGTAGGTCGCCTTGGTGCTGTCGTTGCCGGCGGCCATCAACAGGAAGAACCCCATCACGATCTCCTGCTCGTCGAGCTTCTGTCCCTCGACCTCGGCGTGGACGAGCACGCTGGTCAGATCGTCGGTCGGCCGCTCGCGGCGCTCGGCGATCAGGCGCCGGCAGCGGTCGAAGATCTCGGGGATGCTCTGCTCTCGCAGCGTCTCCACCCCGTGCGGGCTCATGTCCGGGTCGGCGACCGCGAGCGTTGCGTTCATCAGCCTCGCCCAGACGGCGTCGTCCTCGGGCGGGATCCCCATGAAGCTCCCGATCACGCGCGAGACGACCGGCTGCGCGACGTCGGTCACGAGGTCGCACCGGCCGCGGCCGGCCAAGCGGTCGAGCACGCCGACCACGATCGCCCTGATCGCGGACTCGTGCGCGGCGATTCGCTTCGGCGTGAACCCGGCCTGGAACAGCATCTTGAGACGGTCGTGGCGAGGCGGGTCCATCCCGATGAACATCGAGCGGATCAGCTTCAGCGGGAACACGCCGACCGAGGTGATGCCCCCGAGCTCGGAGGAGAACGTTCGCCAGTCCCGGCTGACGGCATGGACGTCATCGGGCCGAGTAACCGACCAGAAGCCGGGCTCGCCCGGGTAGTCCGGGATGCTGTCGGTCCAGTGCACCGGGCATTCCGAGCGCAGCTGGCGGAACAGCTCGTGGGGCGGCCCGCCGCGCCAGCGCTCGAGCTCTGAGACGAGCACGTCGTCGAGGTCGCTGTGGGTCGACGTCACGGCCCCACGATCCTAATGGCTGGCCGGCCAGCCGGTCTAGGTCTCTAGCTGGAAGTCGCGGCGCTTTCCGGTGCCGGCACGGCGACGCCCGTTCCGTTGGTCGTCCCTGTCAGCTCGGCCGGAGCGTCGCCGTCGACGTACCGCTGCCCGCGCGACCACGACGCGACCGCAGCGATCAGACACGCGACGATCGCGAACGCGAACGCTTCGTGCAGGCCGTTGCGGAACGGCTCCGAGATCAGCTGCGGGAAGAACGCCCGGCCGGTGAGGACCGCCTGAGTATGGGCGGGGAGGTGGGTGAGCACGCTCGAGCCGAGTAGATGCTGGATCGGGTTGTACCCGAGGAACGCCGCGAACAGGATCGACACGGGCGGTAGGTGCGCGGCGTGCGAGGCGGCCCCGGCCGGGACGCCATGCGCCTCGAGTCCGCTCGTCATCGTGTGCGGCAGCGTGGCCGCCAGCCCGAGGATCATCAGCGTGAAGAAGATCCCGACCGACAGCACCTGGGCCGAGTTTTGGAATGTCTGGTTCATGCCTCCGCCCGCTCCCCGGTCGCCGGGCGGCAGGCTGTTCATGACCGCGGCGCGGTTCGGCGAGGCGAACATCCCCATCGAGACGCCGTTGAGAAACAGGATCGCCGCGAACACGGGATATCCGAAATCGGTCGGCAGGAGCGCCAGCAACAAGAAGCTGAACGCCGCGCCGATCATCCCGCCGGTCGCGAAGCCCCGCGCCCCGAAACGGTCCGACAGATAGCCCGATGTCGGGCCGGCGATCAGCATCCCGATCGTCAGCGGGAGGATGTAGATCCCCGCATACAACGGCGTGTCCGTGAAGTCGTAGCCGTGGAGCGGCAGCCAGATCCCCTGGAGCCAGATGATCAGCATGAACATCAGGCCGCCGCGGGCCACCGCCGAGAGAAACGTCGACAGCGTCCCGAACGTGAACGCGCGAATCTTGAACAGCGACAGGCGGAACATCGGGTCGGTGACGCGCCGCTCGATCAGCACGAACGCGAACAGCGACAGGATGCCCGACGCGAGCAGGATCAGCACACGCGGGCTCCCCCACCCCGTCGCCGAGCCCCCGTACGGACGAATGCCGTACGTGATCGCGATCATGATCAGGACCAGCCCGACGGCGAACGTGATGTTCCCGCCCCAGTCGATCCGGGCGCGCCGCGGAGTCGAGATCTCCTGCAGTTTGAGGTACGCCCACACCGTCCCGAACAGCCCGACCGGGACGGATATCAGGAACACCAGCCGCCAGTTGATCGGGGCGAGAATGCCACCCAGGACTAGCCCGACGAACATCCCGCTGACGCCGACGATGTTGTTGATCCCAAGGGCCATCCCCCGCTGGTTGGCCGGGAACGCATCGGTGATGATCGCGGCCGAATTCGCCAGAAGGCATGCCGCTCCGACCCCCTGCACGATCCGCCACACGATCAGGTACGTGGCGCCCTCGCGCCCGTTGAGCCAATCGATCGTTAGCACGAGCGAGGCCGCGGTGTAGATCACGAACCCGAGGTTGTAGATCCGGACCCGACCGAACATGTCTCCGAGCCGGCCGAGGCTGACGATCAGCACGCTCGTGACGATCAGGAAGCCGAAGATCATCCACAGCAGGTAGAAGCTGTTCGCCGGCACCAGCGGATCGAGGTGGATGCCGCGGAAGATGGCCGGCATCGCGATCAGCGTGATCGACGCGTCAAGCGTCGCCAGCAGCACGCCGAGCGTGCAGTTCGACAGCGCGATCCACTTGTAGTTCTCGCCTCGCGGATCGGGCCGGCGCAGCACGAAGCTCCTCCCGCGCCGTCCGTTGCCGATCGAGGCCATGCTTCTACTGTACGCACACCGGATTCTGGTGCGGCGCGACGTTCTGACACCACCAACCGGGGTGTCTGTCTGATATGGACGACCCGGCCGCCGAGTCCGGCCGGGTCGTTCCATGTGGGCGCCGTCCTTGTCGTGTGCAGCCGTCAGCTGCCGCGACTCACATATTCGGACAGTTGTGGGAGCCGCTGCCACCGGACCGGGCCGGCGGGGCATGACTGCCCTGCGCGGGTGCCGTGGGGGTGGTCCGCGCCGGCGCGGTGCCGGTCGTGGTCGAACCGTCGCTCGTCGAAGTGGTCGACGAAGCCGCGTTCGCGATCGCCGCGCCGCCGCCCGCAATCGCCGCGGTGGCGGCGAGTGTCACCAGCAGCGGCCTGAGCCTTCGCATCTGGTCACCTCCTTTCTGATGGACCGCTTCGGACGTTCCTCGTCCTGCGTCGGCTCCCGGTAGGAGGCGCGTAAGAGTTGTCTACGAGCGCGTGTGAGAGGTGTCCGGCTGGGGCGTCGTCAGCGTCGCGTTCTCGCCGCGCGCGATCTCGAGCACGTCTTCGATCGACGAGCGCGTGGCCAGCTCGATCACGCGCTGGGCCAGCATCCGCATCGGCAGCAGAGGCGCCACCCAGCGGGGGGCGACCACCCGCCGCGAGCGCCGAGCGATCCCGCGCTCGATCGCGTCGACCCCTGAGGCGAGCGGCGCCACGCTCCGCCCCGGACGGCGTATCTCGGCCACCCGCTGGGCCGCCGCCGTGCCGAACCCCCGGCGGACCATGTCGGTGTCAAGCTCGGCGAAGTACGCGACGCCGACCCGGGCACCGCTCGGCGCCAGTTCGATCCGCAGCGAATCCGCGAGCGCCTCGACGCCGGCCTTGGACGCGCAGTACGCGCCCAGCAGCGGCGGGTGCACGGCGGCCGCCAGCGACGAGATCGCGAGCGCGTAACCCCGCTCGTGAGAGATGTACGGCCCGGCCGCGCGGAGCGTGTAGTAGACGCCCATCAGATTGACCTCGATCGTGCGCTCGAACACCTCGGGGTCGCCACCGACGAGCGGCAGCTGCGCCGCCACGCCGGCATTGGCAACGACTACGTCGAGGCCGCGAAGATGTTCCGAGGCAGCCTCGACGGCGGCCTCGACCTGGTTCCGGTCACGCACGTCGCACACCACCGCGAGCGCATTGCCACTCTCCGCCGCGGTCCGCGCGAGCACGTCGGGCTCGATCCCGGCAAGCACCACGCGGGCCCCGCGCTCGTGGAGGCGCTTGGCGGTGGCCGCCCCGATCCCGCGCGCCGCGCCGGTGATCAGGACGCGGCGACCGGACAGATCGACGGTCACACGATCTCGCCGGGACGCTGGAACACGATCTCGGGGATGAGACACGTCGGCGAGACCCGCAGCACGAACCTCAGGCCCTCCGCGACGTCGCTCGTCCGCAGCATCTCCTCGGCAGGAACCTTGTCCTTGATGTAGTCGCTCATGTCGGTGTCGACGAACCCCGGCGCAAACGCGACGGACTTCACGCCGTGCTTGGCCAGCTCCTTGTTCATAGAGACCGAGTAAGCGGCGACGGCGGCTTTGGTCGCCGAGTAGACAGATAACCAGGCCTGCGGCGACTTGCCCGCGATCGACGACATGTTGATCACGAGCGCGTTCCGGTGCTCGGCGCCGGCGGCACGCAGCAGGTCCGCGCATTCGCGGTAGAACAGGATGATCGCCCGCAGGTTTACGTCCAGCTGGAGGTCGATGTGTTTGGTCTGGTGCGCGGAGGCGGGCGCGCCGATTCCAACCCCGGCGTTGTTGACGAGCACGTCGAGCCGGCCGTACCGCTCGCGGTGACGCTCCACGACCTCACGGACCCCTTCCTCGTCGTTCAGGTTCGCGCCCACCTCCTCGACCTCGAACCCGCGGTCGCGC
>Ga0070765_100001444_pt1 | contig 14614 bp, 10 predicted proteins | sample HubBroMetageWFT5_FD_71516 | JGI IMG/M metagenome (GOLD analysis project Ga0070765, IMG submission 71516) | Warmed and freeze-thawed soil microbial communities from the Hubbard Brook experimental Forest, New Hampshire - Hubbard Brook CCASE Soil... | ecosystem: Environmental > Terrestrial > Soil... | reverse complement strand
GCCACTCCATCGCCTTTCTCGAGATGAACGAGAAAGATGTGCCAACGTATCCGATCACGGACTGGCTCCCCACACATCCCACGGTTGACATGGAGAAGTATCCCAAGGCGGGCGACCCGAACCCGGTGGTGCGGATCGGAGTCGTGGGTGCCGGCGGCGGTAAGGTGAAATGGATCTCGGCCGGCGGCGCGCGCGACGGAGACTTGCCGCTGGGCAACGATCCCAACGTCTTGGTCCCTCGCTTCGGATGGGTGCACGACGGCCTGCTTTGGGCGATGGCCCTCAATCGCCTGCAAAACCGCCTCGATATCTACTTTGTCGATGTGCAGAGCGGAAAGTCGAAGCGCGTCCTCACCGAAACCACCGACACTTGGATCGACATGCATCCGGAAATCGATTTTGAGCTGCTGTCGTCGGGCGACCGTTTCCTGTGGACGAGCTGGCGCGATGGCCACGTCCACATCTACCTTTACCAGTTCGATAAGCAGAACCCGCTAGCCAATGAGGCAAAACAGGTAGCCCAGCTCACCAGTGGCGACTGGGAGGTGGAAAGCGTCAACGCGGTGGACGAGTCCCAGGGGCTGGTGTACTTCACTGGCAATCAGGGCGACTGGCGCCAGGCGAACCTGTTTGCGGTCGGACTGGATGGTAAGAATCTTCGTCGCGTGTCCAAAGAAAACGGAACGCATGGCGCGAATTTCGGTCCCACGAAGGCGAAGTCCTACGTCGACGCTTACTCGGCGCTCATGACCCCGCCGCGAATGTCACTGTGTACGCTCGACGGGGCCTGCACACCGTTCTGGCAGTCGCGCAGCGTGGACGCCTACAACCTGATTGCTCCTAAGGCAGTCGAATTCACGGCTGCTGATGGAACTACGAAGCTCTTGGGAACTCTGCTGTTGCCTGAAGGCGGCGCAATGGTGGCCAATGGCAAAGCCCCCCTCATCGTGAACCCCTACGGGGGACCCGGCGTGCAAACGGTTCGTGACTCCTGGGGCGGCGCCACATTTCTCTTTGACCAGATACTTGCACGGCGAGGCTTCGCCATTCTGCAGGTGGACAATCGCGGCATGGCTAATCGCGGGAAGGCCTTCGCCATGTCGCTTAAGCATAATTTTGGCGAGAACGAATTCAACGACCAGATCGCGTCCATTAAACAGGCCCTGCAGCAGTTTCCCCAGCTCGATGGTTCGCGCATGGGTTTCTGGGGATGGAGCTACGGTGGCTACTTCACCCTCTACACCATGGAGAAAACGGACTTATTCAAGACGGGCGTGTCTGTCGCCCCGGTGACCGACTGGCGTAACTACGATTCGATCTACACCGAGCGTTACATGGGCCTGCCCAACGATAACGAGGAGGGGTATCACAAGAGTTCCCCGGTAAACTTTGCGGCCGACCTGCACGGCAGTCTGTTGGAAGTCCACGGCACCAGCGACGACAACGTGCACGTGCAGAACACGATTCAGATGGTCAATGCGTTAATCAACTCCGGCAAACAATTCCAATTGATGCTGTACCCGCGCAAGACCCACGGCATCGCCGGAAAGGCAGCGCGCTCGCATTTGTTCCACATGATCCAGGACCACTTCGAAAAAGACCTTGCGCCCGCGAAGTAACCGACTGAAATTCAATTTGAGAATTGGAAGGCGACGAACTTGAAACTCGTGAAAGCTGTTAGCTCTCTCCTGATGATCTTGCTCGCGGCCGGAATTGCGTTTGCGCAACAAGCCGCTCCCGCCCCAGCCCGGACCATTATCCGCGCCGGACGCCTGCTCGACGTCCGCACCGGCAAGACGCTCGCCAACCGGGCGATTGTGATCGAGGACGGCAAGATCGTCAGCGTTGGCCCTGACTCGGGCGCGGCTGCGGGTGCGACGGTCATCGACCTGTCGGGCAAGACGGTTCTCCCCGGACTGATCGACGCGCATACGCACATCACCTACGATCCCAAGTTCGGCTATGACCGGCTCGCTATTTCGCTGCCACGCCAAGCGCTGATAGGGGCGAAAAACGCTCGCATCACGTTGCTCGCGGGATCAAAACCATACGTAACGTTGGCGCCGACGGGTTTTCCGATATAGCCCTGCGCGACGCCATCAATGCGGGTGATGTTCCGGGGCCGCGCATCGACGCCAGTGGTCCCGCGCTAAGCATCACTGGCGGGCACTGCGACGACAACATGCTGCCCTACGAGTGGCACGCGACCGAAGTCGGTGTCGCCGACGGTGTCGAGAACGTGCAGCACAAAGTGCGCGAGATCATCAAGTACGGCGCTGACGTAATCAAAGTGTGCGCGACAGGAGGTGTCCTTTCGCTGGGCGACAATCCCCAGGCCTCGCAGTTCACCCAGGAGGAGCTGCGCGCCATCATCGCCGACGCGCACCGGCTCGGCCGCAAAGTCGCAGCCCATGCCCACGGCGCGCAGGGAATTCTTTGGGCCAGCGAAGCGGGGGTCGACTCGATCGAACACGGCTCTTACATCGATGACGCTGGGATTGCCGCCATGAAGCAACACGGCACCTACCTCGTCCCAACTCTTTACTTGAGCGACTGGTTTCTGGAGAACGCGCCCAAAATGAACGTCCCCCCGGCGATGCTCGCCAAGGGGAAGGAAGTTATGCCCGCCGCGCAAGAACATCGCCCATGCTTTCGCCAGTGGTGTGAAGGTCGGCTTCGGGACTGACGCAGCGGTCTATCCCCACGGGCTCAACGCCCACGAATTTGCTGTAATGGTGAAGCTTGGGCTGACGCCTTTGCAGTCGATCCAGGCGGCGACGGTCAACGATGCCGACCTTCTCGGATGGTCAGACAAAATCGGAGTGATCGAGCCCAATCACTTCGCCGACATCATCGCCGTGGACGGCGATCCGCTGGCCGACGTCACCACGCTGGAGCGCGTGAAGTTCGTGATGAAGGGCGGCGTGGTGTACAAGAGCGAATAAACGCCGCGACACATCTTGCTTGCCCGCGGCCTCGGGTTTCTGATTCAATCCTGAGACACCGACTTCAGCACCTTCGGGAGCGTCTTTCTGGCAACTCAACTCTTCGCATGTAAGTCGATCGATAAGCTGATCTCCGAGTCAGAGGAGCCGGAACACCGGCTGAAGAAGACTCTGGGCCCGTGGTCGCTCACGGCCTTGGGAATCGGCGCGGTCATTGGTTCCGGCATCTTCACCGTAATCGGCACTGCAATCGCCGGCCAGAAGTTCGACACCTCGTCCATCCTCAATGCTCCGCTCGCGGATTACATCGTCCACCACGCGGCTTCGCTGGGACGCCCTGGCGCCGGGCCGGCGCTCGCGCTCTCGCTGGTGCTCGTAGCAATTGTCTGTGGATTCACCGCGCTGTGCTACGCCGAACTGGCGTCGATGATTCCCATCGCCGGCAGCGCCTATACGTACACCTACGCCACCATGGGCGAACTGATTGCCTGGATCATCGGTTGGGACCTCATTCTGGAGTATGCCGTCAGCAACATGGCCGTGAGCGTGGGTTTCGCCGCGCATTTGGTCGACATGTTCGACTGGTTCGGCTGGCATCCTGCGCTGCGCTGGATTTCGCCCGCCTACCTGCCATCAGGACTCACTGACTTGCAAGGGAACATGCTCTACTCCCCCGGCTGGCACTTCGGATTCAACGTCCCTGCATTTGCCGTGGTCATGCTGCTCACCGTCGTACTGGTGCGCGGCATTCGCGAGTCCGCCGAGACCAACAATGTGATGGTCATCCTGAAGATCGCGGCCATATTGGCGTTCGTGTTCGCCGGGATGCATTACATTCACCCAGCAAACTACCATCCCTTCGCGCCCAACGGATGGTCGGGCATCCTCACCGGCGGCTCCATTATTTTCTTTACGTATATCGGTTTCGATTCGGTGTCCACCGCCGCGGAAGAAGCCAAGAACCCGCAACGCGACTTGCCCATCGGCATCATCGCGACGCTGGTCGTCTGCACCGTGCTCTACATTTCTGTGGCCGTAGTGCTCACCGGCATCGTGCCGTGGCAGCGGCTCCTCGACGACGCCGCACCTGTCGTGAACAGCCTGAAGCAACTTGGCATCACAACCGGCTCGCATAGCCTGCACTGGGTCCGGCTGGCAGTACTGTTCGGCGCCATGATGGGCATGATTTCGTCGCTGCTGGTCTTCCAGTTAGGACAGGCGCGCGTGTGGTTTGCTATGTCGCGCGACGGCTTGCTGCCCAAGTTGTTTGGCCGCGTGCATCCGCGCTTCCGCACGCCTTCGACCGCAACTTGGATTGCGGGCTTTCTGGTTGGCATCCCCGGCGGAATTCTCGACATTGGCACGCTGGCCGACCTGTCGAACATCGGAACGCTGTTTGCTTTTGCCCTGGTGTCGATCGGCGTCATCATTCTGCGCTACAAGCAACCAGAGCGACGGCGCGGCTTCCGCGCACCTGGCGGCTTGGCGGCGCCGGTCCTTAGCGTGCTGTTCTGCCTGCTGCTGATGGCGGGGCTTCCAATCTTGACCTGGATTCGCTTCTTCGTCTGGCTCGCCATCGGGCTTAGCGTGTATATGCTGTACAGCCGCTACCGCAGCGAGTTCTGCCCTGAGGACCGCAGGCGATAGAATCGAACTGTATGGCGGAGTCCCTCCAAGGCGCTGGCGCTCCCAGCGCCTATATTTTTTCTCTTCCCAAGGCTGAGTTGCACCTGCATCTCGAGGGCACGGTCGATCCCGCGACGCTGGCTGAGTTGAGCCGACGCCATCCCAACCCGCTCTCCACCGACAACAATCGCTATACCAACATTGCCGACAGTGGGCGTGTGTTCACTGAAGAGGAAGCCCGCGCGCTATACCAATACAAAGACTTCACCGGCTTCCTGCTGGCTTTCAAGGCGGTCACCGAACGTCTGCGGACGGCTGAGGACTATGAACTCGTCACCTATCGCATGATGCAAAAGTTGCATGCGCAAAACGTGCTACATGCGGAGGTGTACGTCTCGGTGGGCGTCATTCACTGGCGGGGCGGCGACTTTGCACCTTTGTTTGAAGGTCTCGAGCGCGGACGCCAACGTGGGGAGCGAGACTTCGGCATGTCGCTGTACTGGATTTTCGACGCGGTCCGGCATTTCGGGGTCGACGCCGCAGAACACGTGCTCGACGAGACTATCTCCTTGCGGAAAGCGAGTAGCTCCATCGTTGGTATCGGACTCGGTGGCGACGAGCGGCGGGCCGCTGCCGGGATGTTTCGCGATGTCTACGCCCGCGCCGCGAGCGAGGGATTGCGTACAACGGTCCATGCTGGCGAGACCGTTGGGCCTGAATCTGTGTGGTCGGCGCTGCTCGATCTCAAGGCCGACCGCGTCGGACACGGCCTGCACGCAGCTGACGACCCTAGACTTATGCAGTACCTGGCCGAAAAGGAAGTCCCCGTAGAAGTGTGCATTTCCAGCAATGTCGTGACGGGATGCTGCCCTTCCCCCGACCAACATTCCTTGCGCAAACTCTTCGACGCGGGTGTGCCGGTAACGCTCAATACCGATGACCCGGAGATGTTCCGCACTAGTTTGTCCCGCGAGTATCAGATCGCCCAGGGTTCACTCGGCTTTACCGCGCAAGAGTTACGAAGCCTGGCGCAGAATTCTATCCGCGCGTCATTCCTGCCGGCGAAAAAGAAACAAGACCTTCTAAACACGTTCTAATCAAGCAACTCGTTCGCGCAGAGTTGCATCCAATGCTCCGATGGAATTGCGCCGCTCCGTCACTACCTCTGCAAAATCGAACCATCCTTGAGGAGGTACGCCATGCGCGTTCCCATGTTACTTGCGATTGTTTTGTTGGCGGGAATAGCCGTCGCAACAGCCCAGAACCCTACACCGCCACAGTCGAGCACAACGGCGAGCAACAGTACGGTGACCGGTTGCTTAAAAGGTTCCGTCAACCAGTATTACGTGGTCGAAAAAAACGGTATTCAGCACGTGCTCCTGTCGAGGGGCCACGACCTGAGCTCTTACGTTGGTCACTGGGCCACGATCAGCGGGAAAGCCGACATCAACCGCGACGCCAGTTCCAGCAGCGACGGGGTCGGCGCACGGGAACCGGTTCTTCGCGGTGGACGATGTCACCGACCAGGGAGCCTGCAAGAAGTAGATCGAGCTTAGGTCGCACGCGACAGTGATCGCTCCGCGGCATTGACACTGCGTGCCCCGGGGGTCCGTTCCCACATGGGCCCTTTTGTTCTAGTCTGTGGTGTGGCAAGACTAAGGCCCAAGCACATCGGAATCGTGGCGTGCAGCGCGGAAGGTGCGGCGCTCTGCTATCGCACCATCTGCGACGAAGCTCCCACGCTCATGGGACGCCACATGCATCCTGAAATCACGATGCACACGCATTGCCTCGGCGAATATATGGAGTACGTCTCTCGCAACGATTGGCACGGCGTTGCCGGGTTGATGCTGTCGTCCGCAAATAAGCTCGCCGAGGCCGGCGCTGACTTCCTCATCTCGCCCGACAATACCATTCATCACGCCTTTGACCTGGTCGCTCCACGCGCGCCGCTGCCCTGGTTGCACATCGTGGACGAGGTCGCCGCAGTCGCAAAGTCTCGCGGCTATCGCAAGCTCGGTGTCACGGGAACGAAGTACACCATGGAAGGAACTGTCTATCAGCAGAAGCTAGCGGCCGCGGGCTTCGAGTACGTCGTGCCCGATGCGGCCGCGCGCGCCGAAATCGACCGCATCATCATGGATGAGCTGGTCAACGGGATCTTCATGCCCGAATCGCGCACGTTCCTCCAGCAGGTGATAGGCCGGATGAGTCACCAGGGCTGTGACGCGGTGGTGCTGGGGTGCACGGAAATCCCGCTGCTGATCGACGATGTCTCATCGCCACTGCCGACACTGGACTCCACCCGCATCCTGGCGCGGGCAGCGCTGCAACACGCGTTGCCCTAGTTAGCGCACCATCGCTTTCGCCGCCTTAAACGCCGCCAGCCGCTCGTGCGTGTTCATCACGTGTACCGGTAATGGTAGTTGTGAGCCTTCTTCGAGAATCGGGATCAGCTTGTCGAACTCCGGTCCCGAGTGCGAACCCGTAAACACGATGCGCACGGGATGAAAGAGGTCCTTGCCCTTGGTGCCCGTCTTCGCCTTCAAATCGTTCATGATGGCTTTGAAGCGCTCGGGAGTCATGGGCGCCAGGTCGATTTCGACCTGCTCGGCGAACGCAGCAAGCACTTCAGCTGCCTTCGCGCCGCCCAGCACTTCCGCGTTGTCCGGCGAACTCAACGCCGCAGCCGCGTCCACGCGGAAGATCAGCCCGGCCCGCTCCCTAAGCTCATCGAGCTTGTTCACCGAGGGCACCAGCAACGCGACGACTTTGCTGAACCAAGCGCGAGTACGCTCGTCTGGGTTCTCCGGCAGCAGTCCAGCTTTGATGAAATATGGTTCGGCTAGCCGCTCGATGCGCTCTGGCGGGCTCTGCTTGAGGTAGTGCCGATTCAGCCAGTAGAGCTTCTCCATATCGAACATGGCGGCCGACGGCGTCACTCGCTCCAGTGTGAACTCTTTGGTCAGCTCCGCCGGACTAAATACTTCGCGGTTGCCGCCCGCTGGGGCCCAGCCCAGCAACGCTAGGTAATTCGTCAACGCCTCGGGCAGCACTCCCATCTCGCGGAAGTTGGCGATCGATATCGCCCCATGACGTTTCGACAACCGAGCGCCATCGCTGCCGACAATCGTCGACAGATGCGCGAATTCCGGAACAGGCCAGCCCAACGCCTCATACAGAGCGACCTGTTTGGGAGTGTTCGACAGATGATCGTCGCCGCGAATGACGTGCGTGATCTCCATCAGAGCGTCGTCCACCACCACCACGTAGTTGTAAACCGGAATTCCGTTCGACCGCAGGATGATAGGGTCGCTCACTGCCTCGTTGGAGAACTCCACGATGCCGCGCACAATATCGTGAAAACGAATCGGGTGCTCCGGGATGGCCAGCCGAATCGCGGCCGCTTCACCACTGGCGCGCCGGCGTTCCGACTCCGCTGGATCAAGCCCGCGGCACTTGCCAGAGTAGAGCGGAGACCGCTGCTCAGCCATCGCGGCCTCGCGATCGCGCTCTAGTTCCTCCTGCGAGCAGAAGCAGAGATACGCCTTCCCCTCTTTCACCAGCCGCTCGGCATGTTCGCGATAAATGGTGAGACGATCGCTCTGACGATACGGCGCATGCGGGCCGCCGACGTCCGGGCCTTCGTCCCAGTCGATGCCGAACCACTTCAAGTCTTCGAGCAGCTGGTCTTCGTAGCGGGACTCGCTGCGTTCAAGGTCCGTATCTTCGATGCGCAGTATCATGGCGCCGCCTGTTTTGCGGGCGAACAGCCAGTTATAGAGTGCGGTGCGGGCGTTGCCGACATGCAACTGTCCGGTGGGAGACGGCGCGAAACGTACACGTACCTTCGAGTCTTTGCTCACGCTTTGATGTTAGCAAGAGCCGGAGGAGTCGGCCATTCGAGGCGGACGCCGATGTCGATCGACCTCAGTTTGACGACGAGCCATCGTCGGGCAAGGTTGGGCCGCAAGGACGGCACATCTCGTCTTGCAGGTCTTTCATGACCTCGCCGCGCTCGGCGCCGTCGTGCATGCGCTTCTCCATCTCCTGCAAGGCGACGTTGAGGACATGGTAATGATGCAGTTCGCGAAACTTGGGATCGCTGGTCGCCTCTTTCCAGAGGCTGTGCAGAAGGTCCACGTCTTCTTTGCGAACACGGGGCCGGTGCGGTCCGAGTTGGTACTCGTGCCGCGACCCATCTCGCCCCACGACTACGAGTGTGAGTCGCGGCCGCGGTTCTGGCAGCCGTTCCCAAGCATCGCCCGTCAGCTTGCCCTGTTCGTCCGCGGTCAACTTGTTTGACTGACCGCAAACCACGACAGAGGAATTCAGCCGCTGGGCAGTAGCAACAATTCCCTCGAAGATATCGTTGGTGGGCACCACCACCAGCGAGACGTGTTTCCCTTCTTTCTCCGCCGCCGAAACCACTGCGGTGAATAACTCCTGTTCGTACTTGTCGAAGACTTCCGTGCTCTCCATCTCCATGCTGCCGCTGAAGGAGTGCTCGCGGTGGTAGACCCGGGCCGTCATTACCACCACATCGGTTTTCGTCGTGTCAACTCGCGACAACACACCGCGCAAATAGGACAGGTTGGTTGGATCGCGCACCGCCACCAGAACATTTCCAGGACGAACTTCCATTGCCTGGGCACTCAGCTCGGTGTTGGCGGCAACATTGAATTGCTCCAGCCCTGACTCGCCCGAGGCGTGTTGTTGCGCGACGGCGCGTTCCGACACGGTAAGCACAACGAAGAACACCAGGCTGAAGCTCACACCTGCGATGGTCGCCATCTGCTTGGTGAACAGGTTCACCACCGCAGTCGAGAAGAGGATGAGCGAGACGACGCCCAATCCAATCGGAATCTCTACTCCGCGAATGTGGATGTTTCCCGGTACCTTCCACTCGCGTTTCTCCGGCAGCGTATAGCGCAACACCAGCACCGCCAGCGACATGAACGAAAAGCTCCAGATCACCCCGAACGCGTACAGCGACGCGAGCAGATAAACATTGCCCCGGCTGGCGATGATGGTTAGCACCTGCAACCCGGCGATCATGTTGATCACGCGGTAGCTGGTGCCGTACTTCTTTTGCGGATTCTTGAACCAAGTCGTCAGTACGCCGTCTTCTACCATGCGGCTCAGCACGCCGTTCGCGCCCACAATCGCCGTGTTTACCGCGCCCGACAGAATCAGCGCACCCACCAGCACCACGAATCCCTGGAAGACCAGCTTGACCGAGTAGGGTCCGACGACATTCATCGCCAGCCCACCGATGAGGTTGGCGAAATAGTTGGAACGCTGGCCATCGGGAATGATCATCACCGCGAAAAACGACACCAGCGAGGTGAAGAACAGGCTGTAGAGAAAGATCACCAGTCCCGTCTTCTCCAGGTTCTTCAACTTGGGATGTTCAATTTCGCGATTGACCTGCGCCAGTGACTCCTCGCCGCTCATGGCCAGTACTGAGTGCCCGAATCCCACCAGCAACATGATGAGCGGAATCCTCTGCGCCCACGTGCCCAGCAGCCATCCCAGCGACTCGCGGTCATGGTGCATGTCGGCGGGAGACGGCAGCGGCGGAAGTTGCGCTCCAGTCTTGACCACCGTAATCACACACCACACAATCAGGATCACCACCATGACGGTCGTGATCTTCATGATCTGTAGCGCCCGGTCGCTGGACTCGCGAATTCCCTTGATGTTCATCCACCAGAAGAACATCGTGACGCAGACCGCAAATACGGCACTAAAACCGTTCTCCGGAATATGAACGTCATACCCGATATGGTGCAGCGTGTCGGTGAGGAAGCCCGCGGCGTATTGTCCGGCGGCCACCGAACTGATCGGACCGGTCAGCACGTAGTCGAAAAGTAGCGCGGAAACCGAGAGCTTCGCCAACGTCCCACCCAATGCCTGCTTGACGACGCGATACACGCCGCCACGCACAAACATTGCGCTCGACTCGATATACAGCGCGCGCACGGCGTAGCTGAAGATCATCACCACCAGCACAAACCAAGGCGCGCTCTTGCCGATCACCTTCTCCGCGTCGCCACCAACGTAATAGGCCGACGAGGCCAGGTCGGCCAGCACAATGGCCGCGGCACGCCAGAACGAGATAAAGGTCAACATCACCGTGGTGGCGACGAAAACCTTTACCACTGGCCGCTGCATGTTTGGCGCTTGCGTGGACATAACGGGAGTAGCGTTCCGGATCTACCGCCTCCCACAGAACCACCGCCATCAGGAGGAAAAAGCTCGACGGTGTACAGATTTGAAATTTACACTCTTCGCCATCGGATGTCAGTACCACCGACATCGTACGAATTTGTTATTGGCGATCCGCGAGGTAGGTACGGCTCAGGCGGTCATGCCAGCACAGTGAGTCCACATCAACGAACATCCACATCAAACCCATGCCGAGGGACAGCGCAGAGAGATAGAATCCCAGCACCCGATGGCGCCTCTGACGCAGCGTCGGTGCTTTGCCCGTAAACGTACGCAGCCGGATCTTGGCCGTGATCATGCCGAGAGTCGTTCCCGCATAGACCAGAAACAGGTACTGGTACACGCTCCACAGCAGCCCGGCCGCAACCAGCAAACCCATAACCAGCGGCTTGCTGATCGGCGGTTTTGACAGCATCCTGAAAGCGACAGCGGCAAAAATCGCAACACCGACGCCAGCCACCGCAACATCGACCAGGCCCGCGAAGACACGCTGCGCAACACCCACCGCCCGAAACGGCAACTCCACGTGCTCGCGATCGCGCGAAACATCAGCGGCGCTGACGGGATCGAACTGCAGTCCCTCCAGGAACGGAGTGGTCGGAATCGCCTCCAATTCCTCGGGTACATCCAGAATGCGTGGCGATTCTGAGGTGACGGGATCGGCCAGGCGATGGACTGTCTCCGGCGCAACCGATAGATGCTTGGGAAACGCTATGACTTTTCGTTTCGGCCGCGGCCGGGATACGGTATCGACGAACGCCAATGGCTCTGGCTCGGCAGCGGGTTCGATCTCCGCCTCCGGACACTCGACAGCGGCGTCCAATTTCTCTTCCGCAGCCGCTTCCTCGACCGTCGCGGCAAGGGCGCTCGTCGTCACTTCGAGGAACGGCGGGCGTTCGATCGCCGCTTGGTGCGTGGTTTCTTCTTCGGCAATGATCTCCGACGGCTCGCCCGTGGCGGACTCGACTTCCGCGTCATCGACCGGCGCGGCGATTTCGTCAGGCGGAAAGGGGAAGCGCATCGAGAACGCTCCCTCGACACGCCGCCCGCGACGTTTCTTGTAGCCGGCGATGCGCGCTTGCACTTCGTTGCGCCACAGCTCGCTAGCAGGTTCGGCTGAGCTCTCTATTGCTTCAATCGACGAAAATTGCTGTTCGGTCATGTCGTGGCGCAACTATTCCTTGGTGACCGACTTTAACGGCGCGGTCATCTCTCAGTTCCATCCAGCATCCACGTCGAGTTAAGAAAGTCATCCACTCGGCCATCCGCGATGCGACCAGGCTCGACGTCGGCTCAGTCACCAGCGACGGCGCAACCAGCGTGCGCCGGGCGGGTTTAGAGCAACACCAGAGCAACGTGAAACCATCCAAAGTTCTCGCGTTTTGCCTGAGTCCCTGCGACGTGCTAAGTTGCAAGGTTCTGCTGATTTCAACGTTTCGGGCGAAGGAACGCGCAGCTTTCGATGATCTCCCGCACTCGATTGATTATCACGGCCCTGTTGGGTTGTCATCTAATTCTCGCGCCGGCGCTGTTAACCAGCCAGTTGCGGAGCGATCCGCAGTCACAAGAACCGGCCCAGAGTGGCGCACCATCTTCTTCAAAGGCTGCCGCAGTCGATCCGCAAAGTCCCTCAACCGGCGATTCGTCGCAGGCGACAATTCCCGCCCCGCCTGCTCAACAAACCACTCCGTCGAAGCCCGCTCCCTCCGCTCCCGCTCAAGAGGACGAGGGTCGCAGAGTCCTGGAAGAGGTTGTGCAGCAACAGATGCAGAGCGCCGACCAGGACACCGCCAATCCGCGTCCGCCTGCTAACGTCGTCTTGAGCCGTGACGAAGTCCTGATTCGTGCCGACGAGCAAGAGAAAAACCAGGACATCTACAAGGTTCGCGGCAACGTCGAGATCCGATTCCGCAACAATGTGATTCACTGCGATCAAGCCACTTACGACGCCACCACCGGCATTATCAACGCCACGGGTCACGTGGTGTACGACGGCGGCGCCCACAGTGAACACCTGGTCGGTACGCACGCGACATACGACGTAAGCCGCGACACCGGAACGTTCTATGACGTGACCGGTTCCACCGGCATCAAGGTCAAGAACCAGACCATGTTCCTGACCTCATCCACCCCTTTCTTTTTCACGGGCAAAGTCGTGGACAAACTCGGGCCAGACCTGTATCGCGTGCACCACGGCATCCTCACCTCATGCCAGCTTCCCAAGCCAAAATGGGAGTTCCACCCTGCCACCGCTGTGGTTGAGATCGGTGGCGATGCCAAGATGTATCACTCCACCTTGCGCATCAAGGGAATTCCGGTTTTCTACTTCCCCTATGTGCAGCACCCCGCAGATAACCTCGGCCGCCAGAGCGGCTTCCTCATCCCCGCTATTGGGCAATCGAATTCGAAAGGCACAATCCTGGGAGATTCGTTTTACTGGGCAATCAACCGCAACTCTGACGCTGAAATTGGCGGCTACTATTTCTCCTCGCGAGGATGGGCGCAGGTCGGCAACTACCGCTCCATCGGTTGGCGTTACCAGTTTCACGCCGAGTATTACGGCGTTATCGACGAGCAGGGAAATCCTGTTTCCAAACAGAACCAGGGCGGCGAAGAACTCAAAGCCAATGGCTCGGTCTCCCTTCCCTACGGATTTCGCGGCGTCGTTTCGGTCGACTACCTCAGCTCTTACGTTTTCCGCTTGGCTTTCGGCCAGAGCTTTACCGAAGCCATTAACTCCGAAGTGCGTTCTTCCGGCTTCGTGAGCAAGGCGTGGTCAGGAAATTTCCTGGGGCTCTGGATCTCCCGCTATCAGAATTATCAGAGCACCGTAAATGGCGACGTCATCGACATCGCTCACATACCCAGCTTTCAAATGGCCGGGGTCGAGAACCCGATCTTCAATTCGAAGTTCATGTACACCTATGGCCTCGCTGCCGAAGGCGTCTCGCGGCATGAGCCTGGCTTCCAGACCCAGAACGTCGTAGGGCGTCTCGACGCTAATCCCGCCGTCTCGTTGCCCACCTTCCTGCAGGGATGGACCTTCCGTCCCGAAGCGGGCGTGAGAGAGACCCTCTACACCGAGCGGCTCATCCCTTCCAACTCAAATACTGGAGTTATCGGTATCGCGGTTGCCCAGGCCATCAACCGCAACGTACTGCAGGCATCGATGGAAGTAAGGCCCCCGTCCTTCGCTAAAATTTTCGACCGCAAGATGTTCGGCTACGTCGTGAAACACGTGGTCGAGCCATATGCCATCTATCGCTACGAAACCGGCATCAACAATTTCGCCAACATCATCCGCTTTGACCAGCGTGACATCCTGGCAGACTCCAACGGCGTCGAATACGGCGTCGTCAATCGCCTCTACGTCAAAAAATCGAAGTCCGACCCCGAGTGCTTCGATCACCCCAAGTACCTGCCGTCCGACACTCCGCCCGCCGAAGCTAAAAAAGAAATGGCCGCCGACAGCCACATCTGCGACGACCAGAGCGGCCCGGCGCGGGAGTTCGTTACCTGGACCATTGCACAGAAGTACTTCTTCGACCCGAACTTCGGGGGCGCGCTCGTACCTAACCAGCGTAACGTCTTTGACAGTTCGGTGGACTTCAGCGGAATCGCGTTTCTAACCCAGCCTCGAAACGCTTCTCCAATCATCTCGCGGCTTCTGGTACACAATGGATCTACCGACTTTCAGTGGGACCTGGACTACGACCCCGTATTCCACCAGGTGAACGCCAACACAATCTTTGTAGGGCAGCATCTGTCTCCCAAGTGGTATGTTCTCGGCGGTCAGAGTTACCTGCATGTTC
>Ga0070765_100001442_pt1 | contig 14617 bp, 14 predicted proteins | sample HubBroMetageWFT5_FD_71516 | JGI IMG/M metagenome (GOLD analysis project Ga0070765, IMG submission 71516) | Warmed and freeze-thawed soil microbial communities from the Hubbard Brook experimental Forest, New Hampshire - Hubbard Brook CCASE Soil... | ecosystem: Environmental > Terrestrial > Soil... | reverse complement strand
CCCGCCTGCACCGCGCTCTCCTCCTCGAACGCGGCGTCCGACGCGTCGGCGATCAGCCGGGCCAGCGTGGTCTTGCCGCTCCCGGGCGGACCGTGCAGGATCATCGAGTGGGGATGGCCGTCCTCGATCGCCCGCCGCAGCGACGAGCCCGACGCCAGCAACCGATCCTGGCCGACGAATTCGTCGAGCGTGCGTGGCCGCAGGCGAGTCGCCAGCGGCGCCCCCGGCAGCGGCGGCGACGTGGCCGGCGCCGGGGTCTCGTCTTCTCCGAACAAGCGCTCCATGTCACAAGTATGCGACGGCGGTCGTTCTACGCTCGCGCCATGCCGCTGCAGAACCGCGTAACGCCGTTGGGCGAGGTGATCGCGACGCCCGAGCGAGGGCTCGTCTATGCCAATCGCGGGTGCCTGCACGACGCGCACGGCCGCGTCCGGGACCGCCGCAATCCCACCAGGCGCTGGATCGCTTGCCGGCTCGAGTGGGGCGGGCGCCGCCGGACGCCCCTCATGGCCCCGGGCAAGTTCACCGAGCTGTTCTTCCTCGACGAGGCGACGGCGCTCGCCGCCGGCCACCGCCCCTGTGGGGAGTGCCGGTACGGCGACTACGAGCACCTGAAGGGGCTGTGGGCGGATCTCCACCCCGGCCAGGTCGGGGCCGACGCGATCGACGAGCAGCTCGACGCCGAGCGGCGCGACCCGCGCACCGGAGCGCGCCGATTCCACGAGACTGACTTTGACGACCTCCCCGACGGTGCGTTCGTGATGCTCGAAGGCGAGCCCCACCTGGTGCTTGGCCGGGATCTCCTCCGCTGGTCGCCGGCGGGCTACACGGCGCGCTGCCCGCGCCCCGCCGGCGCCCGGGGCGGCGCCCGCGGTGGCGCCGGCGTTGGCGCCCGTGGTGGCGCCGCGACTGTGATCACGCCACCGTCGCTCGTCGCGCTGCTCGCCACCGACCGCACCCCGCTCGTCCCGCTCCTGCACCCGTCGGCGCTAGTCTGACGGGGCAATGGGTGACGACTGGCGACTCGAGGTCGGGCTGTTCGAGAAGGGCAGGGCCCACGCCCTGACCGAGCGACTCGACGCCGGCAAGCTCGGCGACGACCTCGAAAAGGAGTTCGACAAGCGGTTGGTCGTCTCCGCCGACCCCCCTGACGTGTTCGTGTATGCCGGCGACAGGGCTCAGGCCGAGGCCGCCGAGCGCCAGATCCGCTCGGTTGCGGCCGAGCATGGTTGGGACATCGAGATCGAGTTGAAGCACTGGCACCCGACCGCGGAGGAATGGGAGGACCCGGACAAGCCCCTCCCGACGACCGACGCTGAACGCCTCGCCGAGCACCGAGAGCTCCTGGCCCAGGAGCGCGAAGACTCCGACATCCGCGGCTATTCCGAGTACGAGGTCCGGATCGAGTGCCCGTCACACCACGACACGGTCAAGCTCGACAAGCGCCTCCATGCCGAGGGGTTCCCGACCGTCCGCCGGTGGAAGTACCTGCTGGTCGGCGCCGACGACGAGGACAGCGCCAACACCCTCGCCGAGCGCCTCCGCGCCGAGGCGCCAGAGGGGAGCACGGTGACCGCCGAGGCGAGCTTGCGCCAGACCTACGAAGACGAGCCGACCCGGGGGTCATTCGCGATCTTCGGCGGCCTCGGCGGCTGAGTCCGCGGCTCGGGCCGACCCCGACTCGTCCGCCGCCGGCGCCACGCCTCGCCCAACTCCCGCGTCCTGGCTCTGACCCCCCTGGTGCGACGCGGCGGCGGTGGCGACGTCCTCCGCGTAAGTGAAACGCGCCCGCGCCAGGAACAGTCCCGCGGCGAACAGCGTCACGAGCAGGATGAGGAAGCTGAGCTCGAGTCCCCGGGCCTCGCTCGCCGACACCCCACCGGCGTGGGTCCCGATCGGCGTTTGGACGGGCACGATGCCGGCGATCAGCTGGGAGAGCCCGCCGAACACGAGCGGCGCGAGCGCCTGGGCGAGCGAGCGCAGGAACGTCCGGACGCTCTCGGCACGGCCCCACAACCCCGCCGGCATGATGTCGAGCCGCGCGGCATCGAGCGGCGGATTCGCCGCCGACAGGAGCGAGGCGCCGGCGACGTCGAACCACACCGCCGGTGTCAGGTGGCTCGCGAGCACGCCCGGGATGAGAAGTACCGCGGCGGCGAGGTAGCAGAGCGCCGGAACCCAGACCCGGGCCTCGACGAACCCCCGGCGGACCATCGTGTCCGTGATCTTGCCGCTGAGCAGCGTGCCGATCATCGCGCCGCCGACCAGCGCCGCCAACACCACTTCGGCCGTGGCCTGGTTGACGTGATAGTGACCGCGGACGAACAGGAGCGCGAACGTCGACAGCCCCGAGAAGTAGAAGTAGCCAAGCGAGGAGCTGATGATCAGGTGGACGTTGGTCGGGACCGAGAGGATGTACCTGACCGCGCGGGCCAGCGGCATCTCGCGCGGATCCTCGGTCAACACCCGCTCGGGGTTGGGCTTGACGCCTCGTTCTTCGGCTGCCCGGCGGGCCAGGTCGTCCTCGGGCGCAGGAGCGCCCGCGCCCGACTGCTCCCACTCCCATTCCTGGTTGGACGCGGCGTGCGCGGCCGCTTCGTGGAGATCGACGACCCCCGGCTCTAGGCGACTCTGGCCACCCCGCAGAGGCTCGGGGACGGTCCTCCACAGCTCTCGGGCGAGAAAGAAGCCGGGAATGGCCAGCAGCACGAACGCCGCACGCCAGTCGATCAGGCTGGCCACGCTGCTCGAGACGATGAAGCCCACGGCCGTACCCGCGATCTCGCCGCCGAGGATGTAGGCGTAGATCTGTCCGCGCTCGCGCGCCGGGAAGTAGTCGCCCGTGAGCGACGCGATCGCCGGGCCGGCGGTGGCGGCGACCGCGCCGAGCAGCAGCCGCGTCAGCAACAGAGTCTCGTAGCTGCCGGCGAACGCGCTCAGCAGCGAAGCGACGCTCCAGAGGACGATGCTGGCGCACAGCATCGGCATCCGCTTGAACCGGTCCACGAGGAGCCCCACCGGGATCGTGAACACCGCCCCGACGAGCAGCGACACCGACACCAGCAGTCCGATCTTCGTGTTGCCGATGTGCAGGGCGCTCTCGAGCTGCGGGGCGACCGCGCCCACGGTCGCCGTGTCCGCGCCGTTCAACGCCAGCACCGCGCCGAACAGCACGATCACCCGCGCCCGCGCCGGTCCGCCTACCCGCTTGACCACCTCGCCTTGCGCCCGCCGGCCGGCCCACCGCGCCGCCCGCGCCGAGCCCCGTGCGGACGCCCGCGTCGCGCGGCCGAGAACGCCGCGCTGCTTTCCGTTCGAGGCCATCGCTAGTGGTCTCTTTAGTCCTCGCTCAGGCCTTCGCGGATCGTCTCGTCCGCGAGCCGCCAGCCGCGGACGGTCGACCGCAGCGAGACATAGCCCCCGACTCCCGGGAGCGTGGGCAGCCAGAACGAGATCGCGCGGTACGCGAGCACCGCGACGACCGTCCGTCCGGCGGGCTCGCCAAAGGCCGCGAACGCACCGATCATCCCGCCCTCGACGCCGCCGATGCCACCGGGAAGCGGCAGCAGGCTGCCGAGCGTCCCGAGGAAATAGCCCATCACGAGGACGGCGACCGGGACGGTCACGCCGAACGCACGGAACGAAAGGCCGAGGCACCCGATGTCGAACCCCCAATACGCCACGGCCCCGAGCAGACCCCAATGGCGCTGGCGAATGAGCATCAGCGCCGTACGTACCCCCGCGCCAAGCGTCGCCGGCAGGGTCGCGAACCGGGTCGCCAGCCGGCCGATGCGCCCCGAGCGACGCGACATACGCTCGAGCCGACGCTCGAAGTCACCCGGTACCAGCCCCATCGCCGCCCCAATCACCAGCGCCGCGGCACTCAGGAGCGCCGGGATCAGAGTGAGCGCCGTCGGGCCCCCGCCCGAGAAGGCGCCGCTCCACAACCCGAGCCCGGCCACGACCAACGCGAGCAGGTACAGCGAGTACTGGATCGAGTAGTTGGCCGCCATCCGGCAAGCGATTACGCGCGGGGACATGCCGGCCCGCCTGAGCGCCCAGACCGTGACCGCGACCCCCCCGGCTCCGGCGGCGGCCAGCAACCTGATCGCGGCGATCCCGGCGAGCGGGATCTCGATCGTGGCCCGCCAGTTCAGCCTGCTCACGCCGCGCGCAAATACGGTTCGGAAGAGGACGGCATACCCGAGGACCGACAGGATCTCGACACCCGCCGCGAGCGCCAGCCACAGCGGGTTGCCGCGCTTCAGCTGACCCCAGGTCTGGTTGAGCCCCGCGAACTTCGGGACCAGGAAGTACAACCCCACGAGCGCCGCGATGATGAACAGCGCCGCGAACACCACGTTCCGCCTCGTGACGGGTCCCGCGCCGCCGAGCGACGGGAGCTCGGAGGTGTCCACGTCGACCTCCCCGACATGCGTCTCGGCGTCGAAATCCACGGGGGGCTCCGGAGCCACCGTGGGCTCATCGCGGTCGCGCGCCGGGTGTAGTTCGCCGCCCATGGAACACTCTCCACCAGGCAAGTTACCCACCCGCTTTACGCACCACCGATTCATAGCGTGCCAGGCCCGGGCGACGGCCGTCCTAATCTCTGAGCCGAAGATGCCCGAGCTTGCCCTCCGCTCGATTCCCCTCGCCGACACCCGCGAGCTCCGCCGTGACGTTCTTCGCCCCTACATGACGGTCGACGAGCTCGCCGCTCATGAGCCGAGCGGATCGGTCGCTTTCGGCGCGTTCGAGGGCGATCGCCTGATCGCGGTCGGGCTCGTCGGACCCGACGGCGACCCCGGCGACTGGAGGATCCGCGGCATGGCGACGAAGCCCGAGGCCCGCGGCCGAGGCGCGGGGAGCAAGGTCTTGCAAGCGCTCGTGCAGCACGCGGTCGACCATGGGGCGACCCGCCTGTGGTGCAACGCCCGCACGCCGGCGCTCTCGCTGTACGAGCGCGCCGGCTTCAGGGCCACCTCGGAGGAGTTCGAGACGCCTCGCATCGGGCCCCACTACCGGATGGAGCTGGAAACAGGTCGGAACGGCGACGGCTAGTCTTCCGGCCCGTGCCGGCGACGACCAGAGTGGAACGAATCCGCACCTCCGACGGTGAGATGGGCGCCTACGTCGCGGTGCCCGAATCGGGTTCGGGCCCGGGCATGGTGGTGCTCCAGGAGATCTTCGGCGTCGGCGGCTACATCAGGGAGGCGACCGAGCGTCTCGCCGGCATCGGTTACGTCGCCCTGGCCCCCGACCTGTACTGGCGGATCGAGCCCGGCATCGCCCACGAGCACACCGAAGCGGGCATGGGCGAGGCGTTCCAGACCGCCCAGCAGCTCGACCACCCGCTCGCGGTCAGGGACTCGATCGCGGCGCTGAAGGCCCTGCGCCAGCTGCCCGAGGTGACCCGCGGTAAGGCCGGCGTGCTCGGTTTCTGCCTCGGCGGGACGCTGGCTTTCGAGGTGGCCGTGCAGAGCGATCCCGACACGGCCGTCTGCTACTACGGGTCCGGGATCCCCGAGATGCTCGATCGCGCGAAGGAGATTCGCTGCACGGTCCTGTTCCACTTCGGCGGTCAGGACCCGTACATCCCCCGGGAGCAGGCCGAGCGCGTGTGTGCGTTCGCGAGGAATGAGTCGAATATGGAGTGCCACATCCACCTCGACGCCGGGCACGCATTCGACAATCACGAGGCTCCGATGTTCCACCAGCCGGAGCCCGCCGGCCGCGCCTGGGCCCAGACCACAGACTTCCTGGCCCGCACGCTGCCGGCCTGAGGGCGCTCAGAAGCTTCAGCGCCCGACGAGCGCCAGCGCCTGCTCGTGCAACAGCCCGTTGGTCGCGAGCGCGTCGCCGCCGGCCGCGGTCCGCACGCCGGCGAGGTCGGTGAACGTCCCGCCGGCCTCCTCGACGATCACCTGGGGCGCGGCCAGATCCCACAGCGACACCACCGGCTCGCATCCGATCTCGGCCACCCCCTCGGCGATCAGCATGTAGCTCCAGAAGTCGCCGAAGCCGCGAGTCCGCCAGCACCGCCGGGCAAGTGAAAGCAGCCCTTCGAGCCTGCCGTGCTCTTCCCACCCGTCGAAGCCGGATATGCACAGCTGCGCGTCGGCCAGCGCGCTGACCGCGGACACCCGGAGACGGCGCGGCTCCGCCGACAACAGGTCGAGTGCGAACGCGCCCACCCCCCGAGCCGCCCACCACCGCCGTCCGAGCGCCGGCGCGGATACCACGCCGGCAACGGTCTGGCCGCCCTCCTGCAGCGCGAGCAACGTCGCCCACACCGGAATCCCGCGCACGTAGTTCTTGGTCCCGTCGATCGGGTCGATGATCCAGCGGCGCCCGTCCTCAGAAGCGCCCTCGGACACGCCGTACTCCTCGCCCACGATCGCGTCGTCCGCGCGCGCCGCCCCGAGCGAGTCCCGCAGCGCGCGCTCCACAGCCTTGTCGGCCTCGGTGACGGGAGTCAGGTCGGGCTTGGTCTCGACCACGAGGTCGGAGGCCCGGAAGCGCGCACGCGTGATCGAGTCGGCGACGTCGGCGAGGTCGAGCGCGAGGGCCAGGTCATCGGAGCTCGCGGCCATGCGCGCCGGATCCTACGCGGCCGGGCGATAGCCTCCTGCGTTCGATGACCTCGGACGACCTCCAGAATGAGACGACCGATCTCCTCCGCGAGCTCGTCCGCTTCAACACGGTCAACCCCCCGGGAAATGAGCGGCCCGCGATCGAGTTCCTGGCCGGCTACCTGAAGGACGCCGGCTTCGAGACCGAGTTGCTCGCCGACGACGAAGACCGCCCGAACCTGGTCGCCGACCTCGGAGACGGCGCCCCGACGCTCTGCTATCTCGGCCACGTGGACACGGTGCTTGCCGACCCGTCGGAGTGGACCCATGGCCCATGGTCGGGCGACGTGGCCGAGGGGTTCCTCTGGGGCCGCGGCGCGCTCGACATGAAGTCCCAGGTCGCGGCGGAGGCGGTCGCCGGCGCGACCCTGGCCCGGGGCGGCTGGCGACCCCGTAACGGAGCTCTCAAGCTCGTGTTCGTCTCCGACGAGGAGACCGGCGGTGACGTCGGCGCCCACTGGCTGACAAGTCAGCATCCCGAGCGCACCCGCTGCGACATGCTCCTCAACGAGGGCGCCGGCGACATGTTCGAGTGGGACGGCAACCGCCGCTACGGCGTGTGCTGCGCCGAGAAGGGGATCTTCCGCTTCAAGCTGACCGCGAGGGGCGTCGCCGGGCACGCCTCGCTCCCGCGGACCGGCGAGAACGCCCTCCTCAAGTTGGCGCCGGCGCTGCAACGGATCGCCGACGCCGAGCCAACCTTCGAGCTGACCGAAGCGCCGGCGGCGCTGCTGACCGCGATCGGCGCCGATCCAGACGACCCGGCAGCGGCGCTCGAACGCATCGCGGCCGTCGAACCCAAGCTGCTGACGCTGATCGAGCCGATGCTGGGCGTGACCCTCACGCCGACGATGGCGCACGCCTCCGACAAGATCAACGTGATCCCCTCGCGGGCCTACCTGAAGGTCGACTGCCGCGTGCCACCGGGCCTGGGCGAGGAGGTGGCGCGGAAGCGCATCGCGGACGTGCTGGGCGACGAGGCGGACAAGCTCGAGATCGAGTTCACCGAGAGGGTCACCGGCAACGCCTCGCCGATCGAGAGCCCACTGATGGACGCGATCGACCACTGGGTGAGAACCAACGACGAGGGCGCCGGCACCGTCCCTGTAATCCTCCCCGGCTTCTCGGACTCGCGCTGGTTCCGCGAGGCGTTCCCCGACTGCGTCGCCTACGGGTTCTTCCCCCAGCGACATATGACGCTGCTCGAGACCGCACCGCTGGTTCACAGCGCGAACGAGCGGATCGACGTGCGCGATCTGGGTTTCGCCGCTTCCTGCTACACCGACCTCGCGCGCGACCTCCTCGGCTGATCTGGTAGGCGACTGCGATTTTCAATGACTGCCAGCGAAAATCACAATCGCATCGCGACTGGGGGTCACCGGTGGCGGGTGTACCCCCGATCTTGACGTCCACCGCCGATCGGCTGGTAGAACAGGTAGTTCCCGATCCAGTTGGTGTATTCGTTGGCATCCGGCGAGGCCACCGGATGGAAGCTCGTCGCCACATTCGGGTTTGCGCCGTTGCCGTTGTACTTCGGGATCTCCGGGTACGGATACACCGGCCGGGTCACGGTCGAGCCGGAGATCGTGTCGGTCGCGTCGATCTCGCTGGGCGCGGTGTTCTGCTCGACCCATTGCACTATCGGGTACACCAGGTCGAAGCTGCTGTTGGCGTAGCCGCCACCGCAGTGCGCCACGGTCGGGAACAGGAACATGCGCGCGAATCCCTCCGTGGAGCTCAGGCCGCCCATCCGCTGAGTGAGCGTGTCGTAGTAGTCAACGGTTCCAAACGGCGGGATCGCCTGGTCGGCCCAGCCCTGCCAGATGATCAGCTTGCCGCCGTGCCGGCGGAACGCGGTCAGGTTCGTATCCATCGCGTCGAACGTGTCGGCCGCCGGGAACATCGAGCGGAACCCCGCGTCGTTGAACTGCCACTGGCTCGGGTCGGGCCCGAGCTGTCCGGGCCGGAGTAGCTGGTAGCGAAGGTAGGGCTGCGAAAGGCCCGAGTACACGAGTGCGTTCGTGTTGGGCCCGGGCGCGACCGGAACCACGAAGAACGACCACGAGAGCTCGGATCCGTACGGCAGACCACCCGGATAGAGGCGGCGCCCCTGGGGGTCGGTCGGGCCGGCGTAGATCTTCTCGGCCACCGCGATCTGCGCCGGCGTGAGGCAGTTCGGTGGCGGCACCGTGCCGCACTGCACCTTGGTCAGGTCTGGATGACAGCTCCGCGGATCGGTGATGATCCCGTCGCCGGCAACGCCGTCGTCGCCCTGGCACTGATCCATCACCGTCTGATGCAGGGTCGGCAGTTGCGCGGCGGTCAGGATCGCATTGCCGTTCGCGTCGGTGTTGACGCGGTACTGCCAGGTCTGGAACTCCGCGTTCAGCGGTCCGGCGATGATCTCCGGCGCGCCGGCGATGATCCCGTTGAAGTCGTCGGGGTAGCGCTCGGCCATCTCCATCGCCTCGCGCCCACCGTCGGAGCACCCGTCGTAGTACGAGTAGTTGGGAGAGACGCCGTAGTAGTCCTTGATGATCTCCCTCGCCACGACATACAGCGCCTGCTCCGATTCGTAGCCGTACTCATTTCGGAGCTTCTGGTCGTTGAACGCGAACAGCCCGGCGCCGCCGAGACCGCCGGCTGTGGTGTGGCCCTCGTCGTCGGTGGCCATCGCGAAGTCGCCCCCGAGCATCGCATCGCAGGACGGGAACGATTGGGCGTTCACGCTGCCGCAGTAGCCGCCGCAGCCGTTCTGGAGGTAGCGGCCTTGCCACGTGCTGACCGGCAGCTTGAGATCGAAATGGGTCTGCGGAGCGATCATCCCCTGCACGTCGCAGTACCGGGGGTTCCCGTTCGCGGCGGGCGTGTCCGTGGAGGAGCTGATCGATGTCGGGTATTGGGGGTTGGCCGCCAGGTCGGTCAAACCTGTGATCACCGAACAGCTGGGGTTCGGCGGCGTGATGATCCTGCTGTCCGGGGCGAGCTTCGCCGAGTCCGCGACAAGCTGCTGCCGCTGGGCACCGGCCGCACCTCCGGCGGAGCCCAAGATTGCGACCAGCGCACCACCCACGGCGAGCGCGAGCACACACACGGCCCACGCGTGACGAGCACGGATTGGCTCGAGCATTTGAGTCCTCCCTCCGTTGACCGCCGCGAATCGTCCGCCCAGGCCACACCGAGCGCAAGCAGTTGTGCACCGAGAGGCAAGTGTCCGGGCACCCGCTGGCGAGTCATAGACTTCCCGCATGGCGACGCAGATCTCGACGCGGCTCGACCCGTCGATCTTCCGGCTCCCGGTCGACCGGATCAGACACGGCTACTACTCGGACCAGTACTTCGTGTACACCAAGGAGCTGCTCGAGGCCGAGGACCATCATCCGCGCGTCCTGATGCAGGTCTTCCAGAAGAAGGAGTCGGTCCTGGGCGGCATTGACGAGGCGATCGCGATCCTCAAGCTGTGTGCCGGACGCGAGACCAACGGGGGCACCTGGCTCCCGGGGTGGGACGACCTCGAGGTCCACGCGCTGCGGGAGGGCGATCAGATCGCCCCCCACGAGACCGTGATGACGATCGAGGGGGACTACAGCGTGTTCGCCCACCTCGAGACCGTCTACCTCGGGTCGCTCGCGCGCCGCTCCCTGATCATGCGGAACGTCCTCCAGGTCGTCGAGGCCGCTCGCGGAAAGCAGATCTTCTACTTCCCGGCACGCCACGACCACTGGCTCGTGCAGACCGGCGACGGCTGGAGCGCGCACGTCGCCGGAGCGATCGGCGTGTCCACCGACGCTCAGGCGTCCTGGTGGGGCGGGCGCGGGATCGGCACCGTCCCGCACGGGCTGATCGCGGCGTACGGCGGCGACACGGTCAAGGCGGCTTCGGTGTTCGCGAACCGCTACCACGCCGGGATGAACATCACGGTGCTCGCGGACTTCGAAAACGACTCCGTACGCACGGCCATCGAAGTCGCCGAGGCGCTCGGCCCCAAGCTGTGGGGCGTCCGCCTCGACACGAGCGAGGATCTCGTGGACCGCTCGCTGTTCGACGAGATGGGCGGTTTCAAGCCGACCGGGGTGAACCCGCGGCTCGTCGAGAACGTCCGCAACGCCCTGGACGGCGCCGGCTACCCGGACGTGCACATCGTGGCCAGCGGCGGGTTCACCGCCGAGCGCATCCGCGAGTTCGAGGCCGCCGGCGTCCCGGTCGACGCCTACGGGGTCGGCTCATCGTTGATCCGCGGCGACAACGACTTCACCGCGGACATCGTGTGCGTCGACGGGCGCCCTTGCGCGAAGGTGGGGAGACGCTATACGCCGAATCCTCGCCTCGAGAAAGTTGAGTGATCCGGAAAACGTGCCGATGACGTTGCTGCTCCCATGATCCAGGCTTCGAGCATGATCGACGGTGCGCCAAGCGCCCACAGGGCCGCCCACGCCACCACCCAACACTTGATCGTGCCGATCATCCACGCCCCGAGCACGTTCCTCGGCTACCAGGACCTGACCTCGTTCCTCCAGGCCTGGCTGCCGATCATCTTCATGGGCGTGCTGGTCGTGGCCGTGCTCGCGCTGATCCGGTTCATGCCGCGCACGCGCCCGGCGGAGATCAAGCCCGATTCCGCCCCGCCGATCGCCTGGGCGGACATCGCCGGCGCCGAGGAGGCCAAGGAGGAGCTCCGCGAGATCGTCGACTACCTCCGCGACCCCGCACGCTTCCGCGACCTCGGCGCGAAGGTCCCCAAGGGCGTCCTCCTGCACGGACCGCCCGGCACCGGCAAGACTTTGCTCGCCAAGGCGGTCGCGCACGAATCGGGCGCGACCTTCTTCGCCCAGTCGGCGGCCTCGTTCGTCGAGACGTTCGTCGGCGTCGGCGCCGCCCGCATCCGGCACCTGTTCAAGGCCGCACGCAAGAAGGCGCCGGCCATCGTGTTCATCGACGAGCTCGACGCCGTCGGTGGCCACCGCGGCTTCGATGTCTCCGGCGAGCGCGACCAGACGCTAAACCAGCTGCTGGTCGAAATGGACGGCTTCAGCGCACGTAAAGACGTCGTGGTGATCGCCGCGTCCAACCTACTCGAGAAGCTCGATCCGGCCTTGCTGCGCCCGGGCCGGTTCGACCGCCAGATCTTCGTCTCGCCACCCGACGTGGTCGGGCGCGAGCGCATCTTCCACGTCCACTCGCGCAACAAGCCGCTCGCCGACGGCGTCGACCTCAGGCTGCTCGCGCGCCAGACCTCGGGCCTGACCGGCGCCGACATCGCCAACATCTGTAACGAGGCCGCCATCTTCGCCGGCCGCCGCAACGCCGACACGGTCGGGATGAAGGACTTCGACGCCGCGCTCGAGCGGGTGATCGCCGGTATGCAGTCGCGCCGCGCCCTCACCGACCACGAGAAGCGCGTGGTCGCCTACCACGAGGCCGGCCATGCCCTGTGCGGCGAGCTCCTCCCGAGCGTCGACCGCGTCCACCGTATCTCGATCGTCCCCCGCGGCCGCGCCCTCGGCTACACGCTGAACCTCCCCGAGGAGGACCGGTACCTGAAGACCCGCGAGGAGCTGCTCGATTTCATGACGATGCTCCTTGGAGGCCGGGCCGCCGAGCAGCTCGTGTTCGACTCGATCACCACCGGCGCGTCCGACGATCTCAAGCGCGTCGCGGGCATCGCCCGCGCGATGGTCGCCGAATACGCGATGGGCACGGGCTCCAGCGCGCTCCGCGCGATCGACGAGGGCGCCGCCGAGACCACCCGCCGCGTCCAGGACGCGGAGATCCGCGAGCTCGCCGACCAGGCCTACCGCGCTGCCCAGTCGATCGTCGACACCCACCGGGTCCACCTCGACGCGCTCGCCGCGACGCTGCTCACGAACGAGGTCCTCGAGCGCGCCGACATCGACCGGATCATGGGCGACGTCCCGCGCGCCGCGCCGCCCCGAATCGGCGAGCTGTCGATCGCCGCCGCCACCGCGGTGAACCCGGCCACGCACCCCGCCCGGCGGGGCCCCCTGAGCGACGGCTGACTATCCTCCGGCGGCGATGCTGTCCGCCGTCGACCACGTCGGCGTGGCTGTCGAGGACATCGACGCCGCGCTGGCGATCTACCGTGACGCCCTCGGGATGCCGCTCGTCCACCGCGAGACGGTCGAGGAGCAGGGCGTCGACGCCGCGCTGCTCGACGTCGGCGACAGTCATGTCGAGCTCCTCCAGCCGCTCGGTCCGGACACCGCCGTCGGCAAGTTCCTGGCCCGCCGAGGCCCCGGCCTGCACCACGTCGCCTACCGGGTGGCCTCGGTAGAAGAGACCCTTCAGGCGATGAGCGCGGCCGGCATAAGGCTGATCGACGAGCGGCCGCGCACCGGCATCCGCGGCTCCCTTGTAGCCTTTCTCCATCCCGCATCGACCGGGGGCGTTCTCACCGAGATCGTCCAACCGGGACCAGCCCCTCACTGACATGGCAGACGACAAGCCTCAAAAGATCAGCATCGGATTCGACGGCGGCCAGACTCTCGCCGCGCGCGTCAACCCGGACGAGCTCGCGAAACTCCGGAAGGCCCTTGGGTCGATGGGCTGGCACGAGCTCGAGGCCGAGGACGGCACGGTGGCGCTCGACCTGAGCCGCGTGCTGTACGTCCTCGTCGATCACGAGGACCACCGGGTCGGCTTCGGCCAGCGCTAGGGACCGCCGGGCACGATCGCGATGTGCCCCTCGGCGTGAGCGATCGCCGGCCCGTCGGCGACGCGTAGCACCGCGCACCTGCCACCGCCGCAGCGCACAGCCACCGTCCGGGCACCGCCTTCGGTGGCGTCGAGCAGGTCGCCCGGCCGCGCCCCAGCCGCAGTCAGGGCCGCCGAGCTCACCCGAAGGAGGACGTTGTCGCCCGGGTGCGGGTTCCGCGGCGTCAGGCGGTCTGCGAGCAGTGCGTAGAACCTGCCAGTCGGGACGAACGCCTCGCTCTCGACCCCGGTGTCCTGGCCGTGGGGCAGGCCCGACCCCGCCACCAGCAGGTCGCGGCCACCCGGCGTGACCGCCCAGATACCGCCGCCCAACTCGTCGGAGGCGATCAGATCGCCGGCGAACCGCCCGAAGGTCATCGGCGCCACCGCGATCCCGCCCTCGACTCGATGGGCGCCCCGGGTGATCGGGGTCACCGCCCGGTGGCAGTCGACCGCATCGACGCTCGTATGCTTGCCGGCCGTGGTCGCCACCAGCAGCCGGTGGCCGAAGCTGCCGGTCTCGTCGAAGACGATCCCGTCGATCAATCCCGGCGCGCTGATCGTGGCGAACGACCGGACGCGCCCCCGGGCGTCGATCGCCACCACACCCCGCGGCGACCCGAAGCTGATCGCGTAGACGGTGTCCGCGCCGAAGCTGCACCCTGGATGGTCAGCCCGTGCCATCGCGATGTAGGCCTCGAGGCCCGGGTTCGAGTGGTACGTGGGCGCGAACGCGCGCAGGGCGCCCGCGCGTGACAGCAGCCACAGGCGACCGTTGGCCGCTACCACCATCGCGCCGTCGCGCCGCGGCCCGACCACGTCGATGGGAGTCGCCACGTGCACATACGGCGTCCACCGCGCGACCGCCGCCGCGTGCGCGGTCGTCGAGGTCCGCCCAGTCGTCGAGGTCCGCCCGGTCGTCGAAGTCCGCGCGGCGGCGCCACCGCAACCGACGGCCACAATGCCCACCACCAGAAACGCGAACAACCGCTTGGCAACCAACGACAAGGAGTATGCACCTTGAGCTTCGAGACCCTGCTGTACGACACGGACGGCCAGGTCGCGACGATCACGCTGAACCGGCCCGAGCGGCTCAACACGATCGTGCCGCCGATGCCCGATGAGTTCGAGGCCGCAGTGCGGGACGCGACCCTAGATCCCGAGGTCAAGGTGATCGTTCTCCGCGGCGCGGGGCGGTCGTTCTGCGCCGGATATGACTTCGCCGGCGGCTTTCACCACTGGGACGAGATGCTCACGACCGATGGGCGCTGGGA
>Ga0070765_100001440_pt1 | contig 14632 bp, 8 predicted proteins | sample HubBroMetageWFT5_FD_71516 | JGI IMG/M metagenome (GOLD analysis project Ga0070765, IMG submission 71516) | Warmed and freeze-thawed soil microbial communities from the Hubbard Brook experimental Forest, New Hampshire - Hubbard Brook CCASE Soil... | ecosystem: Environmental > Terrestrial > Soil... | reverse complement strand
GGCCCTCCATACGGCGGCAGCGAAGAGGTCTCAGTCGCAGCGATCACCCCCGGCAACGCCGTCAGCCGCTGCAGCACCTGGCGGAAGAAAATCCGCTTCTGCTCGGCGGTTTCATATTGGCCTTTAGGAAGCGGGGTCCGCGCCACCAGGATGTTGACCGGGTTCAGGCCCAACTCCACGTGTTGCAGCGCGAACAGGCTGCGCATCATCAGTCCCGCCCCAACCAACAGGACGATCGACAGCATGACCTCCCAGATCACCAGCCCGGCGCGAAACTTGCCGTGCCGCGAGTCGGCAATCACGCCCTTGCCCGTGTCCTTCAGCCGATTCTGCAGTTCGCCGCGGACGGCGTGCAGAGCGGGTGCGAGTCCGCACAACAAGGTGGTGAGGCCGGTCACGCCCATGGCGAACAGCAGGGCGCGCCAATTCAACTGCAGCACCGCCTCCGCGGGAATCGTCTGGTCCGGCATCGCCGCGGTGACGCCTTTGAGGCCGAGATAGGCGAACAGACAACCGAGCAGGCAGCCACCAAGCGCGAGCATCAGGCTCTCCACCAGCAATTGCCGCACGAGGCGACCGCGGCTGGCACCCATCGACGCCCGGATGGCAATCTCGCGTTCGCGCGCGGTGGCCCGAGCCAGCAGCAGATTGGCGACGTTACTGCACGCGATCAATAGCAGCATGCCGACAGCCGCCAGCAGGGTGAACAGCGTTCCCTTAAACTGTCCCACCACGTCGTCCGTCAGCGTCTTCGACGAGACCGTGAACTGCTTGGGAAAATCGTTGGGATACGTCTTCGCCAGTCTCCGGGTGATGACCTCGAAATCGGACACCGTCTCCTGCTGGGTGACACCGGGCCTGAGGCGCGCCAGCAGCCAGAAATCCAGTTTCTGCGACTCGGCGTCGCTGCGGTTCATGTTGTTCGGCACCCAGATGTCAGCGTTCCCCAGCAGAAATCGCGGAGGCATCACCGAAACCAGCGTGCGCGACTCGCTATTCAGCACAAAGGTCTTCCCGACGACGTTGGGGTCGCTGTTGAACTGCTTCTTCCACAGCCGATGGCTCATGGCAAACACTGGCGCCGCTCCGTTCGCGCCGTCCGCCCGGGTAATCATGCGGCCCAGCATCGGCTGCATGCCGAGAAACTCGAAGGTGTTTGGCGTTACCCACTCCCCATCGAATTGCAGCGTTCCGTCGCGATCGGTGTAAAGAATGTCGAGCCCTGAGTTGCCCATCATGTCTTCGAAGACATGGTTCTGGTCCTGGATGTCGAGATACTCCGGCAGCTTGTAGCTCGGATTGTTGAAATCCTGGGGCCGGCTGGTGTCGTGCACATAGACCACGGCGAGCCGGTCGGCGGCGCGATAGGGGAATGGCTCGATCAGCACATTCTCAATGACGCTGAAGATGACCGTGGTGGCGCCGATGCCCAGAGCCAGCGCGACGACCGCCAGCAACGCAAAACCACGGTCGCGGCGGAAGCCGCGCAGCGCATACCGTACGTCCTGGGCGAACCAGTTCAAGCGCTCCATACAACCTCCCGGCCGACATGCAAACCGGCTTATCCCGCTGGGTTGATAGACGCAGGCTCGCCGGGGCATGTTCCCCAAAACTCTCGCAGCGGTCTGTCCGGTAGGAAAAGTGGGACGAACTGCAGGAGATGAGCCGCCTAAAACGTACGTCCGACGGACGCGTCAAACTCCGGACCTAAACCGAGATCAATCCATTCCGGCCCCGAGTCACATCCCCGCGTGACCCCGCTCATTGCGCGAGACAACAGATTGCGTTCCCATAAGGTCGCACAGGAGTAGCATTCAAATCGACGCGAGTTCCGCGACCTTCGCCACCATCTCCTTAAGCTGACGATTCTTCCGGAGATCGCGAAGTGGTCGCCGCTGCGCACGAATGTCTACGCCGTTGGGCCAGGAGACACATATGAGTACTTTGACCGTGATGAACCAGCAGGAAGAGAAAGTGCGGGAGGTCAACGAGTATTTCACCAGCCCGCGTTTCAAGGGAATCATTCGCCTTTATTCGCCCCGCCAAGTAGTCGAGCAGCGCGGTACCATCGTGACCGACTATCCCATCGCGCGCCAGGCCGCTGAGGCCTTTTATGCGCGGCTGCGGGAGCTGTTCCAAAACGGCAGATCCATCACGACCTTTGGCCCGTATTCGCCCGGGCAGGCAGTGACCATCAAACGGCTCGGCATCGAGGGCATCTATCTCGGAGGCTGGGCGACCTCGGCCAAGGGAAGCATTACCGAAGATCCGGGCGCCGACCTCGCCAGCTATCCGCTGAGCCAGGTACCCGACGAGGCTGCCTCGATCGTGCGCGCATTGCTGACCGCCGACCGCAACCAGCATTTCGCCCGCTCGCGCATGACCGAGCAACAACGCGCCGCTGCTCCCGAACACGACTTCCGTCCATTCATCATCGCCGACGCCGATACCGGACACGGCGGTGACGCGCATGTGCGCAACCTGATTCGCCGCTTCGTCGAAGTAGGCGTACCGGGATACCACATCGAAGACCAGAAGCCGGGGGTGAAAAAGTGCGGACATCAGGGTGGCAAGGTGCTGGTCTCGGAGAACGAGCAGATCCTGCGCCTGAATGCCGCACGCTTCCAACTCGATGTTATGCGCGTGCCCGGCATCATCGTGGCTCGCACCGACGCCGAGGCGGCCAGCCTGCTCGATGGCTGCGCCGATGAGCGCGATCAGCCGTTCATCCTCGGTGTAACCAACCTCGACGTGCCCAGCTATAAGGCCCTGTTCCTCGCGATCCAGCGCAAGTTCCATGACGCCGGTGTCGATGAGGTGCGCGGGCACATGATGTTCAATATGTCGGATGAGGAGTACGCCGCGGCCAACGTGTGGCTCGACCAGGCCGCACTGTCGCCGGTCATTCGCGACGCCGCCGATGGCTTCAAGAAGAGCGCGGATGGTTTCACAGAAGCTGCGCTCGATAAAGTCGTCGGGCGCTGTCTCGACAAGTGGCAGGAAGCGGCCGACCTGAAGACCTATCGCCAGGCGGTGGCCGAAGAGATCGCGTTCCGCATCAGCCAGAACGAGTCGTTCGAGCTGAATGCCGAAGAGTGGCTGGGGTTTTCCAAGCGGGCATCATGGTATGCCGCGCGAGAGAAAGCTCGCGGCATGGGAATCGAAGTGGCGTGGAGCAGCGATCTCGCAAAAACGCCTGAGGGATACTTCCAGGTGCAAGGCGGCCTCGAGTTCGCCATCGCCAAGTCGCTGGCCGCGGCACCCTTCGCCGACATTCTTTGGATGGAGACGGCGACCGCCGATCAGCACGAGGCCAAGGAGTTTGCTGAGGCTATCCATGCGGAGTTCCCCGACAAGATGCTGGCTTACAACTTGTCGCCCTCGTTCAACTGGGACACGACTGGCATGACCGACGACCAGATGAAGCGCTTTCCGGAAGAGCTGGGCAAGCTCGGCTTCGTCTTCAACTTCATTACCTATGGTGGACACCAGATCGACGGCCTCGCCGCAGAAGACTTCGCCACCGCTCTTCGCCAAGACGGAATGTTGTCGCTGGCAAGGCTGCAGCGCAAGTTGCGCTTGATCGAATCGCCGTACCGCACACCGCAAACGCTCGTCGGCGGTCCACGTTTGGATGCGGCGCTGATGGCAGCGTCCGGGCGCACGGCCACCACCAAAGCTATGGGCAAGGGATCGACCCAGCATCAACATCTGGTGCAGACGGAATTTCCGCCCAAGGTATTGGAAGAGTGGCTGCAGATTTGGGCGCAGCACAACAATCTGCCGCCGACATTCCGGCCGCAGTTGCGTCCCCTGGCAGCAGGGTCGGACTTTCTCGAATTGAGCATCTTGAACGACGGAAAAGACAAAGCCGCCAACCTTATCTTCGTCGATGTCCAGGACCGCCACGGCCACAAGCTGCTGTCGATTCGCGACATGAACACCTACGATCCTTCGCTGCAAAAAAAGAGGCTGATGACGCTGGCCCACCTCTTCCTGCTGTATCGATATAAGACCGGACTAGTGCACTATCTGAGTCCGACGGATGATAACCAGCACCAGGCGCAGAAGATGAAACGGCTGGGCATCTTCAGCAAGGTCGATACCGAAGGGCAACTCATCATCGTGGCTACAGTGAACAACGCGAGGATTGCAGAGTTGCTCACCCCCGACCGCGACGCGCTGAAGCGGCTGATCACCAAGCAGGACCAGCCACAGCCGGTGGCGTAGGCCTTATTCGAAAGCGCGGTACTCAGCGTCGTTGTATCGGCGCTGGGGCTGCGGCGGCGGCGATGAAGCTATAATCGCCCCATGCCGTCCTTTGCATACATCCTCCTTGCAGCGGGATGGCTCATCTGGGTGACGCCATTTTTGCTGGCCAGACGAAACGCCCAGCCGGCCAAGGAAATCGACCCCCGTGCCCGCTGGGGCATATTGCTGGTCGTTCTCGCGTACTGTATTTTGTGGCAGAGCAAATTTTGGGAAAGGTCGCCGAGTGTTTGGCGGCTCACGCTGTCTGTTTTGTTTTTGCTGCTCGCTTGCCTTCTTTCCTGGACAGGCGCACGGGCTCTCGGACGCCAGTGGCGGATTGATGCCGGCCTCAGCTCTGACCATGAGCTGGTAATGACAGGCCCTTATCGCGTGGTGCGCCACCCCATCTACACATCGATGCTGTGCATGCTTCTCGGCGTGGGCTTCATGGTTACTCCTCTGCCCCTGCTGGTGCTCTCGGCGATTGTGTTCATAGCAGGCACCGAGATACGCGTTCGGATTGAAGACAGTTTGCTCACGTCGCGTTTCGGCGACCGGTTCCGGGATTATCAGCGTAGCGTGCCGGCATACATTCCGCTCCTGAAATGGCGTTGATAGTCCGCCCCAGCTTTCCTCGGCCTCCAATTCGGCGCTAAGCTAGCCCACGGAGGCCACCGATGACGCCCAGCTCCGAAATCATCACCCAAGCTGAAAAGGGACGCCGCTTTCGCGCCCTGCATGAGCGCAAGAGCGCATTCATCATTCCCAATCCCTACGATGTCGGAACGGCGCTCCTCCTGGCTCACTTGGGATTCGAAGCACTGGCCACCACCAGCGCCGGCTATGCATTTACCCTTGGAAAGCGTGACGGCGGGCTAACGCGCGAGCAAGCGCTCACCGGCGCGCGGACCATTGCTGCCGCGACCGATCTGCCCGTGAGCGCCGACCTCGAGAACGGCTTCGGCGACGCGCCTGCCGCGGCTGCGGAAACCATCCGCCTGGCCGCTGCTGCGGGAGTTGTAGGCGGCTCGCTCGAAGACTCAACCGGGCGGACCGACTCTCCAATCTATGAACTCGAACTCGCGGCCGACCGAATACGCGCAGCGGTCGCAGCGGCTCGCTCGCTGTCATTTCCCTTCACCCTCACCGCGCGGGCCGAGAACTACCTGCACCGCAGGCCCGACATCAACGACACCATCAAGCGCCTACAGGCCTACCAACAAGCAGGCGCGGATGTGCTGTACGCGCCGGGCCTGACGACGAAAAACGACATCGCTGCAGTCGTAAGTTCTGTAGATCGTCCGGTCAATGTGCTGATGGGTCTGCCCGGCGTGAAGCTGAGTCTGGCCGAATTGTCGGCAATCGGCGTCAAACGAATCAGCGTGGGCAGTGGGCTCAGCCGGGCCGCCCTCGGCGGATTTCTCCGCGCCGCGCGCGAGATGCGTGAATCCGGAACCTTTAGCTTCGCAGCCGAAGCCGTGAGTTCAATCAGTGAACTGAGTAAGAACTTCCCGGCGTAGTATAACTTTCGTCACCCGCAAACCGCTTGTTCGCTGACGCACGGGAGCGTCCAGCACCGGACACACGCCGCATCGATCACACCTTCCTCGGTTTCCGCAAGCTACTGCGAAATAAGTCTTTCAGCGCTCGCTGCAGCGGAGCGTTAATTGCAACGAACTGACCAGGTCCTGCGTCTGAGGTAGAGAATGAGCACGCTTGTGAATGATCTTCGGTATGCGGTTCGTCAGTTGGCCAAGTCGCCGGGCTTCGCGATCATAGCGGTCCTTACGCTGACACTGGGCATTGGAGCGAATACCGCAATCTTCTCTGTGGTGAATGCTGTACTACTAAATCCTCTTCCCTATCCGCAACCCGATCGCATCATGGTGCTCTTTCATGACAAGCCGAATTTTCGCACCGGTTCGATTTCTTACCCCAACTTCGACGACTGGCGGCGCGAAAATCAGAGCTTTTCCAGCATGGCCGCGTATCGCGAGATGGGCGGCGTCACCCTCAGCGGCGGCGGCGAACCCGAGGTCGTGGTTGGCCAGATGGTCTCCGTTGGCTTCTTCGAGATTCTTGGAGCGAACCCGGTGCTGGGTCGGACGTTTACATCGGACGAAGACCGCCTGGGCGCCGATCCAACGGTCATGATCGGCGAGGGGCTGTGGAAACGGAAGTTCGCCTCCGACCCACGCCTAGTGGGCAAGACGATCGTTCTCGACGGCCAGGGGCGCACCGTGATCGGGATTGTTCCCGCCAGCTTCCGCCTGAAGATGTGGAACTTCGCAAGGTCCGACGTATTCGTGCCGATCGGAGAATTCGCCCAGCCACAGTTCCGCAATCGTAGCGCGGCCTGGGGAACGGATGCAGTTGCGCTACTGAAGCCGGGCGTAAGCTTGAGCGCCGCCGCCGAGGACATGGCCCGGGTCAACAGCGGCCTCGCCGCCACCTATCCCGATGTCGACACCAACATCAAGACCAATATCATTCCGCTCAAGGAAGTGATCGTCGGCGAAGTGCGTCCTGCGTTGCTGGTGCTGTTGGGGGCCGTGGGGTTTGTGCTGCTGATCGCATGCGTGAACGTCGCCAACCTCATGCTTGCGCGCTCGACGGCGCGTAGCCGCGAGTTCGCAGTTCGCATCGCAATCGGCGCCGGACGAGCACGGTTGATCCGGCAATTGCTCACCGAAAGCATAGCCCTGGCGCTGATCGGCGGCGCACTCGGACTGTTGCTCGCGCATTGGGGCACACGCACTGCACTGTCCCTTCTGCCTCAGGCACTGCCCAGGGCCGAGAACATCGGGCTCGATGGCCGCGTGCTTCTGTTTACGCTCATAGCCTCGGCTCTCGCGGGTATCGTGTTCGGCCTGGTGCCGGCATTGAAAACCTCGCGCACCCACGTCAGCACCACCCTCAGTGAGTTCGGGCGTTCGGTTGCGGGCACCAGAAGCGGCGCCCAGTCCGCTTTCGTCGTGGTCGAGATGGCGCTGGCTCTCGTGTTGCTGGTTGGCGCCGGACTAATGGTCCGCACGTTGATGCGTCTGTGGAGCCTCGATCCCGGATTCAATGCTCACAACGTGCTTTCCTTCGTCGTCTCGATGCCTCCGTCGCTGGCAAAGAGCAGTCCAGACACCATTCGCGCCGCCTACCGCGAACTCACCCAGTCGCTAAGCTCCATCCCCGGGATCGAGAGCCTTTCATTCGAGTGGGGATCCCGTCCCATGAAGGGCGACAATGAAGAAAACTTCTATGTGGAAGGTCAGTCTCGGCCTCCCCATCTGGCGGAGATGTCTTACACGCTGCAATACGTGGCCCAGCCTCAATATTTGCCGGTGATGCAGCTGCCGCTGTTGCGCGGCCGGTTCTTGGCTGAGGCCGACAATGAACACGCCTCGCCGGTCGTGGTCATTGATGAGGATTTTGCCACGCGCTACTTCCCTGGCAAGGACCCCATTGGCAAACATATCTACTCTGTGGATCCCGTCACTGGACAGGACCGCGCCGAGGAGATTGTAGGCATCGTAGGGCACGTCCGCCAATGGGGATTGGCCGACGATGCCACCGAAACCATGCACGCGCAGGTCTATGAGTCGTTTATGCAGCGGCCCGACCGCTTGATGGGCCTTATGGCCCAGAGCAGCCACGTGTATCTGCGTACCAGGGAAGGAGTGGCGCCGGCTTCCGTCCTGCCGGCAATCCGCAACAAGCTTACCCAGTTCAATAACGAGATGGTGGCCTTCGAGCCCGAGCCGATGGAAACCATCGTGGCCGATTCGATCGCGCGGCAGCGTTTCACCATGATTTTGTTTTTAGGCTTTGCCGTTGTCGCCCTTCTGCTGGCCACCATCGGCATCTATGGCGTGTTGTCCTACGTTGTGGGACAGCGCACCCAGGAGATCGGCATCCGCATGGCGCTGGGCGCGCAGCGAGGCGACGTATTGCGTGCTTTCCTGGGCGACGGCGCGCGCCTGACGCTGATCGGCATCGCCGCCGGAGGAGTCGCCGCCCTCGTGCTCACGCGCCTGATGTCGAGCATCCTGTTCGAGGTAAAGCCCACCGATCCGCTCACCTTCGGCGGCGTTGCTTTGTTGCTCTGCGCCATTGCGCTGCTGGCCTGTTACATTCCAGCGCGCCGCGCTGCCTCTCTGGATCCAATGCAGGCACTGCGATCGGAGTAGGATCGCGCGCGCCTCCTGCTGCATCGCTTTGGAAATCCGCAGAGTGGATATGAACTAACCCAAGAGTTAAGTCGAGGAATCCGCTCCCATACTCTCCACAGATTTTCGTTTCCTTGCCAGCGCCCCGGCGTAAACTGGCCTTTCCTTGGTTGTCACCATATGGGCCATCTTGTGGCTACACAGTAACCCAATTAAACATCAGGAGGACACCGATGGAGCACGACGGTGTGGGCTATCCAGCGACCTATTCCTCGATGGCCGATGAAGAGTTGCTTTCATTAGCCCGCGATCCCGACAACCTTACCGCCGCTGCGCGAACAGCGGTACAAGAGGAACTAGGTAGACGAAAGCTGAAACTCGACACCGTCGAAGAGATTTCGATGCGGCAGATCGTGCCTCACCAAATGGCAAGAAGTGAATTCGACGCCAAACCCTTGGGACGATGGGACTGGGTGTGGCCCAATGTAGACACCCCTGAGGGCGCCGAGCGGGCCACGAAGCAAGCGTTCTGGGCAGCAATCCTCGTTACGGCAGTCACGATCGGACTTGCGCTGCTCGGGGCATACGGTGTGGGTTTTGTGCGAGCTTTGGGATTTGACGCATCCGCTCTTTTTGATGGTGTCTTATTCGGGGTCATCGCGTTTGGCTTATGGAAACACTCAAGGTTAGCGGCGTGGTCGGGCCTAGTTCTCTATAGCCTGGAGCGCGTCTACATGTGGAGCACCGTCGGTATAAAGAACCCAATCATCGCTGCCATACTCATCTTAGCTTTCGTTGGTGGGGTTCGTGGCACATCCGCGTTGTACAGATTCAAGAGAATCCATAGCGACGTATCTAACGTGGCGTGAGTCCTGCACTATCTCTTATCGGGCGCTTGCGGGTTAATCAATCCTGCCGATGAATCCCATGTCGCAGCCGGAATCCCACCCAATGTAGCCATTGCCGTCGTCAGTCAACGGCCCGGCGGGAGGCACGCTAAGTTTCACTTTGTTGCGAGCACGGAGCACCAGTTCTTCCGTAATGCGCTCGCCGTACAAGAGGTCCAGGAGGTGCCGCCATTCTGTCACCATTCCGCGTTGAAACTCAGTTTCGGCACCCACAGGGTTGCGCCTGTATTCTTGGTGGAAAGCTCTCAGTAGTCCCTCGCCGTGTCGTACGAGCTGGTCTGCGACGGCTGCATCAAGGCTCACCGCCTGCCTCAGGGTACGAACGATGAAACTTGCACGCGTTCGTTGGCTACCGCTTGCAAATTTATCCACTTCCTCAACGAGCATACGGGGCGCTCGAAACGAAACCACAACGCTATCGCCGGAGTCGGCTTCGATTAACTTCTTGTGTACCATCACTGATGCATCTCCTGGACTCATTGTACACAATTAGCGACAAACTGCAACACTAAATTCTGCAAACCGCCTGTGACCCAGGGTTCACTCCTCGATTTTCGGCGCTAACTTGGGTCCTCATCACACAGCAATGTGTCCCACGCCCTTTCGCGCCCAGCCCGCCTGCGCGTAATAAAGGAACAGTGAGGGGAGGGATTGGTGTCTCTTGCCCGTCCCGCGCCCAGCGCGCGGGAGGATTTGTTCTTTGACATTCGTTTGTGGCGCCGGAAATGAGTATGACTTGTATTGAAAGTGTGACAATTAGCCGTCATATAAGTATGACAAGTATGACGAATTACTGTATGACAAGTATGTAAAGTATGACAATTTTCGGAACCAAAACCGCCATTTTTGACAGCTAAGTCCCACGGGCAGACATGGATACGTATAACTTATATATTTATCAACGACATGCGAGCAGTTTCCGCCTAACTCGCTGATTCTAAACAACCACGTTACCCGAAGATTGCGGGGAAATTGCGGGTTTGCCACAGTCTGTGTCTGTCTTGCCACAAGCCGGATCGTGGCACTCAGACCCCATCCGCTCGGCTTCGCGGGCCACGTACCCACCGTGTCCCCCGTCACAAAGCCCCGCTTCCTTACCATGCTAGAATCCCCGCGAATCGGGTGCCCTCGTGTCGTCTCCCTCGTCCTCCACTTCCGTAACCGAGTCAGTCGTCAGCTTTCTGGAGAAGATTCCTCCCTTCCAGTTTCTTCCGCTGCCGGAGATTCGCTCGCTGGCTCGCACAATGACGCTCGAGTACTTCCCCAAGGACGAAGTGATCATCGCCGCTGGCCGTCGAGCTTCCGAGTCGCTTTACATCGTGCAAAAGGGAGCGGTGAAACTTGGCATTCGCACTAACGTCGGCAAAGAGCTGGTCCTCGACATGCGCAGCGAAGGCGAGGTCTTCGGACTGCTCTCGTTGATGGGACGCGACGTCGCCCGCCTTGACGTGGTCGCCCTCGAAGACACGCTCTGCTACAGCATTCCCGCGCAGCAGGTAGAGTACTTGGTCGCCCGCCACAAGGAAGCGGCTGACTATCTCTTCCGAACCTCCGTCACGCGCTACATGGACCGCAGCCTCGCTGAGCTCCGTACCCAGGTCAACCTGATGGGCAGTGCCGAGCAATTGCTGTACTCGCTTGCGGTCGGTGACGTGGTACGACATGGAGCGGTGATCTGCACGGAGACGACGACCATTTGCGACGCGGCAAAAGTCGTCTCGACGGGAAAATCCGGCGCCCTGTTCGTGGTCGATACCGACGGACGCGCGATTGGAGTGGTCACCGATCGCGACTTCGCAAAGAAAGTCGTCGCAGGAGGGATTGCCACCGACCTGCCTGTAACGAAGATCATGACGGCACCGGTGGTTTCCGTGGAGAGCGGCGAGCGCATCTTCCAGGCGCTGCTCATCATGTTGGGCCGCAACATTCACCACATCCTGGTGACGGAGGAGGGCAAACCCAAAGGTGTGCTCACCAGCCATGACCTGATGCTGTTGCAGGGCAAGTCGCCACTGAGCCTGGCGCGACACATCGAGCAGCAACAGACGATTGAGGATTTGGCCGTCGCGCAAAAGCGTATCGGCGACCTGCTGCCGCTGCTGATGCGCGAAGGCGCGCGCGCCAGTCATATTACTCGCGTGGTGGCGGAATTGAACGATCGCCTGATTGCGAAGATTTTGGAGCTGGGAGAGGCGAAGCTGGGGCCTCCACCTGTGCCCTACTGCTGGGTGGTATTGGGTAGCGAAGGACGGCGCGAGCAAACCTTCAAGACCGATCAGGACAACGCGCTCATCTACGCCGACCCTGAGGAAGAAGATCGCGCGCGCGCCAACGACTATTTCGACGCCCTCGCCGTATTTGCCCAGGAAGCGCTGGAGCGCTGTGGATATCCGCCGTGTCCCGGCGGATGGATGGCCAGCAATCCGCGCTGGCGGCTGCCGGTATCGGCGTGGAACGTGCTCTTTGAACAGTGGATCGGCGAAGCGGAGTACCACTCCGTGGAAGACGCGCTCATCTTATTAGATATGAGACCCATTGCCGGGGACTTCAGTTTGTACGAACAGCTCGCTTCGCGCAATGCGGACCAACTAAAGAGCGCCGGTTTTTTCAAATCGATCCTCGCGCTCATCTCGCTTGGGCGCAAGCCACCACTGGGGTTCTTCCGGACGTTCGTGGTCGAGCGTAGCGGTGAACACAAGGAAGAGTTGGACATCAAAGAGTACGGCACCGGGCCGATCGTCGAAGCCGCGCGCGTGCTTGCCGTCGATGCTGGAGTGGCTCAAACGAACACCGTGGACCGCCTGTCGGCCTTGCAAGCCGCGGGCTATCTGGATGCGAAGCTGCTTACGGAACTGCAGGAGGCCTTCGAGTTTCTCACTCTGTTGCGACTCGAAAATCAGTTGCAGCAGGCCCGTGCGGGCCAACCTTTGAGCAACTACGTGAGTCCCCGGAAGCTGACCGCTCTTCAGAAGAGCCTGTTGCGCGAAGCATTCCACACGGTTGCGCGCGTGCAGTCGATGATCGACGACCGTTTCCGCACAGCAGTCTGGGCGCAGTTGCAAAAGTGAGATGACAAGTTGGCTCAAGTTCGATCGTCAAGCGGAGAGTCCCGATTCGCGATTTCCAAATGATGCCTCGCTGCATGACCTGCGTTACGCGGTGGTGGATACCGAGCTGACATCGCTCGATATCCGTAGCAACCGCCTCCTCTCCATCGGCGCGATCACGATGGATGGGACGAAGGTTCGTTTCGGCGAGCAGTTCTACCGCGTGGTCAACCCCGGGGTAGAAGTTCCAGCAGCTGGCGTGCTGGTACACAAGCTGCGTCCCAGCGATGTTGAGCAGGGCATCCCTCCGGCCGACGCGCTCGCGGAATTGGGGCAATTCATCGAGGGCAAAGTGTTGGTGGGACACTTCGTGCACATTGACTTGAAGGCTCTTCGCAAAGAGCTGGGCGACGAGCAGCAGCAGTTAAGCAACCCAGCGATCGACACCGCACGCGTGCATCGCTGGTTGCTTCAGAATGGCCCGTGGAGCGAAGACCTGGAGCAGCAGACGGAAAACATCAGCCTGGCCGCGCTGGCCAAGATTTACGACCTCGAGTTCCGCGAGGCCCACCACGCGCTCGAGGATGCATTCGTGACGGCACGCCTGTGGCAGAAGCAAATCTCGCGGCTCGAGAGGATGAAGATACGAAACCTCGGAGAGTTACTAAGAATCGCCAAGGCATGATCCCTTCCCTCAACGGACGAGGAAGGATGGGCGGTACCCACACTGTGGGATATGGCGGTCTACTCTCCCTGGCCGTTCCCCACCGACAGTGTGGGCACTCCGTTCTTGCGCATCAGATCGTTCAGCGCCGGGACATCGGTAGTTTGAATTTGTTGCCACTGCGCCAACTGCGCGGTCAGCCGAGTGTGCAGCTCGTCGAACACCAGCAACTGCTGCGCCGTAGGCGTTTGATCGACGTACTGAATCAGGTCGTTGAAGCTGGCATATTGCTCGTTGAGCATGTTGGGATAGCGCAGGTTGCCTTCCGAACTCTTCATCTTCACCTGAATCAGGCTGGCTTCGACCGGCGACATCTTCTGATCCAATGCCTTGGCGGCGGAGATGACCTCGCTGTTGGGAGATCCTGCAGAAGTCCACTTCTCCAGCGTCTCCAGGTTGGTACGCAGTCCGCGAATCTGGTTAACCGCACGATGCAGCGCATCAATGTCAGCTTGTACCTTTTGCGCGAGTTCAAGTTCCTTCTGCAATCCGTCGGCGGTCACCTGGTTCTGAATGCGAGGATCGAGGGTGACGTTCAATGGAGCACTCTGCGACTTGCCCTTGACGGTCAGCTTGACCTGGTAAGTGCCAGGAAGCACAAGCGGACCCCTCGGCGCATCCCCTTGGTAAAACGCGCCAGGAATCTGCACTGGGGGGGCGGAGCGGAAGTCCCAGGCGAAGCGATTCATCCCCGCCTGCGCCGGTATGAGGTTGGATGCGATTTCCAGGTCAGGCCACTCCGGCGGCTGCTCGTGCTTGTTGTCCTGCAGGTTGGACAAATGGCGGACAATCTTGCCCTGCGCGTCGGTTATCTCGATCGCGATTTCTTCTTTGTCTGCCGGCTTGGCCTTCAGGTAGTAGTACAGGATTGCGCCTTTCGGCGGGTTGTCGCCCACAGGGCGTTTGCGCTCAACCGCATCAGGGAAATGGAGCCGGGTAGCGGTGGCGGGCTGATAGAGGTGGGAGTCGTCGTTAGCGATGGCAGCACTCGCCTGCCGCAAGGGGCTAACGTCGTCGAGGATCCAGAAGGCACGGCCATGCGTGGCTGCGATGAGGTCGTTGTCTTTCACGGCGAGGTCGTGGATCGGCGTAGTTGGCAGGTTGAGTTGCATCGACTGCCAGTGCGTGCCGTCGTCCAGAGAGAAATAGACTCCGGTCTCCGTGCCCGCATAGAGCAGGCCTTTGACTTTGGGATCTTCGCGTACAGATCGCACGTAGGCGCCCGCGGGAAGCCCGCTATTGATGAGAGTCCACGTCTTTCCGTAATCGTGGGTCTTGTAGATGAAGGGATTAAAGTCGTCGAGCTTGTGTCGGTCGATGGCCGCATACGCAGTACCCGCATCATGCGGCGACGCTTCGATGATGCTGACCATGCTCCATTCCGGCAGCGCCTTGGGAGTGACGTTCTCCCACGTTTTGCCGTCGTCGCGGGTGAGATGGATGAGTCCGTCATCAGTACCCGCCCACAGTTGTCCCTTCTGCAGCGGCGACTCCGACAGCGCGAAGACCGTGTCGTAATACTCGACGCTGGTTATATCGAGG
>Ga0070765_100001437_pt1 | contig 14647 bp, 14 predicted proteins | sample HubBroMetageWFT5_FD_71516 | JGI IMG/M metagenome (GOLD analysis project Ga0070765, IMG submission 71516) | Warmed and freeze-thawed soil microbial communities from the Hubbard Brook experimental Forest, New Hampshire - Hubbard Brook CCASE Soil... | ecosystem: Environmental > Terrestrial > Soil... | reverse complement strand
GTCTCCAACACATCGAGTTGGCCACCCAAGGCCAGTTCGCCGCCATCGGTTATGACCAGGTTGCTGCTAGCCCCCCAGACTCCATCGAGTTGCTGGTCGAGTATGCGCGCTCAGAACGCTCCTGGGTAGCTGTGGCTGACGACGAGGTAGTGGGCTACATACTCGTAGGTGTCCTTGACAACGCCGCCCACATCTTCCACGTCTGTGTCCATCCCGGCCAGCAGGGACGCGGGGTCGGGAAAGCACTTATCGAGCAGGTCAAGAGCTGGGCGCGTTCGGCGGGACTACCCGCAATAACCCTGGCGACCTTCTATGAAGTGCCATGGAACGGTCCGCTCTACGAGCACCTCGGCTTCAGAGTGCTGGATGAGTCGGAGCTGGGGCCCGAGATGCTGGCCAGAGGGGAGCACGACATTGCCCGAGGACTATCGCCCATAGGACAGGTGGCCATGCGGCTCGACCCCGACATCTGACCCAGGTCGGTCGGGCTGCGAGTCAGTACGAACACTCGACATAGCCGACCGTCCGAACTGCAGGCTTCCGTCAGCACCTCTATGGCGTGACCCGGGCCAGTCGTGTAAACCCCTGGGACAACTGAGGAGATGGCTGAAGCACGAAGAAAGATCCGCGATAGAGGATCGATTCCCCTTCGCGAAGACCCACCTCTTCATCGAGGGCAGGCAATGCGGGACCGCGCGCTATCACCTGTTGGCCTCCGGTGCTGGCATTGATCCGAATGACAGCCAGTGGTTTCCCCCGTGACTGCCCAGCGGCGCTCGCCCCCAATGGTGGATCCGCGACCACAGTCCACAGGGCGGCCGATTCGCTGCCGACGACTTGACCAAATGGCTGAAACCCCGTGATCGGAACGTCCAACGCGACCGTGGCATCGGTCCCGTCAATGCGCCACAACGTCTGCGCGGTCGGGAGGGACCCGGCACCAAGCCAGACATGGATACCACTGGCGGTGAGCCAGTAGGCGTGAAGATTCGGTCCCGGAACGACGCCTGTCAGCTGCGATGCTCCTGGTAACGCGTGGTAAAGGACGTCATGGGCAGGGCTTCCCTTGAACGAGTTGGCCAGCCAAAGTCCGTCGTCGTTGGCCGCCATCAGAGGATCGAAAAGCTGAGGGGCCGCGATCGTGTCGACGACAGCGCCCGTCTGGGCATCAATCTGGAGTAGTTGCGGGCCGGCTGTGGTCGCGACGTCGTAGAGCCAAAGCCACTTCCCGCTGTAGGCGTATACCGGAGAGGACGTCGAACTGGGCGAATAGGAGATAACGGGTGCCCCGGTACGGTATGAGCCTGTCCGCGGATTGAGTACGGCAATCGATACCTGCGCGCTGGTATAGCTCTCAGTCATCGAATTGACTGGAGAGACGAGTCGACCAGTCATGGCGGGGTTTTTACAATTGCTGCGGACGGGCCTTCCGACCTTGAGCGTTTTCGGGCTGACCGGGGCGAGCGCGCACAGGGTCGACCCGCTGGAACTGCGATTGCTCACATTGACGACCTCACCTGCAATGTAGAGGCGACCCTGATGCGTCAGGAGTCGGCTGAACCGGTAACCCTTCGGGAGTGCCACTGAGAGCGAAGAGCTGGCTGGAGTTCCAGGCCCCGTGGTGATGTTGCTTGGGCTTCGTTCGTGCCCGGTGTGAGAGGTGCCCCGACCGCCGTCGTTCCCGTTGCCTTGTGCCATCACTAGCCCGAGTGCCAAACCAGCTGCAAGCGCGATGGAGATGGCCCCTGCAAACAGGCGCCGACGACGACGCCGTTGGCGGGCCTCTTTGAAGAGGGCCTCTGCGTCGGCGGGCTCATGGACGATTGGACGTTCAAGGAGAGCCATGTCGACCACCCTGCTGATCCTCGAGCGAAAGAATCAAGGCAGCCTCGCGATCATGTCGATCACATCCTCACGCCGGTAGCCGTGAGTTCTCGCGAAGTCGATCAGCTCGTGGACACGATTGAGCACGGCCCCTTTTTGAGCTGTGCCCGAGACAGTGATGCCCCGGCCACGAGTGAACTCGAGCAGCCCCTCGTCACGAAGGATGTGCATGGCGCGCAAGACGGTGTTCTTGTTCACCCCGAGGACCGCGGCAATGTCTTTGGCCAATGGCAGCCGGTCTCCTGGGCCCGCCTCTCCCTCGGCGATGGCACGACGGATCTCGGCTGCAACCTGGTCGTGCAGGGCGATGGGCTCGCTTCGGTCGATGTTGACATCGAACATAGTCCTATTCATAGTAGGACTATGGGCGGCAGTTGGGAAGGGATTATGTGAGCACTCTGGACATGCCGCCAGACGTCGCCGAGAACGTCGAAGCCCTCTTTCGCGAGGCGCGCCAACGTCGGCGCCGGCGATGGATGGTCGGGATTGGATCGCTGATTCTCGCAGTTGCAGTCGTGGCAGCAATCATCGTCATCAGCACATCTTCAGGTCACTCGCCATCTCCCGTCCATCGACACACTGGCCTGCCACAGTGGCGACCTTCGGCCGCCGCAAGAAGCCCTGAACCGAGTCAGTTCGTAACCGGAGACAACCAAGGCGGTATCGGCGTGTACTCGACGGCGACGGGCAAGATCCTTCGTCAACTCAGCGCACAGACGAGTGGCGGTCCTGACCAGCAGCCCTCGCTGTCGGTCCGGGGTTCCGTTTACTTCGTGCAACCTCAGGGCTCTTGTGCGTCCAGCATCCAGGCGGTTTCCGTCACCGGTTCACAGGGGTCGACGACGGCCGTCTCAGCACCGGGAATCATGGCTCTGGACCCTGCACCCAGTCCGACCTCGAGTCTCTTGGCCTGGGTGGGATCCGCCTGTGGATCAGGAGGCGTGCAGTCGACCCTGTACATCACTAATCAAGCAACTGGTCAGCGATCCGACCTGGGGCCGTTCACTGGCCGAGCGAACGATGAGGGCATCGCTTGGAGCCCCGATGGGACGCTCCTCGCCGAGGAGGCGGCGCCTACCGTGAAGCTGCTCGACGTCCACGAATCGTCCGATTCTGCCAAGCCTCTCACCGTTCAATCCGGATGCATCCTTTCGGACCCATCGTTCGTTTCAGTCCACGAGCTCGCAGTCGTCAGGTCATGCTTTGCTACTAGCAGCGATACCGGGTCGAGTGAAGTCTTGATTTACAACACAGAGACGGGGAAGGCGACGTTTCTTGCTGGCAAGTTGCCGGCGGGAGAGGAGTTTCAATCTCTCTCGGCTGATGCCGACGGTCATTTGCTCGTCGGAGTTTCACAGGCCAGCGGGAGTGCGCATACCGCGCTCTTACGCGCGGGACGTCTCGTCCCAATCAGCGATGCGTCGCCCACTGGCGCACAGTGGGTGGGTCCGGGTCGAAACTGATACCTATTCTCAGCTGTGTAAGGGCGAGGACGTTATCGGCATAGATGGTCGAGGGCCGACTCCGGATAATCCGGCTCTCCTCATTAGTGGTAGCGCGGTCGGGATTATGGTGCCCGCGGCATTGAGGGCTGAGTTTCCTCCTTACAGAGTCACTCTCACCCATGTCTGTCCCCCGTCGGTGGTCTTGAATAGCGCGCCTATGCCGTTGAAGGGCTGTCCCTCTACGGCACGTGCCTGTACTGGCCCGTACACGGCCACGGCTTGCGAGGAGCTCTGGTAGCTCACGTCAATAAACGGTTCACCTTCCTGGCCGCGGAAGTTGATGGCCTGTGTCCACGAGGTGGCGTCGTCGGTGGTGTTCAACAGGCCACCTTCCCCTGCACTGACGGTTGAGATAGTCGCACGTCCGTTACCGCCGTCCGCGATACTCATGGTGTCGTAGCCAGCGCCCATGCCGGGGTCCGCCAACTGCGTCCAGGACCGACCCGCGTCGGTTGTGCCGAAAACCTCACGATTGCCCATGGACCCATCTGCGGCGCCCTGTCCGCATACCAAGAGGAGGGAGCCCGCGCCCCATGCAGCGATCGGCCCTTCGCAATCGTGACCGGGTGGCAGCCGGGACGAGGACGTCGATTTCCCGGCGAGTCGGAGGATGGAGGCTCCGTCGAGGGCGTAGACAGTTCCATCGGCCGCGGCCAGCGTGCCCATGAGGGGCACGCCCGCGTTGCCGGTCAATGTTGCGACGACGCGGAAACGGTTTGAGCGCGATGCGGCATGGACGATGCGCCATGGAGTGTCGGCTCCTCCGACGCCGAGCCCCGGTGGGCCTCCGTAGCCGGAGACCAAGGCGAAGACGCCTGTGGTCGTCGAAACGAGGGAGCCGACGACGTAGCGCCTGAGCCCGCCAACTGAGGTCAGATCCCTCCAGTGAGCACCGCCGTCGTGTGTCACCCACAACGCGGTGCCTCCGAAGGCATAGGCGTCCTCTCTATTGGCGAAATGCAGCTCGTTGACGCCCGAAGGTTTCGAGGTGTCGAGCGGAGCCGGCGGAGCCCGGACTTGAGTCCAGGTACTGCCCGCATCGGTGGTACGGAGAAGGCGCGTGCAAACCCGATTGGAGCAGGGTGCGACCCCGAGCACCCAGCCGTCCTGCGGCGACGTGAACGACACACTGCTCGCAGCGAAGGCGGAAGCCTTTGCCGGAGTAGTCGCCTCGATTGGAACGGTCGAACGCCAGCTCGCCCCTCCGTTGGTGGTCGACCAAATGGTGCGCGTCTCGGAATCACTCGGGTCGCTGCCGAGCACCAGGCCATCGACGCTGTTGAAGAACGTCACGTCCCAAGAACCGTCGGAGGTGTCACCGATCATTGGTGTGCCGATTTGCCAGCTGACGCCTCCGTTGTGGGTGACCAGCAGCGAGCTGCGCCCACCGACCAGGTAGACCGTGCTCGAGCTCACTGCGTCGATCTCGCCGAGGTAGCCGAACGCCAGTGGCTGCGTCGTCGTGCAGGCGAAGGTCAGCGACGTCGATCCGGAACATGGCGTCATGGTCGTCCAGGTCCTTGCCCCGTCGCTCGAGCGGACGGTGGACTTCGGCTGCGAACCGGCGCTGGGCTGGCTGGCACATACCGCGACGAGGGTCCCGTCCGGTGCGACCGAGATGGAATCCATGAGAGAACCGACGCCGCAATCGACCTGGCGGGTCGACCACGTCTTCCCACCGTCAACGGTGAACCACAAGGGAGCGATGGATGGAGGGCCCGGCCCTGCAAAGAACGGTGGATTCGAGGCGAGATAGGCAGACGTGGTGCTGATCCGCACGAGGTAGGTCTGCCCGGTCTCGACTCCGGAGCTGGTCGCGCCGGTCGGAACCGGCACTGTGCCCCAACTCTTGCCTCCGTCCTGCGATTCGAGGAGGCGCAGCGAACAGGGATGCCCCAAGGTCGCAGCGGTGGCACACGTGGTCTCGACCGTCCACACCGACGACCCCAGCGCTTCGACGGACATGACAACGCCGCTTTGGGGGAGTTGGGTCCACGTTGCCCCCGAGTCGTGGGTGACGAAGAGGTCGGGGCCGTAGAGGAAGCCGTCGCCATGGTTGTCGAAGGCAAGTTGTGAGACGGGAGATTGGCTGGGACAACTCCATGAGACGACGGACACAAGAGAGCCGAAGACGGCGCCACCGTCTGTGCTCGACCCGACGACGGCCGCACAAGTGGTCGCGGTTTGCCGCGTGAAGAGTCCGTATCCGAATGAAGGACTCAGGAAGGCGATGCGCGTCAGGCGATCGGTCGGAGCGGGCGTGAGTGGTGGCGTCGTGGTTGTCGTGGCCCCGCTGCCCGGAACCGTGGTCGCCGTCGCGATGGTCGAGCAGCCACCAAAGCGACCAAGGTTCGTCACCTGGCCGAGCTTGATGACAACGCCTCGCCGCGAGGTGTGCGCCGACGTGACCCGGTAACGACCTGCCGGGAGCGTGATGTGGTAATGCTGGCCGGCTTTGGATCGGCCGTACACGCTGGTCAAACCGGCCACGACCGGGCCGGACCACGCCTCGATGTTGACGACGGGACCGACCGCGCTGGGCGAACGGGCCGCAGTGGCGCAGGACGGCGCGGTTCCAACCAACTCGCCCCCGGGCGACGTCCCGTCGAAGCCAGGTACGAAATCGGTGATGTCGAGCCTTGTCGATGGGCAGGCAAAGACCAGGCGATGGAGGACTCGGGTCATGCCAGAGACCCCGAGGCCGACGGAGACCTCGGGGTAAGAGGGACAACTCGTCGTGCCGACAGGGGTCGTCTCAACCAGTTGTGCCGTCGCGGTCTCGCCCCGCTTCAACCGGAGCGGAGCATGGCTCGAAAGGCTGGTGCTGGGCTGCAGAGGCGACCCAGCAGCATTGACTCGGACCTGTCCCGCCGAATCGAGCAAACTGACCCGCGGCAAACCGTCCAGTTCGCACGTTCGCCCGCTCGTGTTGTGAACTTCGATCAAGAAGGAAACCGTGTGCATGCTGGGAAGCCCGGGCGCGAGACCAATGCTCACCTGGTCAGTTCCGCAGGGCGGCAAGCTCGTGCTGACGGATGCCGGCACAGAAGCAGTTCCCGGCGTTCCACTCATCAGCACCGAGGTTGTCGCGAGCACGGTCAGAACTGCGGCCAGCGGATGTGTCAGCTGGCGCCGAGTGGATGCCATGTCATCCCGTCACTGGTGTGCCACAAACCGACGCTGTATTCGCAGATCCAGCCTTGCGTGGCGTTGAGAAACGAGATGTTCCCCAGACCCCCGTCGGCGAAGCCGGCAGGAGAGAGATCCGAGACTGGCGCCCAGCTCGTGCCGTCGTCCTGGGTCTCGTAGAGGTCGGCCCGCGCCGGGAAGAGCCACGCCCTCTCTGGACTCGCAACGGCCAGGTTGTGGTGGCCCACAGTGAATGGTGCGATGTAGCCCGAAAGAGGGAGCGGATCGGTCGGCACCGAGGAGGGCGGAGGTGTTCCCAGCCCAGTCGCGGACGCGACGAGGCGCCACGTTCCCCCACCGTCACCGGAACGGTAGAGCTGTTTGGATTGCTCCCCCGCAGTTGCCTGGCTGCCACAGAGCAGCCACAGGTCGTCGCTGCTCGATGCCGCTACCTCGGCGCCATTCGAGAACGCCCCGTTGCACGGAGCCGGGCGCGTATTCCAAGACCCGCCGCCATCGTTGGTGAAGGCCAGCATCCAATTGGCGGTGTCGCTGGCGTTGGTGACGTTCTCCAATACATAGCTGCGGCTGGTGGTGATCCGAGCAAGCTCAATCGACCGCCCGCCGACGGGCTCCCCTGATGCGATGGCTCCTAACGAGGACCAGCTCGTACCGCCGTCGACGGATTGCTCCACGTTGACCGAGCATGAGGTGCTAGCGGCGTAGCTCGAAGAGCAGGTCCCATATAGGGCCCAGACGTTGAGTCCGATGGCGCTGGCGTCGTAGACGTACGGTCCGATCGGTGCCTTATGCCAACTCGCGCCGGCGTCGTCGCTCACCCACAGGGGCGCCCCAGTCGCGGAACTTGCTCCCCAGAGATAACCGATGGAGCCGACGAACTCGAACTGACCCGGGTAACCGGCACCGGGTCCGAGCCCGGCTGGGAGATCGGTGTTGCGCACCGTCCACGTCGACCCCCCGTCGCCGGAGGCCGCGAGAACCACCTCGTTGCGGTGCAGGGCCAACGCGTAACCAGCCTGCCCATTGGCGAACTGTACGTCGACGAGTGCGGTCGTCGGCACAGGGCTGCCAAGCGGAAGGGGGCCTTTCGCGAGGTTGAATTGATAGTTCGACAGGGTCGACGCCGGAGTGTCAAAGGGTCGGCTAAGAAGTGCGCCGATCGCCGCGATGAGAAGCACGCAGGACACGGTGAGAACGGCGAACCACCTCCTTCGGGTCTGGATCGTCCCGGCGCGGTTGAGCACCCGGGCGAGTTCGAGAGCTCCGACGTTGGGCTCTGTCTGGTCGTCAAGATGCTCGAACATCGCCACGTGCCGTTTCCTGATCACCGTAGAGACGTCGAAGCGCCGAGAGCCCCCGCGATGCGTGCGTCTTGACCGAACCGATCGAGCATCCGAGCGCCAGCGCTGCATCCGCCTCTGAGAAATCCGCGAGGTAGCGCAGCACCACTACTTCACGTTGGCGTCGTGGCAATCGCCTCAGAGCGACAACCAAGTCGCTTCGCTCGACCGTCTGGTCGTCCACGACTCCGATCGGCCCAGTTTGAGCGGGTGGGCGTCGGCGGACCTTGCGGTAGCGGTCAAGGGCCAGGTTTGAAGCCACCCGGCTGATCCATCCCTCGGGGCGGTCGTGGAGCTTGTCCCAGCGCAGCGTGGCCCGAGCGAGTGCCTCTTGGGCTATGTCCTCGGCCTCAGCGCGGTCGCCCAGGATGCGATACGCCACCCGGTAGGCGAGCCGGTACAAGTCGCCGAACGCGAGCTCAAAGGAGCGGGGGACCCCGGCCGCCATCAACTGGTACTCCGAGAACCCCAGGTCGACATCGGTCCCGTAGACCTCGCCTTCTCCCCGATCCGATTCGCAGTGGATCATCTACCACCGTTTCACGTGGGAGAGCTCGGGTTAGTTGACAGGGTGTCCGATGTTCGAATGCTTTGGTTGCCTGTACCTGAAAGCGTGAGGTCACCGGAGCGACGCCGGTCCCAACCACTTGAAAGATCCAGTTCAGCGGTCATATGGACTGGGGGTCTGTTTTTGTAACTCGATTCCGGGCCCACAACGTGTCCACAGGGAATTGGAATCGGTTTCAATTCGGAAGAGCTGCCGCCGACTATGCGTCAACACCGCCGGGTCGGTAGGACGTATACAGAGGCTGAACTCGGCCGACCAGGTGTTCGAAAATTGAGGCGGAGATGGGTGCGGGGCTAAGCGGCGTCGGGCGGTGGTGCCAGCCGATCGTTCCGAAGCTTCAGAACGTTGAGTCTCGCCATACGGGCGCGCTGCGCCTGACCGGTGTCATATGTCACAAGGGTCACGGGTCCTGCGTACGGCTGACAGGCAACGGCCCGGTCCACGATCTCGTCGTCAGGCAAGGGCAACCGAATGTGACTCGGGAAATCGAACACGATCTCTACGACGACCGGACCTCTTATGTGCGCCGACTCATGCACCGCATCATGGAGTAGTCCCAGCCATGGCGGATTGTCGATTCTGTCGTCAATCACGGCAAGTGCGTGGGCCGGACGCCAACGTTTTTTTGGATCGCCCGAGGTTTTCAACCTATCGAGTTCGTCAATCACAACCATGGGAACGAGAATCCTCACTGGTCCCGATCTATTCAGCATTTCGTGGAAATCGACGTCCTCAAACTTGTTGGGGTGCTCCATGTAGACCGTCGAGTCGAGCACGACAACCGCCGCGTTCCGATCCTCCCAAATCTTCAGTGCGTTGTCGTGCTCCATGGACAGTGTGTTGAGGCGGTGGGATATATCGTCAACCTCTGCCGAAATCATGGGGCCAAGTTGCTCCCCCGCGGTCATCGAACAAATGTCTCGATGTCGCGGCCCATCGAACAAGGCCGCTGCGTCGTGCATGCTGAAGATCGTCCTCAGGCGCTTCTCAGTTGTCGTGGTCGCGTTTACGTAGGCGCTGCGCCTGTCCACGATGTGTGTCACGCCCGCCGGTTGCGCCTCGCTCACGATGTTGTCGGCCCGCTCTTTCAGGAGCCGCATGGCCTCGCCCGCGTCGACGTTGGGTCGTAGTGAGACGGTCGGAAGGATCATCTGGTGAGTGCCTTAGTTAGAACGGGGTTTCCCTGATGCCTTGTACATGCCCGGTCCTCATATCGGTGAGGACAGCCTGGGCACTCTGACCATTGGTCAGCCGCAGCTCAAACTGGCCGGCGGACACCAGTTCGCCCAACTGGTGCCTGGTCATTCCCTCCAGGAAGCCGTCCCACGTCGTCGTGCTCTCAAACGGTTCTTCGACCCCTGGGATGTCATCCACACGCACCCACCCGGTGAGCCGGACCCGAACATCGGCGCACTTTTCGTCGCCTCGCCACAGCTGGGCTTGGTCGTGGTATCGCCCCGTGACCTTGTGCCGCGTGCTCATTTGACGTCTCCGGGTGGCAAATGGGTAGTTATAGGAGCCACGTCCACCACGATACGTGGGGGGTGTGCAGCAGGGAACCAGAGCGGTCTGTGGCGGTTGGGACAGCGGCACGTGACTTATCGCTTAGTGCAAAGGGAACCAGAGCGGTCGTGCCGGACATAGTAGGTATGTGGGGCGTGAGGGTCTGACCGACGCCGAATTGTGGAAGCGAGCCGTCGCCCACGACGGCTCTGCGTTTGGCGATCTCTTCGACCGTCACGCGACCGCGGTCTACAACCACTGCTTCAGAAGGACGGGCGATTGGGACCTGTCCGAAGATCTCACGAGCGTCGTCTTCCTCGAGGCGTGGCGGAAGCGGAAGCACGTTCGACTGAGCGGAACGTCCGTCCTGCCTTGGCTCCTGGCCGTCGCGAACAACTGTCTGCGTAACGCGAAACGGTCCCGTCGCCGCTACGGGCGTCTGTTGGCGAAGCTCCCGAAAAGCCAGGACACACCTGAGTTCGAGGCCGAGTTGAGTGAGCGGGTTGACGATGCCGTGGCGGTGCGTCGGGTCCTCCACGTCCTGGGCGATCTGAGAGTCGAAGACCAAGAGGTCGTGTCGCTCTGTGATTGGGCTGGCCTGAGCCAGGAGGATGCCGCCTGCGCGCTCGGGGTTCCAGTTGGAACGATCAAGTCCAGATTGTCTCGTGCCCGAGAGCGCCTGCGAGCCGCCTCCGCCGATGGAATTGCTCATGAGGAGGCACCAGTCGAGCATGGAGGGTCGTCGAAGTGAGTATCGAGAGTTTCGTCTTGCCACCCGAAAGAGCCTTTCCGCCCGCCCGCTTAGATGCGGCACGGAGCCAGCTCGAGAAGGTGGCCGCCAAGCGGCTCCGTCCGTTCGCGGGAAAGTGGCGCCTCGGTGCTGTCGCCGGTCTCGGGATCGGGCTCTCGGTCGGGGGAGTTGCATGGGCCAGCGGGGTCTTCTCCCAACAACCGCCGGGTGCACCCGAGCAGACCAATCTCGCTCCGACCGTCACGGCGACCCGAACGGGCACGGCGACGGTCTACCTCGGCCGCCCCCCCTACAAGGCCAACAGCGTCTCACTGACGCTCACCGGGTTCAGTGTCGGGTCGTACAAATTCCCCAACGGATCGAGTATGGGTTGCTCGCAGAGCGACCTCACGGGCGGCAATAGATGTCAGAGCATGGAGGTGGAGAACCTCCTCCCAGGTGAACGGAGCATCACCATCTCCACGAGTGCAAACGCCACGTGGAAGTTGGACGCGACTTACGTCAAAGAGGTGGTGACTGCTTGGGGGGTCAATGCTCGGGGCGAGACCTACGGCGTGCCCAACGCACACGGGTTCCCAGACCTCGTGGGCGTCGTGTTCGACAACGGAAAGGGTCAGGGTTACGCAAAGTGGAAGGACCTCAACTGCGCGCAAGATTGGCCGGGGCCGCCCCGCAGTCCCGCCGAAGCGCTCGCTCAGGAGAAACAGCGAGAGGACACGAACGTCGCCATACCGGTTTACAAGAGTGACGGCACGACGAAGATCGGGGTGTTTCTGATTGGCAACCGCGGACCAGGCATGCACACGATCCCGGTCTCTGCCGTGAAATGCACGGGACCGTCGATCCCTCAGTCACAACCAATAAGTGGTCTGCCGGGAGGATGACGGAACCCGCTCGTCGGGCACCGACGCCTTCGCGGCTTTGGACAGATTCCTCCTGCGCCAAGCGCTTGTCGGTGGTACCGTGTAGTACATAGTACCTGGCAACACCGACAAGATGCTGGCGCAGATGCGCCGAGGGGCAATCGAGTACTGCGTCTTGGCGCTGTTGCGGGAGCAGGACCGCTACGGCCTCGAGCTCGCACGGGCTCTCGCTGAAGCCGACGGACTGGTCACGAGCGAGGGGACCGTCTATCCGCTGCTCACACGGCTTCGCCGCGAGGGCCTGGTTGACACGACTTGGGAGGAGTCTCCAAACGGCCCCCCGAGGCGCTACTTCCGGATCACGAAGGACGGGCGGGCGGCACTCAAGTCGTTTAGTGCCCAATGGGAGCGATTCCGCACCACAGTCGACGCGCTGTTGGAATAAGGGGAGGCGAAGATGAGCGACGATCTCGATGCCATCTGTGCCGAGTACATGGCTCGACTCAAGGCTGCACTGTCCGGGTTGCCGTCTGGCGATCGTACCCAGATCGTTGAACAGGTCTCGGAGCACATCGCCAGCGCTCGCGCTGCTCTGCCCGAACAAACCGAGGCAGGCGTACGCGAAATCCTTGAGCGGCTGGGCCAGCCTGAGGAGATCGCCAGCGAAGCAAAGGCAGAGACCGGTTCGAGCAAGCGACGAGCCAGAACGCCCGTCCTGTTCGCCGCCGCTCTCGCCGTAGTGCTCGTTGGGGTCGGGATCGGTATTCCCGCCGCTCTAGGGGCATTCTCGTCCGCGGAAGGTCCGGCGAAGAGCAACGTCATTCAGCCCCCCAATAACTCCACGAGCCAAGCCGCAGATGCGAATGTCAGCGTTCCGGAGGTCACCGGAGAACAACTCAACCTCGCTGTCCAAGCCCTGGCGAGCAGCGGCCTGGCCTACAAAGTCAGCTACTCCCCAGGGATTCAGCCGGTCGGGACGGTACCGATCGGGACGGTGATTGTTCAGAGACCGTCCGCGGGCACGATGGTGCAAGGCGCATCGGTGATCACGCTCACGGTCGTGGGGACGGCGAATTCGGTGACGGTGCCGAACCTGGCCGGGCAATCACAGGCACAGGCTCAGTCCACTCTTGCTTCAGCCGGCCTCATCATGACTGTCAATGGCCCTGTCGCCAGTACCAATGTTGCGCGAGGCGTGGTGATCTCCCAATCTCCAGCGGCGGGTGCAGCGGTACCGCCAAGATCGTCGGTCGCCGTGACGGTCTCGGCAGGTCCGTCCTAGCAACCTCCTTCGGCGCTGCGTATGACTGGCTTTTTGGATTGCCACATCAGTTGGCCGATGGTCGAATCATGGCCGTTACCACTGTCGTTCTCAGGCTGGTTAGCGGAGAACGCGCACCTACCAAATGCACGTTGGCAATCATGCACCATGGGATGGTTCAACGCCGTTCGTCGGTGGATGTATGCAGGGTCGTGTGTTAGGGAGGACTTTTGATGGACAACGGGGACGCGGTTATCGGCCGCCACCTTCGGGTTGACGTCGCGCAAGTCGATCGATGGAGTCGCACCTACCTCGATGCAGGGATCGAGTCGGTGCTCTTCTGCGACGGCCACCTCTCCACGGTGCTCGGCGTGGAGCTCACTTCGGGGGCCCGAATCGTCGTGAAGATCCGAACCGATGCCGATCGGTTGCTCGGGTGCGCGGCGGTCCACCGCCAGCTCTTCGAGCGAGGTTTCCCCTGTCCTGAGCCGATCGTTGATGTTGCCCCGATGGACGGTCTCGTCGCGAGCGCCGAGGCGATTGTGAGCGGAGGAAATCTCTACCCACGCTCGGGCCGCTCACCCGTCCCTTTCGCCTCGGCCCTCGCAGAGCTCGTCAGCCTCGCACCGCGTGCGGCCGAGGTGCCCTCGCTCGAACCGCCGCCTCCCTGGACGACCCCCGATTTTGGCGCCGAGGCACTGTGGCGCACGCCCGACGACCTGGACCTCGACCTCAATAGTTTTGAAGGACCGGAGTGGATCGACCAAGCGGGGCGGGCAGCGAAATCCAGACTGGGGATGTCTCGCTCGCCACTCATCGTTGGGCACGCCGACTGGTACACGGGGAACCTGCGCTGGAGGGGAGACGATCTCCACGCTGTCTGGGACTGGGACAGCGTGATTACGGCCTCGGAACCCGTCATTGCTGGCCTGGCCGCCGTCGTCTATCCCGCCACCAGCGCCGGTACCGAAGCGACCATCGAAGAGTCGGAGGCATTCTTGGATGCCTACCAGGGCGTTCGGAGGTCCTTCAGCGACGACGAGCTCGCCGACGCCTGGGCGGCCGGGCTGTGGAACCGAAGTTTCGACGCGAAGAAGCAGTGGGCGAGCGAAGGCAAGCCGAAGTCGTTGACCGAAACCGAGGCGGTTGAGCGCCAGCGTCGGTTCCTTGCTGTTTGACGCGCCTGGCGTCGTGGGTGAGTGTCTCCGAGTGCCCCTTCGGCGGCCCGATCAACCTGCCCCGGAACGCCGGGCCGGGGTCGCTACGAATCGGATTGCAGACCACCTTGCCACGGCGTGACATCGAGACCGGGATAGCGCGTTGCAACACCTTCAAGAGTCTCGGAGGTCCAGTACGGGTGACCAGGAGGGGGAAACCCAAAGAGGAGAAGCTGCCGCACGGTTGCTTGCTCCACAAAGGGCCGCCAATCGGGATTGAACGACTGGTCGCCCCAGGAGTGGCGAGAGGTCCAGGTGTTCTCTGCATGGCGGTAGCTGACGTGGATGCTGTATCGATCAGCTCCGGGGGCAGTGAGCTCGGTTGCCCGATGAAAGGTGTCGGTGCTGTAGACGACAACGGTTCCAAGCGGCCCCGCCCCTGAGACCTCTTGTTCGTAGAGTCGCGGGCGTTCGTTACGCGGCAGGACGTGGGGCAATGACGGCAGGCCATCTGTCACCGACAAGGGCACGAGGTGGGTCGGGCCGAGCCCCTCGGTCACCTCGCTTAGCCAGATGAACATCTCGAGACCTCGCCACCTGACGTCTCTCGACGGTGCGAGGGGTGTGTGATTTGGATAATCGCGGTGATGCTCTTGCTCGTAGGC
>Ga0070765_100001435_pt1 | contig 14655 bp, 13 predicted proteins | sample HubBroMetageWFT5_FD_71516 | JGI IMG/M metagenome (GOLD analysis project Ga0070765, IMG submission 71516) | Warmed and freeze-thawed soil microbial communities from the Hubbard Brook experimental Forest, New Hampshire - Hubbard Brook CCASE Soil... | ecosystem: Environmental > Terrestrial > Soil... | reverse complement strand
TCAGCTCGTCTTACGGCACGCGCGAAAGCCTCGATCCTTGCCCGCTCTATTCTGGAAGAACATCAAATACGCTTTCGCGTCCCGACGCCGAGGACGGTCCGAAGATCCCAGGGTTTGGAACGAAATCGGCCGCGGTTTGGCCGAACGCGGGCGTCATGAGGAGGCACTGGCATGCTATGATCGCGCGCTTGCGATCAGGCGGGACATTCCGCAGGTACTGGGCAACCGTGGCAATGCGTTGCGAAATCTTGGCCGTTTCGATGAGGCCGAGACAAGCCTGCGCGAGGCATTGCGTTTGAAGCCCGACTTTGCCAACGCACACCGCAATCTCGGACGTGTGCTCTTCGATGCCGGGCGCTGGGAGGAAGCCGCGGCGGGATCTAAGAGAAAACCCCGGCGGGGGGACACCCGCGAAGCTCGGTTGGCGCGCCGCATCCGCGGCACCTCCGCTGGAGGGAGATGGATTCGGACTTCGGTTTCTGGTTGCTAGACCGTAAGCCGTCAAGGAGACGGGACTGCTGTCTCGAAAAAGAGAGTGGATCTGTTGGGGAACTGACCCGACCAGCGACAGACGGCGCGCCGCCTGCAGATAGTTTGGCAGCCAGGTCATCTAGCTCTAGAGGTAAACCGAATAGAAGAGGCGTACCGCGCCACCGGCACAATTCCGCGACAATCTCCTCTTCTGACATGTCCCCTATCACTTGCCGGTGGCGCCGGGGCGCGCCGGCTCGACGGCGTTGAGCACCCGGTACGGGGCCGATGCTTCGATTGTGAGAGCGGGTGCGGGCAGAACGCCCGCCAAGCCTAGTCCGCGCCGATCACTCCCCCTGTAAAGCGGTTGAGGATCACTGGACGCGACTGCGGTCCGTCGTCGAAGTCGAACATGTTAAGGATCGAGCCGGCGATGGGGTCGAAGGAGGCTTGGCCCTGTGGGGTCCCGCCGGGATGGTCGAGATCGTCGATGCGACCCAGTTTCCAATTGTCCTCAATGAAGAGCAAGATCGATGTCTGATCGGTGGTGGTGTGATCGACGAAGTTGCGCTTCGCCCAAGGGGAAATCACGAGAAACGGCAGGCGTGCGCCATAGCCGCAGCGCCCGAGATAGGCGCCCGTCGCCGGCGTCCCGCAATTGCTGCCGGCCAGCACATCGGCGCCGGACACGTTCGAGTGGTTGACGACCGGGCCCGTGACGTGGTCGTACCAGCCGTCGGAATCGTCATAGGCGATGATCACTGCCGTGTCCCTCCATTGCGCGGACTGCTGCAGCCGGTTGAGCGTGTCGACAATGAAGAGCTGCTCGGAGAGCGGGTCGGAATTGGTCGAGCCGGGATGCCCGTCGAGCGCCCGCGGCGCCTTGAGAAACGACACCGCCGGCAGACGGCCGTTATTTAGCGCGTCAAAGAACAGGCTCAGGTCATATTGGTGCTGCGCTTGATCGGTCTTGCCGACATTTGCTGCCGAACTCGGCGGCAAATGGTGCGAATTGGCCATGTGCTGATAATACATGAACGGATTGTGATGGGGCACATAGGCCTGGATCGGAGCATGGATCGGATCCGTTGGGTTCGCGAGGATGCCGGGATGACCGGTCGTCGTGGCATTGCACTGGACGACCCCGTTGACCGTCGCCGTCGGGGCGAAGCCACCTTGGAACCAGCCCCAGGTGACACCTTTGGCATTGAGAAGGTCGCCGACATTGTGATTGTCGGCCGAGCCGCTGGGTGCAAAACCGGCCCAATCCGGCGCTCCGCAATCGTCGAAGATCGGGTCGGGGTCTCCATTGATCGTGCTAACCGATACCAAGACGTCGCCCGCGAGATCGTGGTTCGCGTCGTCTTGCGTGAGGAGCTTGCCGATCGCATGGGTCTGGCCGGAAATGAGATTGATCGCGCCGACCGTCGAGGGCCCGAATGTAGTGTCAAAGGAATTGTCGTTCATCGCAAAGTGCTGCGCATAATTCCACAGCGCCGTCACGGTATTGCCGTCGAAGTAATCGAGGTTGATCGAGGTGCCATCGCACGAGGTCGCCACGAAGTTGTCGAGCAGTCCCCCATGAACTGCCGCCTGCTCGGGCGTGTAGCTGTGATTATTGCTGCAGGTGATTGCCTGACTGCGATCCAGGCGTGCTGGGTTGGTGCCGTTCGGATTCTCGGTGAGCACCGCGCCGGTGAGACCATTGACCGACGGCGTATCGTCGTTACCGATGAAGCGCGGCTCGCCCGGCGGATTGGCGGCCCTTGGATAGGTGGCGAAATAATGATCGAAGGTAATGTTCTCGTCGAAGATTACGACAATGTGTTTGATCGGTGTCGTCGTCGCAAAATTTTCGCCTTCTGCGGCGAGCCGACCTGTGAGGCAGATGCGACTATCGTCGATGCGAAGAGGGCGCTCAGCGTCCCTCGCCACGAGAGTGCGAGCTTGATGTCCACGGCGTTGTGTCTCCCCTGAAGGCTGGCGCGGCTCGCAGCGCTCGGCTGTCGGCCGAAGCGGGACCTTAGTGCTCACGAGTTACAAATCGCGGACAGTTGCATGGCGGTTGCGTGACACACGCTGGAGGCTGGACGGCTAGCGAGGTAGTCTGCCATTCGCCGACCGGCCACACGCGATCGCACGGCGATTTCTGCTCTGGGGATCGGACGACCTCGCCCGTACCAGCAAACTCACCCTTTACGCGGGCACTCATCCTCAGTCACTTCAGGAGAGGTTAGAACAGCCCTCTCTGCCGTGTAGCTACGCCACATGGTCGTGAGGCAGGGCACAGATGTTTTTCCCGTTTTGTCGAAAACAGCAAGGGACCTCGCACTTGCCGACGAAAGACCCGCGGCGAGGATGGCCGATGCGATCCTCCGCTACGGCATTACCGCGGCCGCCCTCGGATTGCGGAGGCGGTAGCGCCGCGGCCAAAATTTGCTCTCCTTCGCGTTTGTGTGAAGAATAGATGACAATTACGTTACACCCGCAGTGAATCGTGGGTAGGTCCGCAAGCATCGCTGCGGTTGCTTGCTGAGTTGTACAAATGCGTGTTATTCTCTAAATTCGGTTCGGTCCTGCGGAGCAGCAAGGGATATTGAGGATGGCAGCGAGCACGGCAGCCAAAACGGCGACCGAGGACGAATCCGCGATGCACTCGGTCGCGGCGGCCATGCGGGACGCCGCAGCAACCGCCTCGGAGCACGCGGCCCAGGTCAAGCAATCGGCGGGCGAGATCGGATCGAGCGCGCTGAACAGCCTATCCCGTATGACCTATACCGGGTCTTACATTCTGGCCTATGGCGTCGTCTACGCTGCGGTCTTTATTGCTCAATCGCTGCCTCAGGAGAACCCGGTGATGCACGGGTTTCGTGACGGCGGGCGCGCCGCTATGGACGAGCTCTGCGGAGGCTGAGCACCCGAACGTGCCAGCGACGGCACGACGGCCTTGCCGCGGATATGACGCCCGACATCAACGTCAAAGTTTTGCTCCCGGAGGATGGGATCATCCGGGTGGAAAGTGCACGGCTGTTCGGCCAGCCGGATGGCCCGCTCTGCCGATGTTTTGTCGAGCGCATCTTCCGCGCCCTTGAGATCGATGGGGTCGTAATTGCCCCAGGCCCGGCGCCGGCCATCGAGCTGCGATTTGATGCGACGCGGCGCGGCCAGCGTCAGGTCTTGGAGCACGTGGCGGAACTGTTGAGCGCCAGCGACCGGTCCTGCAAACCCGCTGCGCATAGCGAAGCGCTCGATGTACCGCCTGCGGCCACCGCCCGCGACCAGCACGGCGTCGTTCGTTACCACCGCTACGCGCGTAGGGTGACCGGCTGGCGGGTGACATGCGAGCGTGTCGGCATGATCAAGCTCGAAAACCCGGTCCTCTACCGAAAAGCTGCTCTGTGCGAGGCGATCGAGCGCGAGCTGATGAGCGTGCTCGGGATCGACCGCTACGAGACGAGCTCACGCAATGGCCGGGCCAAGATCGAGTACGACCCACGCCAGCTCGGCCCGGCGCAGATCATCGAGATCCTCGATGGCGTACTCGCCAATGCCGAGCATCCCGAAAAACTCGATAAGCCGGAGCTGGAACTGGCGCTCTGTACGGCGTCGATACCCTTGGCCGCGATCGCCCAATTCGCAGTGCCGGCGCTGCTTCCGGTCTCTGCAGCGTTGTTCGCCTACACATCGATCCCGAGCTTCCGGCGTGCTTACGAGGTGTTGACCAAGGAGCGCCGGCTCGGAGTCGACGTGCTCGACTCGATCGTCGTCCTCGGCTGCCTCGCCTCCGTCCAGGTATTTCCAGGAGCGATCCTTGCCTGGTGCCTGGCGTTTGGCCGTTTTTTGGTGCGCCGCACCGAGGACAGCTCGAAAAAGCTCCTGCTCGGAGCCTTCGGCAAACAACCGCGCTATGTCTGGCTGGTCAAGGACGACATCGAGAGCCGGGTCGCACTCGAGCGGCTCGAGAAGGGCGATGTCGTCGTGGTTCACACCGGGGAAATGGTGCCGGTCGACGGCATCATCGTCGACGGGCTCGCAATGATCGACCAGCACGCGCTGACTGGTGAAGCGACCCCGGCCGAAAAAGGCATCGGCGATCGCGTTTTTGCATCGACGATCATGGTCGCCGGCAAGATGTTCGTCGCCGTCGAAAAGTCGGGCAGCGAGACCGCGACCGCTCAGATCGCCCAGATCCTGAACGATACCGCCGGCTACAAACTGGCTTCCCAGCACCGGGGTGAGCAGCTAGCCGACAAGGCGGTTGTCCCGACCTTGGCGGTCGGCGCTCTCGCCTGGGCGACCATCGGCTCGCAAGGGGCCGTAGCAGCGCTCAACAGCGATCTCGGGACCGGCATTCGGATGGCCGCCCCGCTCGGAATGCTGTCGACATTGGCGCTGTGCGCGCAAAAGGGCATCCTCGTCAAGGACGGGCGGGCGCTCGACCTGCTTTGTGAGGTCGACACGGTGCTATTCGACAAGACCGGCACGTTGACCCGCGAACGGCCGGAGGTCGGGCGAATGGTTGCCGCCAACGGCTTCAATCCTCTGCAGATTCTTCGCTTCGCCGCCGCGGCGGAGCGACGATTTCATCATCCGATCGCGCTTGCGATCCTTCAGAAGGCCAAGGAACAGGGCCTCCGACTGCCGCCGACCGATGCAACGCAATATCAGGTCGGGTTTGGTATCACTGTTCGCATTGATGGGCGCACGATCCGGGTTGGCAGCCGCCGCTTTATGGAGATGGAAGGCATCGCGCTGACGCGTGAGGTCGAGGAAGCACTCGACGACGTGCACCGTGAAGGTCACACGATGGTTATGGTCGCGGTGGACGATCGACTCGGCGGCGCGCTCGAACTGCGGGCGTCGGTCCGACCCGAGGTCCGAGGCATCGTCCAAGGGCTCAGAGAGCGCGGCATAAAGCATATCGCGATCATCTCGGGCGATCATGAAATGCCGACCCGTAAGCTCGCCGAAGAGCTAGGCATGGATCGCTACTTTGCCCAGGTGCTGCCCGCCGACAAAGCAGACTATGTCGAACAGCTGCAGAGGGAGGGCCGCAAGGTCTGCTTTGTTGGTGACGGGATCAACGACGCGATTGCATTGAAGAAGGCCAATGTTTCGATCTCGCTGCGCGGGGCGACCTCGATCGCGACGGACACCGCGCACGTCGTGTTCATGGAACAAGGGCTCGGCAAATTGTGCGAGTTGCGCGATATTGCACGCGATCTCGAGCGCAACGTCCGCAATAGTTGGATCATGATTATCGTCCCCAACGTGGCATGCATCCTGGGTGTATTCACTCTGGGATTTGGTATTGGCGCGTCGGTGGTGACAAACAATGTCGCTGCACTGGGTGCGCTGGCCAATGGGCTATGGCCGATGCGCAAGGTCGCGCAACTCGAAGCCGAGCGCCGGCATCTATTCGAGCTGCAGCTGAGGCAGAGCGGTTTTCTGCTCGTCGATGGTTCGCAACCGGCTCCAGCAGAAGCCGAGGACAGCGCCGCTTTCGAGCCCGCTTCGTATCGGGCGGCCGCTGCCGATTGAGAAGGACAATGGACGCGACTTTAATTCCAGAGATGGAGGCGCGGTGATGCCGAAAAGCCCCTCGGGATCGGACCCGTCCCGGCGGCCCAGGGCAAAAGCGCGCGCACCCAGGAAAGGTCCAGCCCTGACGGAGGACCTGACACGGCCTCCCGACTTACTGGGTGGGGAGATCGCCGGTGAGCCGACAGGCGCAGGGGACGCTTCTGCACTACCATCCCCCTTGGGAGAATCTGCAGCAGTGGGAATGGTCGTCGAGCTGCCTGCACGGCACCGTACGGCTGCGCGATCAAAGTACAAGCCGCCTGCCGAGCCGCGCTTTCGTATCTTTATCATCGATTCAGGGTGGAATACGGTCGCGCGTAGGGTATTGCGCCATAACTTTGCGCTGATCCGTAGATTGCGTAGGGAAAACTTGATCTATCTCGTAAGCCGAAAAAAATCGGCCGAGTTCATTCGCCGCCACCAGTCGCTGATCGGCCGGGACCCGATCATTGCGGTGCATGACCTGGAGGCGATCACTAGGCAAGGGATCGCGCGCTTTCACGGGTTCCATCTGCATCTCGGTATTCTGCGTACCCAGAGACAAGCGCTGATGGCGCTGCAGACCTTCGCCCAATTTGTCGGGACACGCCGCCACTCGCAAAATCTCGAGGCCGAGATCCGCAGGGAGCTTCGCCGGGAGGGTATGCTAGGCGTGATTGAGATTCTTCTACAGAAGGCGCCGCGCGCTCTCGGCGGATGACCGTGGAGCAGGAGAGCAGGCATGCTGGATAGGTTCGGGGAGGCTATCTCCGTAGTGTTGGGTGCGCTCGCGCTCGCCTATCTCGTCTACGAGATCGATCGGCGCAAACGCAAACTGCGCGACCTCTTTTATGTCCTTGACAGCGAGGAGGCTGACATCTCGGCGGATCTGTCGAGCATGGTCGAAAGCGGCGAGCTGCAGCCCTACTCCAGGGAAGTACGGGCATGACGGCCCGCGCCGCGCGCCGCTCGGCGAAACCCGGCGAGCCGCACGAGGGCGGCGTCACTCAACCGCTCGCCCAGACGGAGCCCACATCAATCGAGCAAAATGGAGAACCGTCCGCCGCGTCGCGCTTTCGCATCTTCATCGTCGATTCTGGCTGGAATTCGGCTGCGCGTCGGGTCTTGCACGAGAATTTTGGGTTGATCCGCGATTTGCAGAAGGACGACCCGATCTATGTGCTCAGCCGCGAAAAGTCGGTCGAGTTCATGCGCCGTCACGGATCGCGGATCGGCAGAGATCCTATTATCGCCGTGCACGACATGCATGCGCTCGGGAAGGGCGGGACTGTCGGCTTCCACGGCTTCCGCCTGTCTCTGGGCCTCCTGCGCACCCCCGAGCAGGCGCTCATGGGCTTGCAAGCCTTTGCTCGCTTTTTGGTGGAACACCGCCACTCGGCAGATCTCGAGGCAGACATCCGCGCCCGGCTTCGCCGCGAGGGGTTCACGGGGGCGATCGAGATTGCCATGCATCATGAAGCGCGCGAAATCGGTGACTAGCCGATAACTGGGAGAAGAAGCATGTTCGACAGGGTCACAGAAATCATGTCGTTGGTCTTGGGCGCCCTCGCCTTGGGCTATCTCGTCTATGAGATCGATCGGCGCCAGCGAAAATTACACGACATCTGGGATGTGCTGGATGGCGAGGATGCAATCATTACCGGCACGCTCGAAGATATGGTCAAGAAAGGTGAGCTCAAGCCCTACGCCGAGGCGGCGCTGGCTTGACGGACGAAGCGGCGCATTCGGTTGCTAGCGCGGGCCCAGAAACGCTCACAGTCGTCGACGATCGCGTTTTTGGATCGGCCGGTGAGGCGCTTGCCCGCCGCTTCGCGCGGCGCGTCCTGAGGTTTGACGAGGTTCGTTCCTTGGCGCTCGATCCTTCGCGGTCGAGCGCCGCCGTGGCCTATCACCCGGGCAATGGTAACCCGGCTGATCTTGTAATGCGGCTCGCCGATGCCGTCACTGGGGGCGGGGAGGAACTGGAGGAAGCCGCGCTGCCGCGCTGGCCGGCCGGCCAACCGGTCACCCTCCATCGCCACGGAGAAGTCATCTCGCTCCTCGAAATCCGGAGCTCGCTGGCTGGGCGCCTCCTTGCCCACCATCCCGCGATCGCGCGCGATCCTGCGATCGCGCGCCGAGTCGAAGACACTTTGCATGTCACGCCGGGTGTGATCGAGGCCACGGCGATCGGCGCCAAAGGAGAGCTGCGCGTGCGCTTCAATCCGCGCGCCGTCACAGCGGGCCGCCTGATCCGTCTTGTCGAGGTGGAGCTCCTCCGACCTGACCGCGCGCGGGCCGCGCGTTCGCCCGAGCAGGTGGATTTCGCACCCGCCAATGTTTCTCTTGGCATCGCGGCTACAGGCGAATTCGTTCTGCCCATCGTGACGCCGGTCACCGCGGGAATGCTCGTCCTTTCCAACATCGAGACTTTCCGAGCCGCCGCTCATCAGGCTCGCGGGGGCAAGTTGGGTCTCCCGGCGCTCTACACCAGCATCGTCGGAGTGACGCTCGCTACCGGCCAGTTCGTGTCGGCCGCGCTGATGTTCTGGTTTTTCCGCTATTGGGAGCATCGTTACCGGCGGGATCTCGAGATCGAAAGCCAAACCCTGCTACTGCAAACCGTGAGCATACCGAAGGAGGCGCGCCTCCTTACGGACGATGGCGACGAACGTCGGGTCCCGAGCGGCGAAATCGAGGTCGGGCAGCGGGTACGAGCTCTAGCCGGCGAAACGGTTGCGGTCGATGGGCGCGTGCTTGGCGGCGGGGCGCTGGTGGATGAGGTGGCGGTGCGCGGAACGCCGCCGCCGGTGCGCCGAGTCACCGGTGATCAAGTCCTCGCTGGTAGCAAGTTGATTGCCGGTGCCCTCGACCTCGAGGTCTTGCGCTCGGGCGCGGAAACGCAGGCCGCCCGCATCGCCCAATCTCTGATCGACACGACGGTGCCGACGCCGCGCAACTGGGCGCTGAACCGAGATGCCGAGGTGTTCGCCGGCCGAGCGGTGGCGCCGACATTTCTTGCCGCGGGCGCCGGCTGGATCGTCGGCGATCTGACAACTGCGGGATCGATTCTACGCCCCGACTACGCAACGGGTATTGGCCTGGCGGCGCCGCTGGAGACTCTGCGCGACGTCAGGCTCGCCAGCCGCAATGGGGTCGTCGTCCGCTTGGGTGCGTCCTTCGGGCGGCTCGCCCAAACTTCCTGGATACTTCTCGAAGATCACGAGGCTTTGCATCACCGCAGTTGCGATGTCGCGGAGATCCGGGCAAATCAGCTTGACGAGACCCGGCTGCTGCTGGCGGCGGCGGCAGCCGGGGTCTGGCTCGGAGACGAGCGAGGACCGGCGCTTGCCCGAGCTTGCCGGGAACACGGGCTCATCGTTCGGCGGGCGGATCTGCGTGATATTGATGTCGACGGTGTCTTCGTCGAGTACCAGGGTCATGTCGTGCGACTGCGCGGGCGTCCAGTCGCTGGACTCGACCCGCCGCCGCCACTGGCCATTGAATTCGACGGCGTCGAGGTTGCCGGCATATGCTTCAGGCGCACTGAGCACCTGACGTTGGCTAGCGCGGTGCGGCGGCTGCAAGCGGATGGTCTGCGCGTCTTCCTCATGTCGGAGCGCGCGGCCGACGCGACGGCGTGTCTTGCATCGCGGCTCGGTGTCGACCGGTATTGCGGGGATATGTGTCTCGACGACAAAATTCGGCTTCTGCTCGACTTACGCCAAACTGGGGTTGCTGCGGTTTTTGTCGGCGATTGTGTGGCCGGCGCTCGGGCGGCGCGCGAGGCCCATCTGGCGATTGCGCTCGGCGGAGGAGACGCCCTCGGGAGGGAACCGTGGGACGTCGCGCTGCTTGAGCCGTCGATAGGGCCGCTGCCAATCCTCTTCGCGCTCGCCCGCGACCACACGAGACGGATCGAGAGCGCGCGCCATACGGTGATGGCCCCCAATCTGCTTTGCGTCGCCGGCGCGTTTTCGTTCGGGTTGACGGGCCTGGCAGCGGTGTTCATCAGCAATTTCGGTACGAGCATCGTCTACAACAACACGATGCGCTCGCTCCACGCGACCCACGACCGTGTCACCGAGTGGCGTGATCTCCGTTTGTCTAGGGAGGCCGCCGCGCCAACTTCTCGGCGCGGCGGAGGGTTTGAGATGGAGACTTGATCATGACGAGCCTGCAGCCTAACCGCCGCTACGGGTCAACGTCAGGCGAGTCGACCGAGAAGGTCCGCGAGGCTGCCGGGGCGGGGCCCGTGCTTCACCTGCCTGTCGCGGCACCGCTCGTTACGCGCCCGACGGGGGAGCTGACGCAGGAGGACCCCGCCATCGACGGGCAGCTGATACGGCGCATCGAGAACCTGCCGAAGGAGGCCGGCTGGATATTGATCGCTGCGGGCGTGATCGGTGTGATTGCGCCGGGAGTGGCGGGCGTACCGTTCCTGGTCGCTGGGGCCTTTGTGGTCACCCCGGGCGGGCCACGCTTCTTGTCACGTTGGGCCGGCCGCAAACCGCGGAAATTTGCCCACTCGGTGTTGCGGCAGATGTGTCGGCTCCTCGACGATCTCGAGCGTCGTTACCCGAGTGCGCGCGCTGAATCACCCCCTGTCGTTGTCCTGAATCGCAAACCTTAATGTCGAATAGCCGCACCTTCTCAGGCGTGACCGCGGAAGCCCTTCGCCGCCTCAAAGGGGTGGGGCGGACCGAATACAGCATCGTTTTCGATCCGCCAGACGGCCCCCGCAGCAGCGCCATTTCACAAACTCCGTTCGGCGAGTGCGTGGTCGACTTCGAGTACGACATCGCGGGAGCCGAACTGACCCTGACGATTGTTAGAAAGCCCTGGATGGTCCCAGAGCGTTTGCTCTGGAGCGCATTTCTGGAGACGCTGGATCGCTGCCGCGAGCCCACCTAAGGGCCGCGGGCGTACTTTCGGTCGGCCACACTGGTACGCGCCCCGCTGGTGCCCGTGCACGCGCAGAGCGCCCCGAAACCGCTCTCGGGAGAGGCCGGCTCGGTCTGGCCCTCGATGTCTCGCACCAAGTCGAGCAGGATCTTGATCGCGCGCCAATCCGGTGTAGCCGAGCGGTTGACGAGCTGAGTGATGATCGCTTGGCGCTTGGTGACCTTCCGACGCCCGCCGTTCTCGGTCACGATAACCGGTTCGTTCAGCGCGTCACTCAGCAGAGTCTTGAAGTTCTTTGCTCCGGACGGCCGGCCTCGCGGATTGCCGGACTGACCTTTCGCGAAACGGGTCTCGCGCGGCGGCTTGCCGTAACCCACCTCGTAAAACCTTACGCTGGGTCACTCGCCCGACGCGTTAATCGCGACCCTTGCGCAGGCGCTGCTCCGGGAGGACGGGGGCTTCCATGCCTACCAGATGCTCGAGACGGGTGTGCGGCAGTTTCGCGAGTGGGGAAACTGCGACCAGAGCCGGCATATCCTCATTGTGGTCACACGATATTTGGCTGCCCACTTTCCGACCCAGCGCGCGCTGTTGCAGACCGTCGACACCGCCCAGCGGGCTGATGCGCGGCGGAGAGCTTCATCGCGAGGCGCGGGCGGCGGAATAAACTCTCCTGGTGAGAAGACTCGGGCCTGACGCTACGGCGTTCGGTACATATTCGCCGCGGTCCTCGCCACCGGCTCATCCGTCCGGATCCTGAACACGCCTCCGCCCTCTCGATTTTGTACCCGGCACACCACCGCGCAACGAAGGCGCTCGCGAGGGTAGGGACCAAGAAGTAGATCGAGACCGCATCGTTGAGCACCCCGCGCATCCCGGACGGTGTCATTGCCCAGCCATCGGAGCCGCAATTCTCGCCGAGCCACGCGGTCATTTCGGGATGACGCTGGCCGAACCCCCGGGCGGAACACCAATCCTGATGCGGACAGGGAAGCGTCGGTCGGCCAAGACGATCACGTCGCGTGCGTTGCCTGGCATACCATGTTCCTCATTCGTTCTCACCTACATGGCACGGTCGCCGCTCGCTGTCCAGATGAACAAACCCAAGCCCTTACGCTTCCTCTCCCTGAAGCATGGACGCCTCGGTCGGCGACACGATCGCGTTCCACGCATTGGTCGGTATCGTTCGGTTCAGCCGCTCATGCCGTATCACGTTTAGCGGATCTAGACCATCGCTCACCCGCTTGATCTGCTCGCGCAATGTGCGCCGCAACATGGCGATGCCCGTGTCCGATGTCGCGAGATTTTCCAAAGCATGTACGGCGATGACCCGCTGACCTTCCTGAGCCTCGAGATCATCGGGTTTGCGCTGACGCTCCTCGTATGTTCGCGACAGCACCGAACCCGGCCGGATTTCCTGGACCGTGTCTGTGCCGGGCCGCCAGCCTTTCTTTGGCTCGCCGTCCTCCAGCGGCCAGGCAACGATACTCAAGCCGGTGACATGCTCGTTGTCGACCGGAACCGCCCACGATAGCTCCGTGCAACGCTCCTTGCGCTTCTGCGTCGTGCCGGTCTCGCGGATATTGGGAATCAGAAAAGCGTTCGGCACCACGCATTCCGCGTGGCGCACGAAGCGATTGCCGTTTGGCAGATCCTTGACCACGCGGTATCGCACGCCGAGCGGGGTGTTCTCGAAACCGATCTGGGGAGCACCCTGCATCAGCGCTCCCTCGAACTGGTCGCCGCTGATCATCTGGTGCAGCATCAGCAGATGCCACGGATCGACGATGTTCTCGTAGTGCTGCAGCCAATTGCAGTCTTTGACAAAGCCGACGGAATACTCGCCCCATAGGCGCATGCCGCGCAGAACGACATCGTTGCGGTACCGGGTATCGATGATGTCGTACATCGGCAAGAGGGGCTCGGTACCGGGCGGGCCCATGTAGACGAACACCAGGCCGCCGTACTCCATCGTGGGGTAGGCAGGATGCCAAACGTCCATGCGCTCGCGAAACTCTTCGGTCTCGCAAGGCATGTCGATGCACTGGCCTTGTGTGTCGTAGAGCCACCCATGATAGCAACAACGCAACCCCTCCTCCTCGACCCGCCCCCACTCGAGCGAGGTACCGCGGTGCGAGCAATGCGGATCGAGCGCACCGACGCGCCCCTTCTTGTCGCGGAAGACGACGAGCTCCTCGCAGAGCAGTTTTATCTTCTTCGGCAGATCGCGAAGCTCATCCGACGTGCAGACCGGTTGCCAATAGCGGCGCAGGAGTTCGCCCATCGGGCTCCCCGGCTCGACGCAGGTCAGCTCATAGTCAGGTGGCGGTGCCTGCCGTCCGTATGCTGATTTCATGATTCTCTCCGATATGTCACCGCCGTGTGTGGGCGCTGTGGTTGCCGAAGAAGGGTGCAGGTTTCTGAGCTAGTTTGACGTGCCCGCAGAAAACAGCCCGTAGAATACCAGAGCTGTTCCGGCGCACATCAATCCAATGCTCAAGGGGATCCCCGCATTTCCTGTGCGATGTAGGGTGAGGCTGAGCCCCATGACGAGGAAGCCTGCCAGGGTCAAGACGTTCATACCGAAGAGAATGTCTTTGGTGAGCACAGCACCCTCCGATTTGGCCGACATTAAGTCCGGAATGCCGTCCCTTCAGATGCGTACCCTGAGCCTCGCCAGCCGGAGTTTCTCGCGGATTGCGCCTCTAGATTAAATTGAAACCAAGTCGTCCGGAAGGTTGCAAGCAATCCCCTGGGGGGACTGTGTGGTCCCATCCATCTCTCTCCGACGTCAGCGAGATCAAGCTCGTGTTCTCGATCCCACCTTACCGGCCGACCCCAAGTTTTGCGTTCAGCTGGCAAAAGGCGAGTTTCAAGCGACGGTCAGGTCAGCGACCAGCACCTTGCCTTTCGTCTCCGGGCTCAACAATACCGCCACAAGGAAGATGGCCAAGCCGACCACGGTGGTGACGAGAATCGGACCCGACAGGCCGACCTGGTGGGTGGTCGCGTATAAAATGAGCAGCGGCGAGATCAGCCCGCCCCAGATCGCCCCCTGGTGGAAGCAGAAGGCCACCGCCGTGGCGCGCACTTCGGTCGGAAACCGTTCGGAGAGATAGGCCGGGTATTGGACGTGCATGCCGCCGCAGGCAAACATCCCCTGCAGTGCAAATCCGATCACAATCAACGTGTAATCCTGGGTTAGCAGATAAAGGAATGCTGTCGGAACCCCGAGCGCCGCCGGGATGATGATCGCCCAGCGCCGGCCGATGCGTTCCGCCAGCCAGCCCCAGAACAGCGAAGAGAGAAAGAAACATGTGTTGGCAAGCGCGATCGGGAGCGCGACCAGGGCCGGACTCAGATGCAAGTCGAGCTGCAGATGGGTCGCGAACAGCGCGTAATTCGCATAATAGATGACGAACGCGCTCGCCATCATCAGGCAGGTAGTGAGCGTGTTTCCCAGCATCTCGGGCTTGAAGATCGAGAATAGCGGCGCCCGCACTTCGCGGTTTTGCGCCTTCTGCTGGCGTTGGTTCTCGACCCAGATCTCGGGTTCTTTGACGAATAGCCGGATATAGATGATCAACAGGGCAGGCGCGATGCCGATCATCAGCAGGCCCCGCCAGCCGATATAATTGTAGAACAGTCCGTAAATCGCACTCGACAACAAGAACCCAATCCCCCACGAGCCCTGCATCACGGCGCCCATAAAGCCGC
>Ga0070765_100001434_pt1 | contig 14662 bp, 11 predicted proteins | sample HubBroMetageWFT5_FD_71516 | JGI IMG/M metagenome (GOLD analysis project Ga0070765, IMG submission 71516) | Warmed and freeze-thawed soil microbial communities from the Hubbard Brook experimental Forest, New Hampshire - Hubbard Brook CCASE Soil... | ecosystem: Environmental > Terrestrial > Soil... | reverse complement strand
TGTCCGGGCGCGACGGCGAGGGCCTCATGGAGAGCCTCCTCCGCCTCGTTCAACCGCTCTGCCTGCTCGTGCGCATTAGCCAGGCTGACGAGCTCAGCCGCGCGCACTTCGGGCTCGGGAACTTCCGGGCTGCGCCGCTTATTGCCGACGACCGGGTCGGGCTTCGCAAGGCTCAGGGTAATGGCCGCCACGGGCGGGCTAGTCGATGGCATAGCCGAGGCACCGGATCATCGGCTCGACGATCGGGATCACCGGCTCCAACTCTTTCAGGTAATGCCGATAGCGATAGCGCGAGCTGTCGTAGAGGCGCTCCGTCACCTGGGCATAGCTGGCGGTGCGGGCATAGCGGCGGTTCTCGTGGAATTGTAGGCAGGACGGGTGGAAGGGCGCACCGATAAAGTCAAGCATCCGCCGCACGCTTTCTTCTTGCTCGTCTACAATGTCCTCATAACGGACCGGCAGGTAGTGCAAGGTCATCTCGCTGCGGTAGTGCTGGACGAGCTCCATGATCCGCAGATAATGGCGCGCCGCCGTTTCCAGCGCATAGGCGCAGTAGAAACCGTGCGTCAGATGATTGGAGAAGACGGACAATACGACATCGAGCGGGTGCCGCAGCACATGGATCAGCGGCGCGCGCGGGAACATCAGCGCTATAAGGCCGAGATGGGTCTCGTTGAGCGGCATCTTGTCGGTGAACCAGGAAGCGCCCGGTTCGAGGATGCCAAGCTGGAACACGCGCTGCAGATAATAATCGCGCAGCTCGTCGAGACCGTCGCGTCGGTCGCCCATCCACAGCTCGGCTAGCGCCTCCGGGTAGGTCAGCGGGCTGTTCAATATGCGCGGCATCGACGCGGTGATCTCGTTGACGAACGGCAGCTCGTCGCCTGCCGCGATCTGCGGATGGGCCGACAATGTCTGCTCGACGAGGGTCGTGCCGGAGCGCGGAAAACCGAGGATGAAGATCGGCTGCGGCAGATCGTTGCGGGGCTGCGCGCGCGGTAGGGTGCGCAACCGGGTCTCGGTAAAGAAGCCGTGCGAACGTTCGACGAGCTGCCGAGCTTGACCCTCGAGGTAGGCGAGGCCACTGACCTCGCGGCACAGACGCTTGCCCTCGGCGAAGGCGGCAAACGCCTCCGCATAACGTCCCAGCCTGTCGAGCAGCCGCCCTTTTTCGAGCAGCTCATTTGGGCCCAGCCTGTCATCGCTGTTTTGCCCGGCAATCGCGTCGAGCAGATTGAGCGCCTTCTCATAGGACCGCACTCGGCCAAACACGATGGCGCGCGACAAAAGAATGCTCGGATTTCCCGGAGCAAGCCTTTCCGCACGGTCGAGGAGTTCGGCGGCTCTATCGAAGTTGCGGTCAGCTTCCTCCATTCGCGCCCAGCCGAGGAGGGTTTGCAGCACTTCTGGCCCCGCCGCCGTCGCCTGCTCATAGAGGTCACGCGACTCCGCCATTCGGCCCTGGTTCTTCAAATTCCACGCGAGGTTGGCGAGCAGAATCGGATCGTGTCGTTGAGTCAGCGCGAGCACCTTCCGGTAATGGTATTCGCCAATTTGGGGCCGGTTGGCCTCGGTCATGACCATGCCCATCAGATTGTGCGATTGCGGGTTCTCCGGCGCGATGCGTACCGCGTTGCGGGCGTGTATCTCGGCCTCGGCGATCGCCCCTTTCTTCAATAAGGCGAGGGTCAGCTCATTGGTCGCCCAGAAAGTGTTGGGATGGAGCGTTACAATCCGGCGAAGAAGCCCGTCGGCAGCGCGCTCCTGCCCGGCCTCAGCGTGGATTCGATACAGCAGGGATAATGCCTCCGGCTGACCCGGCGCCAGCTCCAGCACTTCGCAGCATAGCTTCTCCGCTTCGGTACGATTATTCTGGCGATGCAGCTCTTCCGCGCGTTCGACGACGGGTATCAGCGGCCGGGCGGCCTCGGGGGGAGGCAGCATCGAGAGGTCCAGCGCGCAGCAACGGACCCCTCTCAGCCCACTGCCACAAGCACATAGACCGTGATCATTCCGCACATTGCAATCCTAATATAAAATTACAACAGGGTGAAGCGCCATAACTGGTCTCGAACTCGCCCCGCCTCTAGCTTGTTCGGCCGCCTTCGGGCATCCTGCCGATTAAGTCGACCACGCGGGCGCGCTGATCCGCAGCGGAGAAAGTCCCGGTCATTTCACGTTTTCGTTGCCTTAATCACATTAATATTTATTGCTTTTTTAGCGGGGATAAGCTAGTATCGGCGGTCGGCAGTGATTCGAGAGGTCCACCGCAGTGAGCATGGCCGATTATCGCGCTGATACCGATATTGTCGGGCTCCGCCCACGGTTCTTCAACCGGTCGGGGACAACCGAGCCTGATCTGGTCCTGATAAAACAGGTGGAACAGGTAACAAATTTCGTTTCTGGAAGGACCGCCCCGGCGCTTTGCCAGGGTTCGCAGATAGGGACCACAGACGCAGTAGAAGTCCTCGTATTTCTGATTTGGCAACTACTGCGTTGGCTGTTATTTGGCTGCAAAAACAGCCAGGATCTGTCGAGGATGACCTGTTTGCGAAGGGGCAGTCCGGCAATGCTGCCGGCTCCAACCGGCGGTTTCACGAACCGGGCCAGTTGGGCTCCCGAGCCGGCGCTCTGCCAAATTCGGTGAGACTCATCCATAACCTTGGAAATCTGGCTTGCTGCCCAGGTTTCAAAATGAGTCACCACCTACCGCCGACTTGCCGAGCCCGGCGCCGATCGAGTAGTTAAGCTCGGGGGTTGACCATTAATTATGCGGGACATAATTGATTCCGTCCAGATGACGTTTGGCTAGCATAATAAATGCTTTCGCCGGCCGAGATGTGAGCCGTCGACGATTGATCATTGTTGCGATATCGTCAATGGGAACTTGCGGCCTTATTTGAGAGCCGGCCGGGAGGGCCGAGGAGAGCGCTCCCGGTGCCGCGGCCGATCAGGGCACCATCAAAGACCAACCCGGCAAGGACCAGCCCGACAAAGATCAGTCCAGCCCTCCCGCCGGACCGCCGGCCCAAATAGAGGGGTTTCGCCAAGCGCGGTTTGGGATGAGCGAGGAGCAGGTCCGTCAGGCGATCCGCAAGGATTTTCCCGGCGCGGCGGCAAGGCTGACGGTCGCCATCCACCTTCCGAGAAGACCACCGTCTTGTCGCTATCGGTAACCGACCTCCTGCCCCATACCGGCAACGCCCGTATATCTTATATTCTCGGGTACCGCTCGAAGAAGCTGGCTCAGATCAATATCGTCTGGACGAGCGACGGCACCGACGCTGGCGATGAGACGGTGGTGGGCATCGCGAACTCCTTGCGGGATTACTTCGCGACCTCGATTTCAAGCCCGACAGCGTCGTCGTCAATCATCAGCTCCCCGCCGGCGGGATCCTGGTGTTTCGCGGCAGTGATGCTCAGAACAGAACGGTGCTGCTGATTTTAAGCGGCGCTGCCGCCTCCGCCCGGCCGGAGGAGAAAAAGGCGCGGAAGATGCCGCCGCTGTCGCTCGAACTGTCCTATATCGAGGACGCTGCCCACCCCGATATCTTCAAGATCAGCAAGGGCCAGTTCTGACCCCGCGGCTTGGAACTCGTAAAAATCCCGACTGCCGCGGCCGAGCGCCCCCAACGCGGCGGAAGGTTACAAATTGCCATTTCAGTGTCGGTCGGAAAAGACCAAGCGTATCGTCTCGGCGGTCCGGTCAGGGTCGCGAGTTGATCGGACTTCCCGGAATTGGATTGATGCGAGTTGTCGCATTAGGGCTTCTGTCTTGCGGGATTTTTCTCACCGCCTGTCACGGGTCGACGCTCGACGCGATCTATCCCGGCAGTTTCGGCCACACGCCGCCGCCGGCGATCAACCTTCCCGCGGCCGACTGCCCGCCGACCGCGGACGAATGGAAGACCTGCGGCGTCTAGCTCAATCTTAAGGTGTGCGGGTCAGCTACATCTTCCCGATTACACCGGGAGAATTTCTGGGTAGCCGGCGGCGGCTCATTGCGGTATCGCTTTTTGGAAGTCTTTGAGAGCCGTGACGAACGTCGCGGGTTGGTAGGTCGCGTCATCGGCGATCGACTTGTTGAGCCCAATCAGCGCATCGTTCATTACCTTGGTCTGCTCGGGACTGAGATAGCCGGACATTCTCATCGCGCTGACGATCGACCCCAGCGCCATGGTCGCCTGCTCCGCGCCGGAACCGTCGGTGTCGTCGTCGGTGAGCCCGATGGCGATGACACCTTCGGCCAAAGCTTTCATGTCGTCTCGGGTGAAGTCGTGGCCCGACACTGAATTCTCGAGCTCTATAGCCGCGCGCCGCACCTCCTTCGCTTCACGGACAACCGTGTCCCAATTAATTGTGGTGGCGTGATGCAGCGCGAGCATATGCTCGTGCAATGCTTTCGCCGCTGTCGGGGCCACGCAAGCGGCGACGACGCGCAGCATCACGGCATTGGCGTCGTAGAGCTGGAGGGATCCCGGGCCGAGCCCAGTAGATTTGCGCGGCTGCCAGCGGATCTGGCTCACTGCGTGATGACAGGATTGGCAGTCGAACAGGACGAGCTCGGGTTGAATTCCTTTGGGCGCGTTCTTCGGCTCGAGGATCGCGTCCATGCGTCTGACGAGGCTGATCGCTTGTCCAACCGCCCAGACCTGCACGTCGTTTACCGGTCCCTTGCGCTCGATATATTTTGGGCTGACCTTAAAATGTGCCGGCTCGGCCGCGGTATAAGTGTCAAGCTCAAAGCCCATGCGCGGATGGCCCGCGCCCATGATCAGGTGGGTGACAAACCGGTTTTTGTCGCTCGGATCACCAAAATGGCAGGACAGGCACTTTTCGGCGCGTGCGACCGGCTTCTCGGTCGGGTAGAGCCCAGCGTCGAGGTTCGCTTTATGACCGGTGCCGGATAGGTGGACGCCGAGCCACTTCTCAGCGCCGCCATGACACGCCTCACAGCCGACCCCGTCCGAAATCTCGAAGCGGGGGCCTCGCCTCGCTTCTGGTACGTTGTCAGCGTGACAGTTAAGACAGATCTCAGCTGTAACGGCATCCGGGAGCCCGAGATTGTGTGCAATCCGGGTCCCGCGCTCGTCACTCAGCATGGCGTACGCCCTATGGTGCTTATCGACCCTGTCCTTGTCGGCTTCTTGTGACCAAATAAGGTATTCATTCTGCATGACCGCCGAGTGGTCGGCCGGCTTTACCGCGCCGTGACAATTATCCCCCGAGCACGACTTGACCCCGAGATGCTTGGATTCGCTGTCCTGAGCCTGTGGGTCCGCCCGGGCCGCAATCGCGAGCATCACGGTGACGAAAGTAGCGATAGCGATCTCATGCAACTTCACTACCGAACCTTCGCCCTTCATCCGAGTTTCCCCTTGTCCTCCGGCCCTGAGCGTTCAGTCAAGCTGAGACTCACCGAGGCGCCGTCCTCCGAAATTCCTTTAGCGCCTTGACGAAGGGGTCGTGTCGGTAGGTCTCATCGGACGCGAAGGAGCCATAGAGGCCGTTCATCGCCTTCGTCATCGCGGTAATCTGATCCTGGCTTAAATTGCCGGAGGATTTGACTGTACTGAATATCGAAGCGAGCCCCATCGCAGCCTGCTCCGCTTCGGAGTACCGGACAGGCTCGCCAGTGAGTCCGAGCGCAACGATGCCGTCCGCAAAGGCCTTCATGTCGTCGCGCGTGAAATCGTGGCTGGACAGTATCGGTGACAGCGCGCTTGCCAGGCGGCGTATTTCGTGCGCTTCAGCCTGGGCGGTGGCCCAGGATTCGCCGCTGGCGCGCTGCAGCGTCAGCATGTGCGAGCTCAATGCCTTCGCTGAGGCGGGCGCCAGGCGGGCGGCAATGACGTGCAACATTATGGCATTGGCGTCATAGAGTTTGACCGAACCCGGGGCGAGCCCAGTGGTGACGCCCTCTCCGCGCAACGAATTGTAGGGGTGGTGGCAGGATTGGCAATCAAACAGGACGAGTTCAGGAAAAACCCCTTTGGGCGCGCGCTTCGGCTCGAGCAGCGCACCCATGCGTTTATCTAGATCGATCGCTTGGCCGACCGCCCAGACCTGCACGTTATTGACCGGTCCCTTGCGTTCGATATAGCGCTGGTCGACGACGAAATGGGCCGGCTCGACTGCTGTGTAGGTGTCGAGTTCGAAAGGCATGCGCGGATGGCCCGCACCCATCATTCGGTGAGTAACGAAGCGGTTGTCGTCGGCGGGATCGCCGATATGGCAGGAGAGGCACTTTTCGGCACGCGCGGCCGGCTGTTCCGTCGGATAAAGCCCAGCCGCGAGATTGTCGCTGTGACGAGCGCCGGAAATGTGGATGCCGAGCCACGATGACGCGCCGCCGTGGCAGGCCTCGCAGCCCACTCCATCTGAAAGCTGAAACTGCGGTCCGCGCTCGGCTGGCGGAACGAGGTCGGTGTGGCAGCCGAGGCACATATCCGCGGTCGCGGCATTGGCCAACCCGAGGTTCCGCGCGATCCGCATCCCGCGCTCCTCGAGCAGCACGGTATAGGCGCGGTGATGCTTGTCGCTTTTCGCCCAAATCAGATATTCGTTTTGTGCGACCGACGAGCCTTCGCTCCGTTCTGTCGCCCCATGGCAATTGTTCCCGGCACAGGAAGCGACGCCGAGGTGGATGCCGTCGTCTCCCCGCGACTGCACCTCAGCCTGAGCACCACTCGCCATTATAAAGGCAAGCGCGGCGGCGGCGCCGAGGCGGTGCAATGTTCCTCTTTTGGTGAGTCCTCCCAGCATCCGACCTCCTGTTTCGCAGTTCGGAACGGGTGTCAACGCGTCCCGAAGAGCGTATTCCCAGGTTTGAGATCGCCATCCAGCATGACGTAGGGAGCGGTTCCGACGCCGGCGATGCGTGGACCCCAACTATGAACCTCGGCGCAAACTCTGCCCGGCCCGGGAGCTGGCAAGTCGAGGCAGAGTCTGCGGCCGGATAAAGTCCAATTGCGTTCCACGGGCCGCGTGTAAGCGTTGCGGGCCGGATCCCAGATACGGATCAATGCGCTGCCATCCTGGCGCAGATAGGCCTGCAACATGAAACGGCTCAAGGCGCCGCCGCCGGAGGTTGTGGCGGAGCGCGGGACCCAGGTCACTGCGCTCAAAGTATTCCCGGCGAGCGTCAGCCCACCGTCTGCACCGGCCGCGCTGCCCGCAGCGAGCAACGCTGTGGACAGCAGCGCCGCGACGAAGACGGCCCGGGCCACTGCGATCGCCAGTTTCGCTGACTTGTCGATTCGTGTGGTCCCCCTGACCGGACGAAGGGACCGCCCTTCGCCTCGTTTAAGGGTATGTGGCATAGTGCCGTTGATTGATTGCACAGTATGCACAATGACCACCCGTGTCCAGCACGCTCGGGGCCTTAAGACCGATGAGGGTTTATTGCGCCGATGCCGCGGATAGCGACCGTTCGACTGAAGACCGCTTCGGAACAGAAATGTAGGGCTAACGGGCCGCAGAAGAAGTCGGGCGTTTGGGAAAAAATTGCGCAAAAATCTCAGTATCCGAATGCCGATTACGCTAAATAATGGATTGCGGATATGTTGCGTCGCCTGATCGGACAAAAGCCGGGACCAATGGACTTTTCGAACCTGATTAGGAGAGAGCAATTGGAGCGACGTTTGATTCTCGCTTTGATTGCGGGTTGCGCCGCGTGGACCCAGGCGGCGCACGCAGTGGCTCGCCCGCCTGCGTTGCGCCGACTGCGCCTGGCCAATGCTCATACCGGCGAAAATTTCGAAGGCGCCTACCGGGACGATCAAGGCCCAATCAATCGGGTAATCGACGAACTTTGTATATTCCTGCGTGATCACCACTCCGGCGAGAAGGCTAAGATTGACGTTGGGGTGATCGATTTTATCGCCGATGTTCTGGATGCGGTTGGCGCGACCAAGGCTACGATCCTCTCGGCCTATCGCACGATTGCAACCAATGCATTTCTCGCGCGCACAACGTTCGGGGTGGCCGAAAACAGCCAGCATATCTATGGCCGCGCGCTCGATTTCCGACTCGATTCGCGGCTCGAAGAGGCCATGGCGGCAGCGCGGGCGACGAAGCGGGGCGGCGTTGGCTGGTACCCGTATTCCGGCTTCATCCACATCGATACTGGGCCGGTGAGGAACTGGAATCTCGACGACCGCGGTCTGGATCGTCTGCTGGAATTCGATCCCCGCCAGTTCCGAATCGGCGACAAGGGCGAGCTAAGCCTCAGCGCTTCAGGGCGCCCCCTGACTGCATCTCAGCGGCTCGCACTCCATCGCAGGCTCGCCCGTGCGGAGCTTCTCGCGCACACTTGGTAGTCGCGCGTCAGCGAATTGACGGCGTTTTGACGGCACACCCGATCAGCTTGCCAAGAAGCTGGGCCGGCGCTAGCTGTCATTCCAATGAAGGTCGTTCGTCCGCGGGAACCCGATCAGGCCGTGGTTGCGACCTCACAGGCGTAATCGGAGGTTCCCCCGAACATCAAATTGCGCGCACGGCGGGGTGAGGCCAACTCCTGCTGGTGCGCCGGGTGAAAGGTCACGCCGGCGGCGGTAAAAACGGCCGGTTTATCGCAGAATCGGGGCCACCGCTGGCTTGCCGGCTATCGCAGCGGTCGCGCGCCAGGGACAAGCCTGACGAATCACGTATCCACGAGGTTGGTTCCTGGGGTGGAGTACCGCCGAGCGTCTCGGCAGCGCGGACCAGCCAAAAGGCCGCAGAGTAAAAGCCGCGGCGCCAATCGCACCCCGTGCACTTGTATCTGCCGTAACCGATAATTTTTTATTTTGGTCTATTCGCTTGATGACGTAGAACAAGAAAGGTTAAGAGCACTGAACCAGATGCTTGGTGCCAACAGCCGAGCGTGGGGAGATAACGAGTGGCAGTTGATTACATGATTGCCATCGTCGGCTCGGGGCCAGCCGGCATGAGCGCGGCTGCGCGCGCTGCAAAGAAGGGGAGGCCGCATATCCTCCTCGAGCGCGCACCACATCTCAACGACACGATCTTCAAATATCAAAAACACAAGCATGTGATGGCAACGCCCGAAACCCTCCCGTTGCGCAGCGAACTCGCCTTCAAGGAGGAGTCGCGGGAGGAGGTGATCGAGAGTTGGACCCGCAATGTCCAGGGCGCGCAGGTGAACTTGAGGTTTAATGCCGAGGTCACGGCGATCACCGGCGAGCGCGGCAATTTCGAGATTACGCTCGTCGGCGGCGAGAAGCTAACCGCGGAAAACGTCGTTCTCGCGATCGGCGTCCAGGGCAACATCCGCAAGCTGACCATACCCGGCGCCGACCTTCCGCTGGTTCAGTATCAGCTCGATGACCCGGACGAATATAAAGGCGAGGAAATTGTCGTCATCGGGACCGGAGATGCCGGACTCGAGAACGCGCTGGGGCTTTCTGCCAACAATAACGTAACTATAGTCAATCGCGGGGCCGACTTCCCCTACGCGAAGCCGGCCAATGCAGCGCTGATCCAAGCCGCCATCAGCAAGGGCGACATTGTGGTCTTCTCGAATGCCGAGTCCAAGCGCATCGAGCCAGGCTGCCTCGTGCTCGAGACGCGGGAGGGCGAGGCGCGGGTCAAAAGCGACCGGATCATTGCGCGAATCGGCGCGATGCCGCCGCGAAAGTTCGTCGAATCTTGCGGCGTCGTGTTTCCGAGCGACAGCCCCACCGCCTACCCACAGGTCTCGGAAGTTTATGAGTCGCAAGTCCGCGGCCTTTATATCATCGGCGCGCTCGCCGGCTATCCGCTGATCAAGCATTGTCTCAACCAGGGCTACGAGGTCGTCGAATACATCCTTGGCAACAACATCGCGCCTGCGGACGAACCGCTGATCCAAGCCAAGTTGGATAACGCCAAGGTAGCGATGACGGTGTCCCAACTGGTGACGGGAGTGCGCGAGAAGTTGCCGCTCTTTGCTACGCTCACGCCATTGCAGATCCGCGAATTCCTGATCCGTTCGGAACTCTATCAAAAGCAACCGGGCGATGTCGTCATCGCGCGCGGCGAGTTTGCGAATTCGGTCTATTTCATACTAGACGGCGAGGTGGGGATCCGGACCGATCCGACTAACCCGAAAGAACTCGCCGAGTTTGGGGCCGGCAAGTTCTTCGGCGAGCTGGCGCTGCTCTCCGGGCGGCGGCGCACCCGAACGATCGTGGCCACCGCTCCGTCGCTGCTGCTAGAGATTGACCGGAACACGATGATCCGTCTGGTTCGATCGGTGCCCGAGATAAAGCAGGCCATCGATAGCGCGGCGGTAGTTCGCCAGATCAAGGTCCAACTCGCACACGAGATCGACGAGCAGCTTCTGGACGAGGTGGTGCGGACCGCCACGGTCGTCGAGTTCAAAACCAACGACACGCTGATCGAGGCAGGCGCGCGTGACGATTCGGTCTACCTCATTCAAGGCGGCTCGGTCACCGTCTCAGTCCCTGTCGGCGGCAAGGAGATCATTAGCGCCTATGTCCCAGCCGGCAACTATGTCGGCGAAATGGCAATGCTGATGAATGCGCCGCGCAGTGCCACGGTCAAAGCCGCGGTGCCCACCGAGGCGATCCGAATCGACGGCGCCGCGTTCCGCGCGCTTCTCGATCGCCATCCGGAATTGCGCCGGCAAGTCGAGGAGAAGATTCGGGAACGCCTGGTGGAGCGGCACCGGGCGCAACTGGGCAGCGGGCCGGGCGACGTGATCGAGTTCTTCACGCGAACCGGGGCAATCGAAGCAACGGACGTGCTGCTGATCGACGAATCGTTGTGTGTGCGGTGCGACAACTGCGAGAAGGCTTGCGCCGAGACGCATCACGGGGTGAGCCGGCTCAATCGCGAGGCCGGCCCGACCTACGCTACCCTGCACGTGCCGACCTCGTGCCGGCACTGCGAGGATCCGCACTGCATGAAGGATTGCCCGCCCGACGCCATCCATCGGGCGCCGAATGGCGAGGTCTTCATCGCAGACAACTGCATCGGCTGCGGCAACTGCGAGCGCAATTGCCCATACGGCGTCATTCAGATGGCCGCCACGCCCCCAGAGAAGCCGGGTCTGTTGCATTGGCTCCTGTTCGGAATGGGCTATGGACCGGGAGAAGACAAATCGCCCGCGGCTGTTGCAAAGCGGACCGGCAGCAAGCACGCGGTCAAATGTGACATGTGCAAGGATATCGACGGCGGACCAGCCTGCGTCAGGGCGTGTCCGACCGGCGCCGCGATTCGGGTCGCACCCGAGCAGTTTATTGGCGCAATCAGACAGGGCGGCATATGACCGTCACGGATCCCGCTGCAGCATTGAGCCGCCGGCCAAGCCGGCACGAGTCGTTCCTGGTCTACGCGCGGTTCCGCTATCTCAAGATTGCCTGCGCCGCAGCCTCAGTCTCCCTCCTCCTCTACCTGGTCGATTCGCCCTATGGCTCGCGCTATGGCGGCAGCTGGGCCGGCTATACGCTCGGCACCGCGGGGGCCCTGTTGATCCTGTGGTTGATGTGGTTCGGCTACCGCAAGCGTTTGTACCTCAAAGACCAGGGGAATCTGGTGGCGTGGCTCTCGGCTCACGTCTATCTCGGCCTCAGCCTGCTCGTCATCGCCACTCTCCATACCGGCTTTCATTTCGGCTGGAATATTCACACGCTTGCATACGCGCTGATGTGCTTGGTGATTGCGAGCGGTGCGTTTGGGGTCTTCTCGTACGTCCGTTATCCACGGTTCATGACCGAGAATCGCCACGGCACGACAATGCCGCAAATGCTCAGCCGGATCGCCACCCTCAATGACCAGCTCCGCAGCGTTGCAATAAGCGTCGACGACAGGACCACCGCGCTTGTCAAGTTCACCGTCGAGACGACCTCGATTGGCGGCTCGTTCTGGCGCCAGCTGTCAGGCCGATATCCGAACTGCGCCACCGCGGCAGCGCTGACCGGGATCACAGAAATACGCGCGAATACTGCGCCCGAGCTGGCCGCGGCCATGCGCCAACTTCGCGTCCTGCTCGACGAAAAGGCTCAACTCCTGATGCGAGCGCGGCAAGACATCAGGTACAAGGCGATAATGGACATTTGGCTCTATTTTCACGTGCCATTGTCCTTTGCATTACTCGCCGCGCTGCTCGCCCATATCGTAGCGGTCTTCTATCTCTTGTGATCGACACCGTGACTTCGCGCGATTGCCGGCACGGTCGAGCACATGCAGGCTGAAGTCACCTTTCTCACCCGGCGCGGCGCCGCGGTCATGCGGAAGTCGCACACTGCAACCGGAGAAACTATCCGGTTCGGTCGCGGGACCGGCAATGAAGTGCCGCTACCGGATATCCGCGTCGAACTGACGGCGGCCGTGCTGCGTCAGCGCAGCGATGGATTGTCTATCGAGCGGCTCGGCGATTCGCTCCTGCGCGTCAACGGCGGCACTACAGGGGCAACGGTGGTCGGTCCCGGCGACGAGATCCTGATTGGCCCATACAAGATTGTATTGAGCAGTCCGCCCGATGGACTAGACGCGGCGCTGTCGGTCGAGCTTGTGCAAGGTGTGGGCGATTCGCTTCAACGGCTCATGGCCGAAAGTCGCATTGGGCTCGACCAGACGGGGTTGAGCAAGCGCCGCACGTCTTGGATGCTTTTTGCAGCGCTGACGATACTCTGTCTGGTCGTGCCTATCGTCCTTTATTCGATAGGGGCCGGCGTGAAGCCGAGCACTTCGGTTCCAGCCGACGGCAATTCCACCTTTCTCGGTATCGCGTGGAGCCCCGGCGAAATCTCCAACTCACACCGCTATTTCGCGCAGAATTGCGCGACCTGCCATCAAAGTGCTTTTGCGCTCGTCAAGGATTCCGCATGTCTGACCTGCCATAGCCAGATCGGTAATCATGTCGAATCGGCCGCTGGAAGCGACGGCGACCCGGTGCGCCAGCGTCTCCAAGCGACGCGATGCGCGGGTTGTCACGAGGAGCACCGCGGGCTGCGTACTCTTGTGATTCGCGAAGGGGCGCTTTGCGTCGGCTGCCATCGTTCGCTCACCGAGATGATGCCGCGTTCGGTTCTTCGCGACGTGCGCGGCTTCCCCGACGGACACCCCCAATTCCGCGTCTCGGTGGTCGCCGACGCCAGGACGAGACGCCTGACCAGGGTCGATCTCGACGCTCAACCCAAGCCGGCCGACCACCCGAACCTGGTCTTCTCACACGCCGCCCATCTTGTTCCCGAAGGGTTCCCCGCACTCGGCTATAAGCCAATGGTCTGTGCCGAATGCCACACGCCCGAGGCCAGCGGCCAGGGGTTCCTCGCGATCACCTATAAGGGCCAATGCCACGAATGCCATGCGCAGAAGTTTGACGCCGCGCTGCCAGGCAAGGAAGTGTCGCACGGAGATGACGAGCGGGTAATAGCCGAGGTAGAGGGTTTCTACGCGAGCATCGCGCTCAAGGAAGGCGGCCCAGGCGGCAGTGCGCCCGCACCGGAGATCGAGCGCCGCTTGCCCGACTCTCTCTCGCCGCCGCCGAGCGATCCCGCCGGCCGGCGCGCCTGGGTGCGCCAGCAGACGACGCGAGCACTTGGAATCATCTTCGACGAAAAGCGCGGCTGCTTTTACTGCCATGTCCCCGATCCTGCCCGCGGCCAATTCCATGTCGCGCCGGTCCTAATCCTCACCCGCTTTCTGCTGCCGGCTCGCTTCGATCATGCCAAGCACGCGCCAATCGAATGCGACCATTGCCACGATGCTCGGCATTCGCAGGCGAGTAACGACGTCCTCGTCCCCGGCATCGCAACGTGCGTTACCTGTCACGGCGCCGAGACGGCTTCTTTCAAGGCGCGATCGACCTGTACCTCCTGCCATGTCTTCCACCGGCAAGAGCTCGGGCAAATGCGCCAGGTCATGGCGGTGGAGAAATAATGACCGGGTCTCAAACATGCTCGAGGCTGCGCATGGCCCAGAAACTGCCCCGGCGGGCCGTGATCGCTTTCCCGCTTTCGGCGCTAATGTCGAGCACGAGTCGGTGGGCGGCGTCGCAAAGTGCATCGGGCACGGCGGCGCTTCCGCGCCTATCCTATGCCGGGATCGAGATCGCACCGGTAACGGTTGATCCCGCACACGTCGATATTCGCGTCATCGTCGACCTCGCGGGCGATCGCCCGATGGCGAGCTATATGGCGGCGCGGCCTCGGGGATTGCCGGCGCTCCAGCGCACCGCCGCGGGTGCATGGGTGGCCTGGGACCAGCAGGCGCAAACCCTGATCGACAATCGGTTTGCGTCGTCAGGCGGGCGCCTCGTTTTCACTGTCACCGGCGCAAATTTCTCGCGTCAAAGTTTTCCAATCAACCTCGAGGTCGCCTACCGTACGCCAGCAGGCGTGAAATTCGGCATCCTCACCATGATGTCCAAAAGATGAATCCAATGCGCAGGAGAGCCCTGCTTTCTCACCCCTTGTGCCAGGTGGCGATGGCAGTCCTCATCGTGCTGGGGGTATCAGCCCCCAGTTGCAGTGGCGGAGATGGCGGCAGCAGTAGCGATCAGTCTTCTAGCTCGTCGTCCCCTCCATCATTGCCTCCGACGCCACCGCCTTCGACGCCTGCGCCTGCACCGTCCTTAAACTTGACTGAGAGTGACGTAAACACGGTGGTCCTCCAGGCGATGAATCAAGCGAGTGCGCGGGGTGCACCCGCG
>Ga0070765_100001433_pt1 | contig 14669 bp, 10 predicted proteins | sample HubBroMetageWFT5_FD_71516 | JGI IMG/M metagenome (GOLD analysis project Ga0070765, IMG submission 71516) | Warmed and freeze-thawed soil microbial communities from the Hubbard Brook experimental Forest, New Hampshire - Hubbard Brook CCASE Soil... | ecosystem: Environmental > Terrestrial > Soil... | reverse complement strand
CCTGCCGCAGCCGGTAATGCGCGTACTCAAAAACATTCGCGACCATTACGGAAAGGCATGGAGCCGCTATGGCTTCGTGAATGCATTCAATCCACTCAAGAATTGGTACGACACCGACGTAGTTGGGATTGATTCGGGGATCACGATGCTGATGGCGGAAAATGCGCGCAGCAGCTTCGTGTGGGAAACATTCATGAAAAATCCTGAAGCGCAACGCGGGATGGAGCGGGCGGGGTTCAAGAAGGAACAGGGGTGAAGTAGAGCGCCTGCGACGGGTTGTTCTTTAGTCTAGAGCGCGAGCGCGATGAGCTCATGCCGCATGGGACCGCGACGGCTTGGAACGCAGATGCCCGGCAGGTTTCTCCTGCAGCAACAATTCCGTGGCTTGCACGCGGGGATGACTGTGGAACCAGCGCTGCACCACGTCCTGGTGCAGGAAGTTTGCAATCGACAGCAGGCTCATACCCTGGTGGTGAGCCATCCAACAGTGGACGACTTCGAAGCGGCGAAAGCGCGAGCGTACCCGGGCAGGGTTGAAGTCGACGGATTCGTAAAATCCATACGTTCCGATCGCCTTTTTGTGTTGCAACTTACGCAGGTTCTTGAGCGCCGCGATGGAATCGATGGGCAATGCAAGGAAAGTTGAATACGGCGATACGACTGGCCCATCCGCGTCGACTTTGTGAATTGCCGAGTGCGGCACTCCAAAGGCGTGGTATTGATAGTTCCCTGCATCGTCATACATGAAGCACGATGACTCGGAAATGCCCCACGGAATGCCTTTGTCTTCGGCATAGGCTCGCTGTGACTGCACTGCCGCCAGCGCGGCGCGTTCCAGCAGCGTGTTCGGATAAACGCGCATCCACAAGGCAGGCATCAGGTATTCGAACATGGTTCCCGTCCATGAGAGCAATCCGGCCATGCCTTGATCGAGGATCTGCGCTCTTCCCAGTTGAAACCAGGCTTCCTGGGGGAGTTCATCTTTCGCGATGGCGACAAAAGTAGCGATACGGGCTTCGCTGGCTAGAAGGTCGTAACACGCAGTGTGAAGCTGCTCCTTTTCAACATCGAAGCCGATCGAGAGAAGGCCCCGGGCTGGTTGCACAAGGAATTCGAAGTCCATCTCGTCGGCGAGCGAACTGGCATTGTGGGCAATCTTCTTGAGGTCTTCGATGAGCCGCACAACACGCGAGCGCGCATCAGGCAGCAATTCCAGGAGTTGTCGGTAGAGCGAATTTGTGCTTCCGGAGGCCTTGGCGTCAGCCGTTTTCAATCGAGCCGCGAGGCCGTCGATGAAGCCAGGCAACTGTTTCAACGCAGGCGCAACATCAGGTCGCCCCTGCTGGTGAATCGCAGGATCGCTCTTGAGCGCTGCAAATTCGGGAAGCAGCCACGGAGTATAGAGTTGCACGGTCCTGCAAATTTGGCTGATCCGTTCTTCTGCTTGTTTTTGGTACCAGGATGCCTCATCTGCGTGTTTCGAATCTGCCGATCGATGAATGTCTTTCAGCGCCGCGTCGGGCACGTCCAGCAGATACTGCAGCCAGCCTTCTCCCTTGAGCGCGCGGGCCATAGCAGAGAATTTTCGGCGCGGCAGGGTTCCGAGACTTGTCAGAATATAAAGGTGATCCAGGAAGCCGTCGGGCAACTCCGGTTGAAGGAGCGGTTGGTTGAGGAAGTCCAGGCAGCCTCGCTCGAGCGTCCACAAGGACGCTACCAGGTTGCCGTTGTCGACGCTGGAGACAAATCTCGGAATGAGCGCCGCTAAGGTGTGTGTGTCATACCAGTTGAGCAGATGACCGCGATACCGCTCCAAGCGTGAAACGGTAGCGAGCGTCGCCAGGGTTTGCTGGGTAAATTCCGGCACGGTGAGGTATCCGAATTCGGACGCTACCTGGCGCGCGTTGAAGAGCAGGCCAAGATTTGTTGTAGAAATGCGAGGCGCGATCTTGGTGTTTTCTTCCTGTAGATTGTCGGGAATCAGCCAATGATGTTCTTCGTTACTGAACTCGGCAAAATATCTCCATGTGCGAAGAGCGGTCGTGCGAAGCAGCCACTGATTTCTCTGCGAGACCTGTTTCCGCGGGCCGCGAGGCGGGCGATTCAGCCAACTCGAAATTGGCTTGCTCAGCGCCCAGAGTGACAGGATCGGCAGCGCCGCCCAGACGGCGGTGCGATGGACGAACCAGAGCAAGAGAAAAAGCCCCAACGCAACCAGAGGCGTGCAATCCAGGTAAATGTCGAGGATGGTGCGCTTGTAGCCGGCGAGTTCCGCCTGCGCGGCGGTTTCCCACTGCAACAGTCTCTGCCGAGTAATCAAGCGCCGGACGGTGGTTCGCACCATGGCGTCGAGCGATAACAGAGCCTGGTGCGCCAGAAACGTGATCGTCAACCAATTAGCGATGCTTGCATTCACAAACGAATTCAGGCTGTCGACGACCGTGCTTAACTTGCCGCGGACGACTGTGGAAATGAGTTCGATGGCAAGCTGGACCAGGGCCGGCAGCCAGACGATCACAACCGTGGCCAGAGTCCAAGCCACCGAGCTTCCGGGCAGCCACAACCAACCCAGTACGAACAACAAGAAGGTGGCAGGTTCAACCAGGCTCCGGCGCAGGTTGTCGAAAATCTTCCACCGGGACACGACCGATAGAGGATTGTTCACCTTCTGCCCGGATTCGTCCGGAACCAACGGGCGCAACCATTCGGCAATCTGCCAGTCGCCCCGCACCCAACGATGCTTTCGCCGGTTGTGCGCACTATAGTGAGAGGGATAGTCCTCGATGATTTCGACGTCGCTGACCAGCCCGGCGCGCGCGTATGCGCCTTCCACGAGATCATGACTCAGCAGGGCGTTGCGGGGAAAGCGGCGATCGAGAACGCGGCGGACCGGGTCCACTTCGTAGATTCCTTTTCCCACAAAGATGCCTTCGCCATACAGATCCTGATATACGTCGGAGGCTGCGCGAGTGTAAATGTCGAGTCCCGTCTGTCCTGAATAAATGCTGGCTAGCCTTGACTGTGCCGAGCTTTGAACGCTTACTCCAACGCGAGGCTGAAGGATGCCGTATCCGGCAACGACAACACCCCTCTCGGGATCAACAATGGCCTGATTCAAAGGGTGGGCCAGGGCTCCAACCATGCGGCGCGCGGAACCTCGCGGCAACTCCGTGTCGGCATCGAGAGTGATGACAAAACGAACGCTGGAGAGAACTGGGAGATCGCCGATCTTCACGGGAAAGCTGTCAAATTGACCGCGCAAAAAGTTGTTAAGATCCATCAACTTGCCGCGCTTGCGTTCCCATCCCATCCAAAGCCGCTCCGGCGGGTTGTAAACCGGATGGCGGTGCAATAAGAAAAATGATCCCGTCTTCTGGTCAGCGTATTTCTCGTTCAATCCACGGATCAGTTCAGTGCACAGGTCGACCAAAGGGTTGCTGGCTGGCGGCTTCTCGGGCGAATCAGGGAGATCCGTTAGTAGTAAAAAGTGAAGATTCGGGTCGCGGTTGCCAAGGTAACGAACTTCAAGGTCGTCGACGAGCTTATGGACTTGCGGTTCGTTCAGCAGCAAAGTCGGGACCGCCACGAGAGAGACGCAGTCCGAAGGCAGGCCTTCAGAGAAATCGAGTTTTGGCAAGATTTGCGCAGGCAATATGAGAGTTACAAGATGGTTGATGATTTGCACCGCACTCTGCGAACCCGGCAACAATACCGCCAGCGTGGACAGCAAAATGAGCCCGAGAGGTGTGGAAGCATCGGTCAGCAAAAGCACAGTGCCCAAAACAATCAGAAGACTGACGATGGCAATTCCAGGCAAATAGAATTCGTCGGGATGCGCCAGCAAAAAGGCAGGGACGCGGTCGGCAATCGGGCGGCGGAACTCGATCTTCTTCTCAAGAATCGGAGCCCCTTCCGCGAGCAGATAAGTGCCAACATGTGAGCGTCGCAAGGTCACGCGTGGATCAGGGTCTGGATTCTTCAAAGCCTTGCGGGCTAGTTCGCGAGCGTGTCCGGCGACTTCCATTTCGCTCAAATCGGAGTGGTCTGCGAGTCTTACCAGCTTCCTGCGATACAGTTCGCGCGTTTCATAATCCATCCGCGAATAAGCCCCGGCTGGGTCTTCGCGCAAGATGCGGTCGAATCGAATCAACGGTTCGATGACAACCTTCCATGAAGTTTGCTTAATCTCTCGGAGGCTGCGGATGATACTCGCGACATCAACAGAGCTGCTGAGATCCTGGGGGGAGCGACTACCGAGCTGCGCGATTTGCTCGAGCAAGACCACCTTGAGCGCCAGAATCAGTACCCAGAGTTCCTCCATATTCAGGACCGTAACGTCCTGAAAGGATTGAACGTACTCTGTAAAACTTGCTGCTGAAAACTGGTACGCCACAGCTGCCAGATAATCATCGGCAAGGGCGGCAACTCGAGCAACAACCGCGCCGTTTGAGACCCTCACGAGCGGTAACTTGTGGGGCTGCTGGAAGGTCCCTAAAGTATCGCCCAGTTCCGCTCGCAGAAGATGAACGTTTTCGTGCAGCACGCGAAAATCGCCGGACGCGGCTCTCGCAGCAGGAGGTTGCAGCGCCGAAAGGATTGGCTTGAATGCACGACTTAAACTTTGGCAGCGATCAAGCAACGGGCGCGCTTCCACCTGTCCCGGTAGCCACGCCAATGCGTTCGCCAGTTTTGATGCGCTCGCACTCAAGGTTTCTATATCCGTCGCCATACGAGAAGCGTTTGGACGCGTGTCTTCCCCTTCCGCGCCAACTAGCTCGAGATGACCGCTGGGCATCATTCCGTAAATATCTTACCTGTAGCTGGATGCTTGCATTTCAAACATTTCGGCATAACGGCCGCCCATACTGGCCAACTGGTCGTGCGTGCCTTCTTCTGCGATTTTGCCATTTTCCAGGACTAAGATGCGATCCGCCGAACGCACGGTTGAAAAGCGATGCGAAATAAAAAGCGCCATCTTGCCGGCGGTCAGTTCCGTGAAACGATGGAACACCTCGAACTCACTACGGGCATCGAGTGCGGCCGTGGGTTCGTCGAGAATCAACAGTTGGGCGTCGCGCAGATAGGCGCGGGCCAGCGCGACCTTTTGCCACTCGCCTCCGGAGAGATCAACGCCTTGATCGAAGCGCCGTCCCAGCATCTGGTCGTAGCCCAAAGAGAGACGCCCGATGGTTTGGTCAGCCAGGCTCTTGCTTGCGGCGTCCTTCAGTAAATCGAGATTCCCGATTTCCTCGATCCGGCCCACGGCGATATTCTCTCGCGCCGTCATTTCATAGCGCATGAAATCCTGAAAAATTACGCCGATCTCATGATGCAGATCCTCCAGATCGTAGTCGCGAAGATCAACTCCATCCAGCAGGATTTGCCCTTCCGTGGGGTCGTAAAGGCGCGTTATGAGCTTCACGATCGTCGTCTTGCCCTGGCCGTTTTCGCCGATCAGCGCCAGCCGCTCCCCGGTATGCAGCTTGAAATTGATGCTATCGAGAACTCTCCGCGGGTTTCCCGGATAGCTGAACGAGACATTGCGAAATTCCACGCCCCGCGTAATAGGCCGCGGCGCCGGAAGGGCGTTGGGTTTAGAGCGGATGGTTGGCCTCATCTCGAAGAACGCCAGCAAGTCCGTAAGGAACAGGGCTTGGTCGCCGATGCCCGCAATGGTGGAGAAGATTTGCTCAATATTTGTGCTCGCCTGCTGAATGGCCAACGTCAAGAAAGTCATCGAGCCGATGCTCAATGCGCCGCGGGCTGTCTGCCATATAACGAAAACATAGGCGGAATAGTAGCCCATGGTTCCAATCACCGACAGCACCGCGCCTGCCATCAGCTTTCGCCGGTTCAGAGTGACATTCTGCGTATAAATCTCATCAGATAGCCGAGTAAATCGCTCGGTCAGGAAATTCTTCAGGCCGAACAGCTTCAATTCTTTCGCGGCTTCCTTGCTTCCCCCCAGGATTCGCAAGTAGTCCAACTGGCGGCGCATCGGAGTCTGGCGGAAATTCTTGGCATACCCCAGAAAAGCAAAGTGACTTTCTCCCAGAAAAGCGGGAAGCACACCCGCCACCAGAAGCAGCATCAGCCACGGTGAGAACAGGATGATGGACACGGAAAGCGAAACGGTGGTGATCACCTGTTGCACCAGCCGGCCGATGGCTTGAATCATCGCGAGGCGGTCGGTGGCCTGTACCCGCGCCCGTTCCAGACGATCGTAAAAAACCGGATCTTCGTAGGCGATCAGGTCCAGGCTCGCCGCGTGATTCATGACTCGAATGCTGACGTACCGGGTGTATTTATCGGCGAGTAATGAATCGGAATAATCGATGGAGCGGAGAAGAATGCTGTTCAAAACCGCGATCGAGAACTCGGCTGCTACCAGCCACCATAGCGTCGAAGGCACGGGCTGGTGAAACGAAATCGAGTGGACAATATCATCGACGATTAGTTTTGTTATCCAAAGCAACAGAACCGGAAGCAGGGAAGAGAACAGGCGTGAAACAAGACCGAACAAAACGACCCCGGGGCCGGAGTCCCAAACGATCTTGAGCACAGCTGGAACGTTGCGAAGAGCCGTGATCCGCTCCTGCCATCCGGCCCAGTAGTTTTCCCGCTCCGCCATGCCCCAGTCCTGCCGTTTAGACCTGCCGTCTTAAAAGGGTTCGCACTTGCCACACGAACGAGTCGCGATGGTCGGGAAACCTAACAGCGACGGCCCTGATGCCTAAGACGGGTGCCCACAAGAGATGCGGAAACCCCCGTCAAGGTTTTCGGACGTGGACTCCGCTTGCGCGACCGACTGACGGTCTTATTAATAGTAACGTACTACGGCAACTTTGACCCGACGGATGAGGAGTTCTTCTCCCAAAACACCCGCAGAAAGCCGCAATCTCCGCATTTCTCAGGCCAGTTTGGGTGAATCCCCTCTCGAGGACCGATCTGAACCGTCGAAGGTAATCGAGACTGGGTTTTGCTTACGCGGTTTTCTTGCGAGGAACTTTGGCGCCTTTTTTTCGCGCTTCGGAGAGTCCAATGGCGATGGCTTGCTTGCGGCTGGTTACGGTGCCACCCTTGCCGCCGCGACCTGATTTCAAAGTACCCTTCTTTTCCCGGCGTATCGCACTTGCAACACTCTTGCCGGCGGCCTTGCCGTACTTGTGCCCACTGGACTTCTTCCCGGACCGTTTCGTCACTGCCATTGATTCACCCCTTTAAACTTTAGTGGGGAAAGCATCCACAAAAGTTGCAGGCACATTTTTTCGGCAACATTCTCCGATGCGAGGCATCCAAGGGGTGTATCTCCTGAGAACAGTGGCGTCTTGAGAGCAGTACCCTCGGAATTTCTGGAATTCTGAACAACTTTTTGGAGAGTGGAGGATTCGCCATGACATCGGTGACTGGAGTTTTTCGTACGGAGGCGGACGCACAACGCGCCCTGGCGCAGATCCGATCCACCGGCTTGCCGGAAGATCGGATCACTTTGTTGACTCCGGGCAGCGTCAAGGGTGGGCAGGGACTAGTTGAACCAGGCAGGGTCGCGTCAGAATCGGAGTCCGCTCCAGTTGACGCAGCGGAGCAACCGGGTATGGGCAAGGCTGTGGGCGCGCTCGTGGGAGCCGCCGGAGGTATGTCCGCTGGCCCGTTGATCGTAGCCGCCCTGGTTCCGGGCGTTGGACCGATTACAGCCATTGGATTGTTGGGAGGCGCGCTCTTGGCTGCAGCCGGGGCAACGGTTGGGGCGGTAGCCGGTGGCAGGGTTGAAAATGCTATGACCGAAGGCCTTCCCGAAGACGAATTGTTTGTGTATGAAGACGCCCTGCGTAAGGGCCGCAACGTGGTGATCGCTCTGGCCGACGATGAAAGCGCGGCTGTGGGTATTCGCGAACTCCTGAAAGTCGAAGGGGCCGAGACCGTCGACGCCGCCCGCGACCAGTGGTGGATCGGTTTGCGCGACGCCGAAATGGAGCATTATTCTTCGTTCAGCAGGAATTTGAGCGAAAACGAGAAATTCTATCGAATGGGTTTTGAGTCGGCTTTGCATGCTCGCACTCGTTGCAAGGAATACGATCAAGTGATGGGCGAGATGACTGCGCAAATTGAAGAACTGGAGCAGCAATATCCGGGAGCCGAAGTTTCAGAAGCATATCAGCGGGGCTACGAACGCGGGAGGGACTATTATCAACAGCTTTGCAACGAATCCAAGGCTGCGTGAGGGTTAGGCGAGCTCCCGTGGGAAGAGAATCGGCGACGTCGCCGAGCAAACGTTGTTCCTCTGTCTAAATCACCATTGGGCGCCGAGCCGAATCGAGTTACAATGATTCGGGCGTTACCCGGCCGATCCTCACGGCCGGCTCATTCGAAGGCTTGTCCCCAGTAGCGAAAGTTAACAAAGATCGAATTCTAAAGATGAAGCTTCTCTTTATCGGGCTGCTGACCGTCTTGTTTCCCTTGCGCTCGCTTTTTGCGCAAGATGTTTCGGTCACCACACCCAACTCGACATTGGCTGCCGTCGGAACCTCCGCGTCCGTGGCGGGGATCGTCACCAAAGAACCGGGTAGCGATCCGGTCAAGAAGGCGCTCGTCGAATTAATCGCCGAAAGCCAGATCGCTGGTGGAAACTACACGGCCCTTACCGGCGCAGATGGCAGCTTTCGGATGGAGAATATCCTCCCAGGGCGTTACCGGTTGTTTGTCGAGCGCACAGGTTACCAGGAGGTGGACGGGCATAACCGCCGAACCGAAGGCCGTGTGCTCAACATCACAGCCGGCCAGGAAATCAAAGATCTAGTCATTCATCTTCAGGCTGCAGCTGTAGTGGAGGGCCGCGTCACCGATGAAGATGGTGACCCGATGGCTGAGGCACAGGTCGCAGTTCTGAGGCAAAAATTCGTGGCCGGATACGCTCGGTGGGAGCAAGTTGGAGCGGAGCGTACGAACGATCTCGGCGAATACCGTATCGCCGGACTCTCAGCCGGCAACTATTTTATTTCCGTAACCCCGCCGCCGGACTTCAGAAGTTTGATCGAAGCCGCCAGCAGCGCTCCTGCGCCTCACAACGGAGTTGCAGGGAATGACAAGCCTGTGCCCGCCGTCTATCAAACTACTTATTACCCCGGCGCCAGAGATCGAGGTCAGGCGGCGCCAATTCACCTAAAGGCCGGCGATGATTTTCCCGCGAATTTCTCTTTGACTCCAGGCCCCAGTGTAACGGTTCGTGGTTCGGTAGTGAACCTGCCGCCCGGTTCGACCGCCGCGATCCTGCTCCAATCCAAGGATTTCAACGTCCTCCTCAATGGCGGCGAGATTCGCAAGGACGGAACCTTCGAGATTCGCGACGTTTCTCCTGGGTCCTACGTGATTGTGGCCACAGTCGACAACATTGCCACGCCCCTGATGGCGCGCCAGTCTCTTCAGGTTTCGTCTGCAAACGTGGAGGGCCTTCGGCTCGCGCCTCAGCCCGGCGGCACGATTCACGGACGCCTTCGAATGCTGGCCAGCACTGGCGAGGGCGATGCCAGAACTGATCCGAGTCAGATGTTTCTCCTGCTGCGCTCGGCCGACGGCGACGAGAATTCATTGAGCGCGTCCGGCATAGGAGAACGTTTCTCTCCGCTGGCTCACGTCAATGCGGATGGGAGTTTTCAATGGACGAACATCCCCGCAGGACATTATTTCGTTCAAATCTCCGATGCAAGTGCATTGTCGAATTGGTTTCTGAAGTCGGCGGCGGCCGGAGGACGCGACACAACGGACTCAGGACTCAACGTGAACGGTGGCGCGCTCGCGCTCGACCTTGTCGCCAGCGCAAATGGTGCCAGGGTTGAGGGCTCGGTAGGCAATCAAGAGAATGTGCCTGTTGCAGATGCCACAGTGGTGGCCGTGCCTGAGTCTCGATTCCGGAACCATCCGGACTGCTATCGCAAGGCAGTTACCGATCAGCGTGGTCGCTTTACATTGTCCGGATTGCCCGCGGGCGACTACACGATCTTCGTTTGGGAGAGCATCGAGGGCGAAGATTACCTCAATCCAGATGTTCTGAAACAGTATGAAGGCCAGGGAAAAGCCTTGCACGTGAACGAGGGCGCGCGGGTCAGCGTGCAACTCACCGCCATTCCTGCGCCCGAAGGCTCGACAGATCCCCTATGAAGCAATTTTCAGCACGGCCGCATCACAAGGCAGGCCCACTCGTCGTTACTCCGAATTTTTTACACTCGCGCACAGGTGGAAAGACACCAATCGCGAGCAAGGAGGGGATAGCGAGTGGAAATCGCGCGTGCTAGCGCCATGAAAATACGGCAGTTTCCCTCTCTTCCACAGAATCGGCACGGCTTGGCATGGCAATTGCACTTATCCGAGATTGCTACTGCAATTGGAGGTTTTTCCATGTCCGCCGTGGGTGACGAAGAATTCCTTCGACTGCTTAAAGGAGATGTCGACTATTTCACGCGCGCGATCGAACGCTTCGAGGATCTAATCCCCAATGTTTGCGCGCCCCTTCAAGATCAGTGGAGATTGCAAGCGCAGTCCCGTCGCAACTTCGCGCTGGAATTAGAGATCCTCTTGGATAAAGCAGAAGACTGTGTGAGCGCAACGCCTGGGCAAAGATAAGAAGATAGACGCTAGAAGGAATCTCGAAAGGAACAGGGTTACTCGGCGCCAGCCATTGAAAGCACAATCCGGTAAGATAGAGGTTTTCACCGAACCTCTTTGATCGCTCTTAGCTCAAGCCTGTTTTCGACGGAATTGCTGCGGGTTGCGCCTCGCGGCATCGGGCCCTATCTCCAGCATCACCTACTGGATAAGACCTTCCAGGGTCTTTACCACACCGACGCATTCGATCGCGCGCTGCTGATTCCGTACTTCATAGTGCTGGTTCTGCTGGCCGCGTACGGAATGCATCGGTACATTCTGGTATATCTTTATTACAAGCACAAAAAGAACCGCACGACCGAACCCGCCGCGTATTTTGAGGAGCTGCCACGACTCACCGTTCAATTGCCCATCTTCAATGAGCAGTATGTGATCGAGCGCTTGCTCGAATCGATTTGCAAGCTGAAATATCCGCGGGAGAAGCTCGACATTCAGGTGCTCGACGATTCCACGGACGAGACCGTCGAAGTGGCGCGCAACCTGGTCGAGCGTTACGCCGCGCTGGGAAACCCGATGTCCTATCATCACCGTACCAACCGCGAAGGGTTCAAGGCAGGAGCTTTGGCGGAAGGGCTAAAGACCGCGAAGGGCGAATTTGTTGTTATCTTTGACGCCGACTTTACGCCGCCAGAGGATTTTCTGCTGCGCACCATTCATCACTTCAGCGATCCCAAAATCGGCATGGTGCAAACCCGCTGGACGCACATCAACCGCAATTACTCTTTTCTCACACAGGTGGAAGCGATCCTGCTCGACGGGCATTTTGTGCTGGAGCATTCCGGACGGGCACGCAGCGGAGTTTTCTTTAACTTCAACGGGACCGCCGGAGTCTGGCGGCGCTCGACCATAGACGAAGCCGGCGGCTGGCAGCATGATACGCTCACCGAGGACACCGACCTCTCTTACCGGGCTCAACTCAAGGGATGGAAGTTTATCTATTTGCAGGACGTTGAGTGTCCCGCGGAGCTGCCCGTAGAAATGACTGCGTTCAAGACGCAGCAGGCGCGCTGGGCAAAAGGACTGATTCAAACTGGCAAAAAAATCCTGCCCCGCGTTATGCGCAGCGATGCGCCGCTGCATACGAAAATCGAAGCCTGGTATCACCTCACTGCAAACCTGAGCTATCCATTGATGATCGTGCTCTCCGTGCTGATTTTGCCCGCGATGATCATTCGTTTTTACCAGGGATGGTTTCAGATGCTGTTCATCGACCTGCCGCTCTTCATGGCTTCCACATTTTCTATTTCGAGTTTCTACCTCGTCTCACAGCGTGAACTGTTTCCAAAAAGCTGGCCGCGCGCCCTTTTATACTTGCCGTTTCTCATGGCCCTCGGCATCGGACTGACCATCACCAACACGAAAGCGGTCATCGAGGCGCTCATCGGCAAGGAGAGCGCTTTTGCGCGTACTCCGAAATACAACGTCGAATCGAAGAAAGACAAAATCGGCGCCACAAAATACCGCAAGCGCCTGGGATGGATACCGTGGGTCGAACTGCTGATCGGTGCCTATTTCGCGATGACCGTCTTCTACGCCGTCGTCAACGAGAACTACGTCACAGTTCCATTCCTGCTTTTGTTTGTGCTGGGATATTGGTACACCGGATTGATGTCCCTGCTGCAGGGCCGCTTCTCCGGTGTGGCGCTTAGCGCCGAGACGCACAACAAGCCCTTTCCTGTGGGAGTATAGAATGCCGTGGTGGTGTTGTTTCGAGAGCTTGCGAATGCCTCTGCGTTCTGCTGGCTTTGCAAACTTTGCTCGAAGAATCGAACTAAATGATGCTAAGACTCAAAAACTCTTCTCTCTTCGCTGTTTTCATCACTGGCATTTGTCTCTTCGCAATGACGCAGAGCCTACTCGCCCTCGATCGCCAACCCAATGCTGATTATCACGTCCGCCGTGAAGCTCTTGCAAAGAAGGCCGCAGGCGTAGTCGTTCTTTTCGCTGCCACGGAAAACGACGGGCCGAACGACCTTTACGGCTTCCGCCAGGACGATAACTTCTACTATCTATCTGGCCTCAGCGAACCAGGCTCGGCTCTTCTGATCGCGTCGGCCGTCGAAGCCAAGGGCGAGATTCCCGCACGCTCCTACACTGAGATTCTTTTTCTGCCTCCACGCAATTCGACGCAGGAAAAATGGACCGGCCCCAAACTCGGCGCCGAAAATCCGGAAGCGAGCAAAACTACAGGCTTCGATCGCGTCGAAGATATGGGACAGTTGCCCAACGAAGTCGCACACTTCGTCAGCGGCGCCCGTCCCGCGCTCTACACCGACGTTCCGTCGCACGGGGAAAGTTCTCCATCGACGCAACCGCTGGCGTTTCTAAAGCGGCTGAATGCCTACATTTTCTTCCAAGACGTGAAGCCGATGATTTCGTCTTTGCGGACCACCAAAGATGCCGGAGAAGTTGCATTAATCCGCAAGGCCGTCGACGCCTCAGTGGCTGCGCACTTCGCGGCATTCAAAGCCGTGAAGCCAAACGTCAACGAGCGGGAGATTTCAGCTCTCATGCAATATGAGTGGGGCAAGCGCGGCTGTGAGCGTGTCGCTTACGCCCCGATCGTGGGTTCGGGCTACTACTCCACCGTTCTTCACTACTCCGACGACGACAACGTGATGAAGTCGGGTGACGTGGTCGTGATCGATGCCGCAGGCGAATATTCCATGTACGCCTCCGACATCACGCGTACGCTTCCCATCAATGGCCACTTCACCGCTCGCCAACGCGAAATTTACGACATCGTTCTCGGTGCGCAAGAGGCCGCCGCAGCCGCCTTCAAATCCGGCAAATCGACAATGAAGCGCGACGATCCCGAATCGTTATACAAAGTAGCCTTCGACTACATCAACAGCCACGGCAAAGATCTGCATGGTCAACCCTTGGGGCAATATTTTATCCACGGACTCGGTCACCCCGTCGGACTCAACGTACACGACTCCACTGACTTCAACGCTCCGCTGGGACCGGGGCAGGTCTTTACCATCGAACCGGGAATTTACATCCCCGAAGAGAATCTCGGCGTGCGAATCGAAGATGATTACTACGTGGACTCGGACGGCAAACTAATCAAGCTGAGCGGGGCGCTACCTTCGACCGCTGCAGAGGTCGAGAAGCTTATGGCTGGGAAATAGCCGAGCGTAACTGCGGCTCTAATAAGCCGTACCGCCTGACCGATATAATCGAAGGGAGGAACGATATGCCCGATCCACAAGAGGAACGGCCGAAAGCTACCCCTCCGCCGCGTCCGAAAAATCAACCATTCAAAAAGGGCGGATAGCATCGTCCAGAACCCGCCTGGGAACGGCTTCCTACGAGATGTATTCCTTGATGTATTCGTCCTGACTTTTTGCCAGATCCCTCAAGTCACCATCGAAAATGACCTTGCCGTCCTTCAGGATCAGAAAACTCATGGGCACTTCGCAGTGTTGGCCTGGCGGCAGCGCCCTCATGCGATTCGTCTCCTTGTCGAACTGGTGCGTGGCCATGGTGAATGCATCCTGAAGGCGGTGAGTCACGAGCAAAGCGCTCGTCTTGTTCACATCGCGCTGTTTCATGATGAGTTCAATGATTGTGTTCGAGGTCACCGGATCAAGCCCGCCTGTAGGCGAGTCATACAGCAGAAGTTCCGGCTGTGTGATCAAGGCGCGTGCAATCGCGACGCGTCGCCGCATGCCACCTGAGAGTTCGGCGGGATTCAGATCGAGCGTGTGCTCCAATTCCACAAAGCGCAACGCTTCGCGCACTCTGCGGTCGATGTTGTCGTCGTAAATACCGTGCTCTTCCATCAGCCGGTAGGCAACGTTCTCGCTCACGGTTAGAGAATCGAAAAGCGCGCTCTCCTGGAAGACCATTCCAATCCTGCCGCGTAATTTGAATAGTTCGGCTTCTTGCATCTGCGTTACGTCCTCGCCCAGAACAATAATGCGTCCCGAGTCGGGCCGGATCAACCCGATTGCCAGCTTCAAAATCAGGCTCTTGCCGGAACCGGCAACCCCAAACAAAGCTTT
>Ga0070765_100001432_pt1 | contig 14671 bp, 11 predicted proteins | sample HubBroMetageWFT5_FD_71516 | JGI IMG/M metagenome (GOLD analysis project Ga0070765, IMG submission 71516) | Warmed and freeze-thawed soil microbial communities from the Hubbard Brook experimental Forest, New Hampshire - Hubbard Brook CCASE Soil... | ecosystem: Environmental > Terrestrial > Soil... | reverse complement strand
AGTTCGGTGCCGTACGGCGTGATCGGAATCGCCGCCAGGCACAACATGAAAACTGTCTCGAGCCGCAGCCGCTCCGCCTTCGTCCACCGCCGCGCTGCCAGGCTGCCAGCTTGGAAATTTACGAGCCCGCACGCGAGGTACACCGCGATCACGCCTAGCCCGACAATCCACGACCCATGCGTGTTAATCCAGATGAGAAATAAGATAGGCAGCAGCCACGTCGCGCGCTGTTTCCCTTGCCGGAAAAGTTCGAGCGCAACAAGCGTGAGAATCAGAAAGAGATATCCCAGCATCTGCGGCCGTAAGTTAAATGACACATTCGCCAGGGACAGCAGCACCGCCGCTGCTACAAGTCCGCTCTTGCAATTTCCCGAGCGCAGAGTAGCAAATCCGTAGAGCGCTAAGATCACCGCGCTCGCCAGCACAATCAGCAATGCTTCGAGACCGCGCAAGCCGCCCAGCCGGTACACTGCAGCGAAGAAAACATCTCCCAACCACTCACACGATATCCATGGCGCGCCGAACGACGTAAACGAGTAAGGGTCCGTCGTTGCCCACTTATGCGTCGAAAGAATCAGCTCGCCCGTCTTGATGTGCCACCACAAGTCGGGATCGACGTTGAACGTGCGCACCGCCGAGAACGATGCTCCCATGAGCATCGCTCCGAGCATCGCCGGAAAGGACACCAGCCAACGCCACTCGAATCCGCGCGCCTTCGCGCGCTCGCCCGCCGCCACCTCCGCCCCATCGTGCCCAGGCGCGTAGTCTCCAATCACCGTTGCTTCAGTTCTAGTTGTCACTGTTTGCGTCTGTTCTAGTTTTTGCTGTTGCTACCGAGTTCATCAGTCACGGGCAGCCACACCACTGGCTTACCATGTTTCGGTGCTACTCTGAGGGAAAGCATTTCGGTCGCCATTTCGTTGCTAACTCTGGCAGGGCTAGGTTATTGAATGCAGAGGGGATGCTATAATTCTGGCGCTGACTATTAGCTCCGCGGAGAACAGCTGAGGCGAAGAGTCACGCTTTGAGGACACCTGTTTCCTGTAGGTTCCAAATGGTGACGCCGCGGGCATGGGGCGAAAGCACTTGCCAACCCTGAACTTCATCGCTAATGAGCGATTGTCATTTCTGAAGCACTGTTCAGACACAGATTTGCGGTAGTCGACCCGCAGGTCGTAGCCGGAACTACTTTGGAAACCAGCGGCGAGATAAAACTGAAGGCATACCTTGTTTGCACCTTGACCGTGCACCCAGGTGCCTTCGGGGTTGTGGCGCAAATAGCTGGACTATTTGCGTTAACCGGCCAAGTCACCGTGGTTGTGATCTTGCCCGTGGCGATGCCCGGAGGAGTATGGTTCTTGACGAAATTCTGTACATCCGTCGATGACGCGACGCCACTATTCATGTAGCCCTGGCCGTTGCAGCTGCTGTCGCTTCCGCAGGTGGATCCGTTGACCGCCGCCCACCGCGTCGCGTCTCTGGTAATGTTCGACAAAAAGTGATAGGTGTACAGCGCTCGACCAAAATCGACGACTCCCAATATCATCGTGATAAAGAGAGAGAAGACGATAGCGTATTCAACGAGGGCGCTTCCGTCCTCTTTCACTAGCCGTCGCAGCTGCGCTGTTGCGCACGGCCCATCGCTCGCCGATATGACTCGATTCCTCAATTTTGGTCTACCCGCATGGCGGCATTTTTAGTCACGGTGATCGATTTCGGAATCCCCGGAAAACCAAACAAGGAGTTGAAGGTCGCCTTAGCCTGCACGGATACTGCCACCACCCAGTGACCTGAGGCGCAAGTGCCAGCGGTTCCTCCGGTGCAAGCTGCCGAGGTCAGGGTGCCGCCGTTGTCGCATCCGCACGATGTGGAGAAAGTCACAGTAAGGCCTGTCAAACTCTGCCCGTTTTGGAAATCGTTATTGGCGGCCGCTTGAATCCCGGCCGTGTCCACCGATTGAGGCAGGCTCTGCGCACCGTATGCGGCTCCAGCCCGTGCAGCGTTCGCTACCAATATACTCAGGTAGGCGTACCGCCCAAACTCAATTATCCCAACGAGCAGAGCGAGTAGCACGGGTGCTAGGAGCGCCACCTCGACAAGGCTCTGTCCCGATTGTGATCTCAAGATTCTTCGTCTACGCATTACCCGCCTGCCGGCTCTATCTGCTGAAAGCATCTGTACTTCGCTCGGGTCAACTTTCGCGGTCACTCTACCAATGTCGCATTCTTGATCGGCGAACCATTGGCAAGGCCACCGTAATTTGCATTCAATGTCAACGAACTGTTGCCAGTCCACGAGAACGACTGCGCGACGAAAATCGTATAAAGCGCTGAAGCGCTGTTACCAGTCGTCGTGATTTGAGCGCTGGGGAAATACAGCGCGCCTTCAAGAGTCGAGCTGCTGTTACCAGTGAAAGTGGCGGCGTTGGTGTCTCCGGCGGCTTGCCAGAACAAGATACCCGAAAGGCTGCCACTCGTAGGAGCACTGAAATTGTACGTGGTGTTGCCAGTCCACGTGATGCTTCCGGAAGTGACGTAGAAGGTTACGCCCGTGCCGGAAAGCGTGACGTTGCCGGTCGGGCTGAAGCCACCTCCGAGAATGTACACGCCGGGATTGAAGTTAATTGTATAATTGCCAGTAACCGAAATTCCTGTGCAGTAATTTCCCGGATTTAGGGTCTTCGTACCACTGCCCGAGAGATTGGGATTAGCCAAGCAGCCACCCGCGGATGGCGGCGTCAGATAAGCCAGCGGGTCGCCAGCTGCGGGAGTGCCCGCCACAGGAGCCGGAGTCACCGTCACGTTTCCTGAATGGCTGTAGGACCCCGAAACCCCAATTGAAGCGGCACTAATTGAGATGTTGCCAGTCGCGCTCATGCCGCCGTCGCTAACGATACCGCATTGAGGGCCCGTCAGGCTAGCGTTCCCCGTAAAGTCTATGGCCGTGCTCGTGTGTCCGAGCGCGAATAGGCAGCCGCTCCCTGCGCCCCCACTAAGATTCGTAGCAACTGCTCGTGCCGTCAGCGTTTGACTGTTGATTCCAAGAATCTTCATGAAATAGGTCGGCTGAACAGCAGTGACAAGGACCTCAACATAGTTGGCGTTGCCATTGTGCGGCCCTGAGGTCGGCGGATTATTGACCGTCACTGTGACGTTGTTAGTTCCGTCTGTAAAGCCATTCCCGGCTGAAGCGTTTTTCGCTCCAGTCGTAATGCCGCCGCTGGCAGGAAAGGCGAGATTGCTTGCCCCGGCCAGTGCCCCGGCGTCCGCAGCCGTTTGTTGGAGGCGCTTCTGATAGCGCAGCATGCCCATATCAATCCCCAAGCCGGCGAAGCCCATTAGCACTACCAGCCCCACTGCGGCGAAGACTAGTGCCTGGCCCGCGTCGTTCTTGCGTATCATCACGCCTCCGTACCAGCCTCTCCGGCGTCCCGTAACCGTTGGCCCTGTAAAATCAATCGCAAAATGAGTTCAAGTTGAGCAAAAACCTTCCACAAAAAGTGACGATGCTTCTACTTCGACAGTGAAACCAGCGTCGCTATACGAACCAAATACGTAAACTCAAGAGGACAGTCGCGCGACTTTCTATCGTCAACGCTAGACTTCCCGGCGTCAACATTCAAGCACTGCCATGCCTATGGTCGGAATCCGCCAGTTGATCAAACGCAATTCACATGCCAAACTGGGCCGGATGCGTTGTGACGCAAATGACGAAAGGCGTCCAGCACTGCAAATGGGGTACATACACTCTCAATACTCTCGGCCATCTGTCGGATTTTTTCTTCCCCGATGTGGCCAAGCAGCGTGCCAGCGTGGGCTAGGTATTTGACTTTTTCAGGGAGCAGACCCATGACACGGGTGCACGTTGCGTCTACTGCAACTGGATCGTCGCCGCACACAATTACGCCGCAAGGTTTCGGTTGCCCTTGGATTGGTCCATTCCCTTCCATGCCGATGATGCCGTCCACAATCGCAAAATCGGGCCGCACGGCAGCGTTGATATCGAGAATTGCGCGATCGATTCCCGCCCAATGAAGAATGTTCTTTGGCCAACCGTAGCACCCGCCCGGAACGACGCCAAACATATTCTTCAGCGACAAGGTGACGCCCGCCCAGTGATGCGTTTTGAGCTTAGGGAGTGAAACCAGAAAATCCACGCCGCGAACTGTCTTGGGAAAATACAGCTCCTTCAATCGTGACGCGCGCGTCTTGAGCTCTACGCGCTCGACCGCATCGATATTCAGGTCCACGAAAATACGAGAAAGAGGGCCTGCATATTCCCGCAAACGGATCGATTCCAGCACAGCTTGCGTATCGCGATCCATGGCGGGTCCGTCGCCGATCAGAACTTCCGAAGCGCCCATGCGCAAGAAAGTTTCTCGGGCCGCAGCAATAACGGCGGGATGAGTGTTCATCATGCCGAGCGGATCTAGGCCCACAAGATTCGGTTTTAGCAGCACCGTCTTGTCTCGAACTGGCAAATCGAATTCGCGTAGGGTTTCAAAAAGCAATGCTGAAAGATCGGCTTCGTACCCGCGGACGCGCCTGATTGCGACCCGCGAAGGCGGCCGCGAGAACGGAGGAGAGAGCAATGGCGCGATTCTGGGCATATTCAGCTCGCCTCGCCGGGCATCGTTAACTTTAGCCAGTTCTGCTTGCTGCTCATTGCGAGTGTGGTCCAGGCGATTGCCGGGACATTCACGACCGAAATATCTTTGTCACGGAAGCTCGCCGCGAGAGAGTTCTCCAAATTCGGATCGGAGCGACCGAGAGCATCGAGGCCAATCTTGGTCAAAGCAAGGGACGCGAGACTTTGAACTTCGCCACGATTCGCTTCGAGCCAATCAAGGCTCTTCTTAAATTCGGGTGTGCCGGAATCTCTCAACGCTAGAAGCGCCCAAACTGTGGGAACCACCTGCGGCTCTCCTGCAACTCCGTAAACCATCGGGTTGCCGCAATTCCATCCGCCGCCCGGACACATCCGGTCGAGAAGCATTTTCTGCGCGATCGAGATTCTTTTTTGAGCGTCGTTGGACAGAAGTTTCTCCGGAGCGCGGCGCAGAACGATGAGAGCATAGGCTGTCGGCTCCACCCAGCTTGCAGTTCCCTGGGTCCAGCTCCAACCGTAGAGTTGGTCACTTTGCGATGAAACACTGCGTTTTGCGGTGAGCCGCCGCACAAAGCGCCACCAACGACCGGCGTCGCCAGGAGGCGTCTTCCACAGCCAATTCACGCCGCGATCAAGCCTGTCCTGCGCCTGTTCGCGGTAAGCCAGCAACGCCCAACACGCCGGGGTCGTTGTCCAACTACCTTGTTCCTGACCTGGTGTCGCTGGCCACGATCCGTCCGGTAACTGCGTTCGCTCCAAATAGCCGAATCCTCGAACGGCCGCTTCGTCAACTCGGGGACCTTCGGAAAATTCATGCAGCGCTAGCACGCACCATGCAGTCGGCTCGACGCGGCTTTCTAAGCCCTGTGTGAAGCCCCATCCGCCATCGTCGTTCTGTGCACCACGCAGATATGGCAAGCAGGTGTTGAGCACAAAATACGCTACGTCAATACCGTTGGCGGCGGACTGATCTGGAGCAGCAGGAGTGGAATGCATTCTGTGCTGAATGCCTTCACATCACTTGTTTCATCGGAGCCGGCATCTTCTCGGGCGAATTCATGGCCATGCCTTCATCGGCCGGCCGCAATTCGAGTTGGTTGATCAGCCTGTGCAAATAGCCGCGAGCGACGCCTAGAGTGCGCGCACTTTCCGCCTTGCGCCAGCCACACTCCTCGAGTGTTCGCAACAGAAGCCGGCGTTTGAACTGCCGGACCTCATCCTCGTAGGAGCGAACGATGCCAAGCGCATCAGTGTTCTTTCGAATTCCCGCGGGAAGCTGGCACACCTCGATGGTTTGGCCCTCGGACAGCACGACGGCGCGTTGCACGGCGTTCTCAAGTTCCCTTACGTTACCCGGCCAGGCATATTCCTCAAGCGCGCGCAGGGCCGGCTGAGAAAATCTCCTGACTTTCTTGTTGAACTGTGCTGCTGAAATCTGCAGAAAATGTTGCGCGAGAACCGAAATGTCGTCGCGGCGCTCTCTGAGCGGTGGCAGATGCATTTGCACGACGTTCAACCGATAGTAGAGATCGTCTCGAAACTTTCCCTGCTGAACCATCTCAGCGAGATTCCGGTTAGTGGCGCAGATCAAGCGGATATTTACGTTGACGGTGGAATTGCTGCCCAGCCGTTCGAAGTTGCGTTCCTGCAGCACGCGAAGCAATTTTGGTTGCAAACCGAGGCTGATGTCGCCAATTTCATCGAGGAATAACGTTCCCTGGTCGGCCATCTCCATTCGCCCGCGTCTTGCAGCCAGTGCTCCTGTAAACGCTCCCTTTTCGTGGCCAAAAAGTTCGTCGTCAATCAGCGTCTCCGGAAGGTTGGCACAAGAAAAGGCCACCAGAGGCCGGCTTGAACGCGGACTCATCTGATGAATGGCGCGAGCGAGGAGTTCCTTTCCTGTTCCGGTCTCCCCGGTGATTAGAACGCTGACGTCGCATGGTGCGATCTTCTGCGCTAGCGCGAACAGCTCCTGCATCGCCGGTGAAGTGCCAAGCAATTCGTGGAGTCTTCCTGGTGTGCGCGAGTCCGAACGCAAGCGCTCCACTTCAGTCTCGGCTGCATGGAATTTGTATGCCCGGCGCAAAATCAGGCGAAGCTCAATGATGTTGGGAGGATTCGTCACACTGTCGTAGGCGCCGTGTTCCATAACACTGAGAAGCAGAGAGCGGTTTTCTTCGTCGTAAAGAATAACGATCGGAGGGTGAAGGGGCACGTCGCTGATCTGATCCATGAGGCGGAGGCCAGCATCATAGTCGCCCTCCGTGCTTGCGGCTCGGAGGTCCAGCAGTACTACATCGCACCATTCCCGCAAGTCATTAAGCCGCTGGAGCTGGAGTTCGTTGATCCCTCGTGTAGAAAAGCCGTCGCCCAAGGCCCGTGCAATCACTTCCGCTAAAGCTGAATCTCGGCTGAAAAAACACAGATGAACATTTGGTTCGAGCAAAATTTACGCTCCAGCGTGCTTCGAGGTAGCCCCTGAGTACCACGGCCAGTGTTGGGGGGTACTAAAGTACTTCGCAATATGGGCGCCAAAATTTGTCGACAGCGAAGAAAACGCTAAGATGCGGGCTGTCAACTGAATGCGACGGTGAGTGACGCCCGGAGTGCCTGAATGGAGACTTCTTTTCATCTCCCCGATGGAAAATTTGTGCCAGTTCTTAGTAAACCGATACCTATGTTAGCAGAATAGGACGACTGACCCTGTTTGGTTACGGGTAGAATCTGGGTCGGTTCCGCGCAGAAACTCGATCTGCGCTTCAGATTGTGCAGTCAGGGAGCCGGAGGCGGTTCCGGAGAGATTCCTACGAGGATGTCGACGGCGACTGGCTTACCGTCGCGCATTGCCGGCTTGAACTTCCAACGGCTGAAGGCGAGCCGGGCAGCCTCGTCCATCGCCGGAACGAGGCCTTGATACACCTGGAGGTCCGACACAGTTCCGTCCGCGAGGAGGCTGCCCCGCAGGACGATAATCTTGCGGCCCTTCTCAATGGGCACTGGCAGCCGCTGAAAATCGAATCGTGAGTCCGGATCGGCATCTGGGGGAATGAGTGCGGACTCGAGATGAATCAGAGTAGAGCGATTGTCGGGATTTGATTTGGGTTCAGCAGGATCGGCTTTCTGGCAATACTGCATGGTCCAACTCTTGCCGGGCATGGGTAGAAAGACGGTATAGATTTTCCCGCAGGTAAGTGCGCGATAAACTGCGAGCCCACCGCCCCCAATGGGGCCAGCTGAAACGACGAAGCCACTCTTACGAGCCTTGGGAAGAACTGCCGCCGGGACGGGATAAACCATGCTCGTAATGGGAGCCGATGCGAGCGCGCCCGAAGAACCTGACCCACCATTTCCGCTGATGCTGATAGCGCCCGACTTTCCGGAGGCACCACCGCCGCCACCGCCGCCACCGGGACCGACGCCAGTGCTTCCATCACCGCCGAGGCCGGTTCCGCCTGTGCCTCCACCAACAACGCCGCCGGGACTTCCTCCAGGCGAACCAGGTTGGCCGCCCGCGGCTGAAATTGAAAACTCACCCCAGCGATTGCCCGGACCGAGCGCGACGACCGCCCCCGCTGGTCCAGGATCCACCCCGATGACCAGAAGATCATTCCCGTCACCCGGCGCAGCAACTCCGCCGTTCGCGGCTCCCGATGGGCCTCCGTTGCCGGTCTTGAGAGTCGGCTTCGCTGCTCCGGCAAGAGGAATCGCCAAGCGGGGGTGGGAGGCCGAGGGGTCGAGGTAGGTTACGAGAGGCGTCTTCGGAGCTTCGGAAGTGACTGATGGAGCCGCCTCTGGGGCAAGCTGTCGGTTCGCTTGAGTGGGCTTTGCCGAGTTGGGGGCGAATTGCAACGGCGCTTTGGGGACTTCCAGTGGATTCCCCAGGACCATATTCGGCAATTTCACCTCGACCGGAATTCGCAGATCCGGTGGCGAGGAGCGCTGGTAGATCGTCTGTCGTGTGTTGTCGGGGGTAGCGGGCTTTGAAACAACGGTCAGATTGCTGTGGGTAGCGGTGCTACCTAGAGCGGGGAGTTGATTCGGCTTCGAGCCAGTACCTGGACGCGCGCCGGGGCCCGCAGACGCGATGCGCGGCAATGTTTGCGACGCATCGAGAAGCGGCACGCGGTAATAAATTTTTTCGTGCGACGCGGGAGACGAATTGAATGCCAAAGCTTTTCCCGGCAGCGCCTGCGGCAAGTACACCACGAGCAAAAGAAGCGCGCAATGCATCAGGAAGGAGGCGGTGAGGGACCTTCCTGCCAGCCGCGAACGGGACACGTTGGAATCGCGGAAATACATCGACGGCAGCGTGATCGGAGGCTTATAAGACGCAAAGAGCGTTCTGAGCGAACTCCACCAGCCGGACCCCGCGTTCCATTGCACAAGGAGCTGCAGGGCTCGTTCTTTACGATGCGACTGAGGAGCCATTTTGGTGGCCGTGCCCAGCATGCGGTAACACCCCTCCGTCGGTAGATTCGTTAGCGCCTGTGCGTGCAGCACACACAATACCAATAGCTGGGTCTGCCTACAATCAGGGAGGCATTGTTCTTGACAGCCTCTGCGTGAACACGAAGAGTCACTTAAAGGGAACTATTCAACCGTGAAATGGAGTGCTTTTGGTCATCCCAGCCGGATTCGAGCCGCGGCAGTTGCGTCCAATTCTGGTTTCCGGCCCGTAAGCTATTAAACAAGCGACATTTGCGAGGCGAGAACGCGGGCCCGTGCATCGATAGTTTGGTACTTCTCCTGCAAGCCTTCTTTTATGCAGGGGTTTGCTTGTCTGGGATATTGAACTTCGATATCGAACCTCGGCTGAGGGAGTTAAGAGGGCAGCATGATGTTGGGTGACAAACGGATACTCGACAGCTTCGGATCGAAGGTTTGGCTGTTATTTGTTTTGATTTCTCTCGGCCCGCAAGTTGCTCGCGCGCAAGCGACAGCCGAAGCCGCAGCCGAAACGGCAAACTCAGGGACAGCAGCCAGTTCCGTAAAGAACGCAAAAGCGCCAAGCGTAGATACAGAAAAGGCCGCCTCTTCCCACTTGGTTGCTCCCTCTGGCCCACCTGTTGACGAGGCAAATCGCAAAGCTCTCGAAGAAAAGGCAGGACCGGACGCGGGAAAACTCATGTTGCACTCTGTGCCAAGTGGAGCGCAAATTTTCATAAACGGACTGTTCATCGGTCGCACTCCGTTGCTGCTCGTTGTGCGCCCGGGAAAGTACAAGCTTGAAATGCGAGGCCAACGGCAGGACTATGGGAAACGCAATATCGGCCTTTTGCCGCGCGAGACCCAAGATATTATCGTGACCCTCGGTTCGCTCTACCCGGGACGCGCTTCGACCCGATGATGCAATTCAAATGGTGAACTGAATCATGGACAACAAGACAGCAGGCATCGACTACGATCGCCAGGTTTTCGCGCCATCCACACAGCAGCCGGCAACTGCCCCCAGTCCGGCGGGCATATTTTTCTTTGTCGCTGTGATAGCGGCGATCCTGGCGCTGGGGTACGTCGGGTACAAGGGCTTTGTGCAAAACAGCGGCAGTTCGACTGCCGATGTGCGTGCGTTGAACGAAATGCAACAACGAGTGACGGTACTCGAAGAACGTTTGGCACAAGCCGAAAAAGAGAACCATCGCAGAGCTTTAGCGGCCACCCAATCCTCACAAAACTCGAAGAATGATACTGCCGCTGCTCCTGCGCAAAGCAGCGTCCGCAGCGCACCGCGCACGTCGTACCGGATTTCGGGCTCTCCAGCGCCTCAGCCGACGCGTACGGCCGTACCCGACACCGCAACAGCCCAAAAACTTGCCGGTATTCAACAGGGACTGGGAGCGCTGCAGAACGATGCGACTTCCAATCGCGAAGCCTGGCAGGCAACCACCGATAAACTCGCTGACGTCGCGGGTCAAGTCGGCGTGCAGAGCGTTCAGATTCTTCGTAGCCAGGATGAGGTCAATCAATTACTCGTTCGGACTGAGCGCGTGGCGATTCCCTTCGAACTGCTTCATGGTGCCGACCCACAGCTCATTGGGCCGGTTCACTTGGGATTAAAATCCACGAATCAGAAAACTCAGCGATACACGTTGTGCGTCTACGTCCAAACGTCCTGCCTTGAGCTGAAAGACAAGGCGATTTACGAAGTGGCACAATTCGCCATATCCCGTGATTCAGCGCCCCTGGAAGTGGTCGCGACCAAAATATCCAAGGATGGAATCCTCGGATATCTAGAGATTCCCCGCGAGAAAAGCCGCCACTAGAGTTCGTTGTGACTGAGAAAATAGTTTTGGCAAGCCTGTTCCAATGCGTCCGGCGTCAAACGTGGTTCCACGCCCTGATACCTCGCCGACCAAACGATCTGATCGAGTAGGTCCTTGACGAAGCACTGTATAAGAGGCTGCTTCAGTTCGTCCGTAATGTACTCCACGAGCTGTTCGGGCAAGCCTGCGTTGTAGGGCAGCCTGCGCCTCTCGCATAGCCTTCGGAATATTTCGATGAATTGCTCGGGAGTCGCACAGCCCATCCTGATCTTGTTGGGTACCCGGCGAAGAAAGGCCTCATCGGCAAGGTCGTTGGGATTGAGGTTGGTGCAAAAGACGAGAAATAAGTCGAAAGGAATTTCAAAGTTCTTACCACCGGGCAAAGAAAGGAAATCCAACCGGCGGTCGAGCGGCGTCATCCAACGGTTTAAGAGGTCATCGGGCCGCATTCGTTGGCGGCCGAAGTCGTCGAGCAGCAGCACTCCATTATTCGCTTTCATCTGCAAAGGCGCGCTACAGAACCGGGTGGCAGCATTGAACTGCAGTTCCAGCATTTCTGGCGACAGTTCGCCACCGGCAATTACGCGCGGCCTTTCGCATCGGATCCATCGCTTGTCATCCCCATCGGCAGCGGGGTGTTCGACTGCACGGTGCACGCCGGGGTCGTATACTACGATGATCTGGTCGTCTACTTCGACGGCATAAGGAATGAGCACAGTGTCGTTGTAGATTGTCGGAATACTACTGCCTATGGTCGTTTTTCCGGTACCGGACGGGCCGTACATAAAGATGGAAGTGCCGGAGACAACTGCTGCACCAAGCTTCGAGAGAGTCGCCTCCGGTAGCACGAGGTGCTGGAACGCCCGCTTCAAATCAGAAGGCTGGATGGTCAATAGCTGCACACTTTGCGCGTTGACTCGCGCCGTATAATCCGCCAGCGACACAGGTGCAGGTCCGACATAGCGGTTCAAGCTCAGCAGCTCAGCTGCCCGCGATTTTCCATGTGTGCTTACTGCAATCCGGTGGCTGCCAACAACCATACCCTTCACTTCACATAGTTGCTCCCGCCGGAGAAAGCCGAAAATTTCTTCGATGGCGGCAAGGCTCAGACACATGCGATCGGCCAGATCCACCAGCGACATTTCCCCGCTCAGAAAGAGTGTCTTTACCGCGAGTTCCTCGAGCAATCCTTTCCGAATTCCCGTGTCGCTAATCGCTTGCGGAGCGATCCAATTTGCTGTCCCCATCAGAATTATCCTCTCGTCGCCGGCGCCACAGAGAAAGCCCAGGTCCGCCCGGGAAGGGCTTCGCTGGGACGGTTTCAGTTGAACTAGCAACTTCTCTGCCATCTCGGGTCGAGAACGCATCCAAGCTCACGAGCGAAGATCTGGGATGCTCGTTCCATTAAGTGGCAATTGAAATGCTCCAATCTCAAAGGGCGTTCCCGCCCCAAGTTAGATCCGGATGGTCATTTAAGTTTGCGCGGCGGGGAGGGTGAAATGAAGATGAGACTTTGGAGAATGGCAGCACTATTTCTCTCGACCTTTGCGTTTCCGTCGTTGGCTCTAAGCCAACCCGCAAGCATCCGCGGTCCCAAATGGTTCCACCATACAAAGAAGAATCCCCATCAGAGCAGCGTGCACCATGCGAAGCCTGCTCACCACGCCTCAAAACACAAAACTCCGAATAGGTAGATCAGAGACCTGCTGCCCCGGCGTAATGTTTTTGGGGTTGCGCTTTCTACGGACCAATAGTATAAGTAAGTTTCTTCGTCGTCTCCGTGGTAAGGTTTTTGTCATGCTGACAGCAATCAAGCGGCTGTGGAAAGAAGAGTCCGGTCAGGATACCTCTGAATACGCACTCCTGGTTGCGATGGTTGTTCTTGTTGTTCTGGCAGCAATGCTTTCCTTCGGCCAGTCAACCTCGAATACCATGAATTCGGCTGCAGACGCCGTGGCATCCAGTTCCGGAACCGGGGGAAGTGGTAGCGGTGGGCAGGGTGGGAGCGCGGGGCAGGGCGGTTCTGGAAGCGGTCAAGGTGGGTCCACAAGTACCGGGTCCAGTGGCGGAACGACCGGAAGTGGCGGAACGGTGGGCGGCAGCGGCGGCTCGGGTGGTAGTGGCGGGGGGAGCGGCGGAACGATTCCCACGAATCCCGTGGCCCCCAAGGGTAAGTAGCAAGCCTGAAGTAAGCAGCAACAAACTTCAATAAGTCTTCTCTTGCGTTAGTGGCTTGATTTTCCCCTCGGGCGGCGTCCGGACGTGTGACTGGGGATTCCGCATCAGAAGCGAGCGCTTGTAGAAACTGTTATGCAGAATCGCCATCCGTTTCGATTAGAGTCGAAGCCGGAGTTTCGTTTTGTTGGGGTTACGGAGAATTCCAATCGCGCGTTCGCGATTATAAATTCAGGGGTGTTTGGGTGAAGCGTTCGAGGGCGGCCTCTAACGCGTCTCGCAGGCGATAGTGAGCGCCGAGTTGAATTGTGATCAACTGTCACGACTCACGATACCGCAATTTGGAATTCTTGGATATCCGAAGAATTACGCATAAGCGCTATTGACATCCGTCTGACGCTGGAGGGCCGTCCCAGCTAACAATGCTTTGGCCGAAGACCGCCCCGGCAAGCCGAGGCTTAGGAACGGGCGGCAAACCGTGCTTCGGTTCCACACAGGACGAGTTGAATTCCAAAATGGGCCGCGCGGCGACAAAGCATTTCTCTTGGGCGTGTAACGTTGCAGCATGTCTTCGACGGCGGCGATTTGACGCTGGGTGAGCTTGGCGCGCAGCAGGGCGACATCGAGTGCGTACATGGAGCCGTATTCGGCGGCTTTGTCTTTTGCAGGATACGTCGCATCGATATAGGCGTCGCGGTAGGCGATCCAGGCTCTTTGGGCGGCTTTAATTTTTGCGAGGGCTTCGGGTTGGCTCGCGACTCTTGCCAGTAGGGCGCGGTATGTCGTGTTGAGCTTGACATCGACTCGCGCGGCTTCATCGCTTGCGCATGCGGTCATTTCGCTTTGAGTGTTCGCTTTGTCGCTACAAGCGCGGTATTCGGCGGAATCCTGTGCGAAACATAAGCATGAGATAACTGTCATCAGGAGCGCGACCACCAGGGATTTCATCTCAATGCCCCCTAAGCTTTCCGCCTGCGCACCACAAATTGTCTCCGTTAGGGCGAAATATAGAGCTGCCGGCCTCAAGGTCGGCTCCACAGATTCATATTTGGTGAAACGATTCGCGCCGGGTCGTCACTATCCTACAGGGTTGCAAAGGATAGGTGGAAGATGAGCTTTGAATATTGGTATGCGACCTCATCCGAAGGGAGGGTCGTTAGGTACGGCTACAAGGAGCTTTCAGATGGAGTAGCGGCAATATCCGCAACCGTCGAAGGTCGATCGGTGATGATTTTGCAAAGAAGTCTTCGGGCACCTTTGACGCGCGCTCAGGTAGAGGCGTTATTTGAGGAGAAGTCCGCAGTAAGAAATTTGACGGGCGAAGAATATCGCTCAAGTGCGGCATCTGGAAGTTAGGGATTGAGCCCGACCCACGCTTGAAGGACCAAGGACTTCTGAATAGGCGCGGCTCATTGCGAAGCTCTTGATTGCCCATTCCTATATCTGCCGGTTGGACCGGATTCCAAAGTGCCCAGGCCTGCTTTCTTTTGCCTCCGCGTAATTTCCCCGGAAACCCCGCGTAATATATAGTTATAGAATTCTGTGAGGAACAGCCAGGACAGGTGTCTACAACTTCCAATTCGATAAAACCGGATCTGGGATCGCTGCGGATTGACGAAGGAAAGCGG
>Ga0070765_100001431_pt1 | contig 14677 bp, 10 predicted proteins | sample HubBroMetageWFT5_FD_71516 | JGI IMG/M metagenome (GOLD analysis project Ga0070765, IMG submission 71516) | Warmed and freeze-thawed soil microbial communities from the Hubbard Brook experimental Forest, New Hampshire - Hubbard Brook CCASE Soil... | ecosystem: Environmental > Terrestrial > Soil... | reverse complement strand
CGAATAAGAGCTCGTTTACTTCGCGCTCCGCATCTGTCACCGGATCGCCGCCGCTCTTCTTATCCACACGGATGGTCTCCCAAGACCGGGAGCGATAGATTTTCCCACCCGCTTCCAGAGCGCGTACAATTCTATCGAGATCCCTTCGGTGGTTTGTCATTCTGCCTCGATTTCAGCGGTCCTCGCAGCGACTAAAGCATAGAAATGCCAGCTACAACAATGAGGGAAAACAATACCGTACGTAACCAAACCGTCCGGATAGAAGTGGCGATGTGAGCAGCATACCAAGCTCCAGGAATCGAACCCAGTAACAGTGCGGCCAACAAGCGAAAATCGACCGTCCCCAATGCCAGATGACCGATGCTTGCGACGGTTGCCAGAATCACTGCGTGGGCGATATCGGTACCGACCAGAGTCGTAAGAGGTCGACTATAGAACAGTACCAGGAGCGTCATAATGACGCTGCCAGAACCCATGGAGGTCATGCCAACTAGAAAACCTCCAACGAAACCAACCGCTATGGCCCCTCGGCTCGGCGTAATCCACCTTGGAAGATGTTCCCGCAGCGATTTTTTGCCCGTTTTCTTAAGATACTCCTGGAGAAGCGCAAAGGCCGGAGTCAGGATCAGGACGATTCCGATAAAGACCTTAAGAAATGCGTTCACTCCATCCCCCATATGGGCACGGATCGCGGCTAATCCGACTACGCCCAGAGCGGCGCCGGGGATGCTTCCTACAGCCATGCGCAGCACGAGGCGCATATCCACTAGACCGCGGTGGTTGTAGGACCAAGCTGCACCGACTTTGGTCACCGCAACGAAAAGCGCTCCCGTTCCGACCGCGACGATGGGAGGGATATGTATCAATAGCACGAGAATCGGAACCAGCAGAGCGCCGCCGCCGACTCCGGTCAGTCCGACCATGAGACCAACGATTAGCCCGACCGCGATGAGCAAGATTTGGTGCACGGTCCTTACGCCTCTTCTATTTCTCGACCGAATCTGCAGTTAATCTGTTTCAGCAACGTCCCCGACGTACCCCTGCTTTCTCAAATACAACAGGATTTCCTGAGCCGCTTCCTCAGGGGTCGTGTTCGTAGTATCGATGACGACTTCAGCGTCGGCAGGTGACTCATAGGGATCGGAAACACCGGTAAAAGTGGGGATCAGTCCTGCGCGGGCCTTCGCGTACAATCCTTTCCTGTCCCGCTGCTCGCAGACTTCCAGCGATGTCGAGGTGTGGACCAGAATGAAACCTCCCGCACCGTCGATCGATTGGCGCAACTCTTTCCGGATACTGTCGTACGGGGCGATCGGGGCACAAACCGCAATTCCACCATTCTGGGTGATCTCGCGCGCGACAAACCCGATGCGCCGGATATTGAGGTCACGGTGCTCTTTGGAAAAGCCCAACTCGGAAGACAGATTCTTGCGGACGATGTCTCCATCGAGCAGAGTGACCGGCCGCCCGCCCATCTCCAGAAGTTTTACCAGCAGCACGTTCGCAATCGTGGATTTTCCAGAGCCCGAGAGTCCGGTAAAGAAGACCGTGAATCCTTGGCGATGACGGGGCGGATAGGTTCGCCGCAGTTCGGTGACCACTTGCGGATAGGTGAACCAGGTCGGGATGTCGCGGCCCTCGGCCAGCCTGTTTCGCAACTCCGTGCCTGAAATATTCAAGACCCTACTCCCCTTTGGAACCTCATCTTCGGGAACATAGGTGTCCTTATCTTCAAGATAAACCATCATCTTGAAGGGAACCATCTTTACCCCAACCTCGTCCTGATATTTTTCGAGGAGATTCTGAGCCCCGTAAGGATCGTAAAAAGGTTTATTATTCGAATCGTTCCCCGGGCCGGCGTGATCGCGTCCGACGATGAAATGCGTGCAACCGAAATTCTTGCGGATGGTGGCATGCCACACGGCCTCCCGCGGTCCGCCCATGCGCATGGCTAAAGGTAGCAGAGCCAATTGTGCCGTATTTGCCGGGTAGTGCGGCAAAATCGCCTGATAGCAGCGCACGCGAGTGTAATGGTCCACGTCGCCTGGCTTGGTCATGCCCACCGAGGGATGGATCAATAGATTCGCTGAAGTTTCCTTCGCCGCGCGAAAGGTCAGTTCCACATGAGCTCGGTGCATTGGATTTCGAGTTTGGAAAGCGACCACGCGACGCCACCCGAGCTGCGCAAACTTCGCGCGCATCTCCGCCGGCGTTAAGCGAAGACTGCGGTAATCGTAATGTGACGGGAGCTGTAAGCCTTCGAGCTTACCAGAGACGTAGATTGGATTCGACCTATCGAGAACCGAAGACACGCCAGGGTGCTTACGATCGGCCGTGCCAAAAACGTTTTCAGCTTCGGACTGCCGATTCGGCTCCCAAGTTTCTTCGACATGGAGAACGGCGAGCATCACACCTTCAGGGTCGCGAAGAGCAATGGAGGTGCCCGATTTAAGTTTTTTGACGAATTCCGCCGGCAAATCCAGAACCACCGGCATGGTCCAGAGCAGTCCATTCTTTAGCCGCATGGACGAGCAAACGGATTCGTAGTCAGCCTGACCCATAAACCCTTGCAACGGGGAAAAGCCGCCGTTCATCAAGAGCTCGAGATCGCACAGTTGCCGTGGTGTTAGATCCCAGGAAGGCCATCCCTTCGAAACTCTGCGAAGTTCTTCGCTTCGTTTCCGTTCAACCAACAAACTCACCAGAGTGCCGCCATGCGGCGCATTCAAATGTTCGGTCGTTGTCATGATTTCCTAAGTATCAACGCTCCTTTTTTAGGTTCGACGGGCCTGGTAACAGGCCTACGCAACAGCGCAAGCAAGACAGCTGGAATTTCTGAATTTCACGATCTCAAATTCACCGGGAGGACGTGTGGGATCGTCCCGACTGACTGGAATAGGGCTTATCTCGAGCTGAATTATAACCACACTTTCTCGTTTGACGCTCAACCTGAATTCACTGATAGCATGGATTTGATGGCTGGTTGTTTTCAATCCATATTCGTGCCGACAATTGACCGAAGGCAGCGTCTAGCTATGCCTATCATGCTGAACGAAAGGGTATGCCCAGTGTATGCTTGCTCCTTCAGATCGCTAATCCGGCTGCGTTGTTTCTCCGCATTGCCCGACAAGGTAAGTCGACTTCGACCTCTCCGGGTATGCTGGCTCGCTCTATTTCTGCCCGAGCAGTTCCGGACGCAGATGCTCGAGCAGAATCTTGACAATCCGTTCAGCGGCTTTACCGTCCCATAGAGGAGGCCTGCGACCCAAGGGGCGATTTCCTTGCAAGCATCGCTGTGCCGCAGCCATTATTTTAGCCGAATCTCGCCCCACAATTTCATTCGTGCCTTGTTCGACGGTTACTGGCCGCTCCGTGTTTTCCCGAAGCGTCAGGCAGGGAATACCCAAAACTGTCGTTTCTTCCTGAATTCCGCCGGAGTCGGTCAGCACCAGCCGCGCGTGGTCCATTAAACATAAGAAGTCCAGGTAACTAAGCGGCGGAAGAGGTAAGATGCCGGATCTTGGAGGATCCTGTGTGCGTTCGCGCAGATATCTTCCGAGGCCCTGAGAGCGGATTCGCTCTTCTGATCTGGGATGAATCGGAAAAAGGATGGGCAAGTCCAGAGCTATTTTCGCTAAGACCTCCAAGAGCTTTTGGAGCGCTTGGTGGTCGTCCACGTTCGCCGGTCGATGAAGGGTGAGCACCGCATATGGCAGAGTTGCGCCATCGTTGCGGGTCAACCGATGGTCCCGAAGGACGTTCGACTTTGCGGCAGCATCGCGAAAGCGCAACAGGGTGTCAATCATCACATTACCAACCATGAAAATCCTGTCAGCGGGGATCCCTTCGTTTTGGAGATTGCGCACTCCGCTTTCTTCGGTGACAAATAACAAGTTGGACACCGCGTCAGTTAATTTACGATTAATCTCTTCGGGCATACTCATGTCGAAACTTCTCAAACCGGCCTCAATGTGAGCAATTCGGATCCCAAGTTTAGAGGCTACCAGAGAGGCGGCGACGGTCGAGTTCACATCTCCCACCACGATCACCAGTTCTGGCTTCCATTCGATCGCGATGGGTTCCAGTCGCTTCATGATTTCTGCCGTCTGCCACGCATGACTTCCTGATCCAACCTCGAGATTGATGTCGGGCTCAGGCAATCCGAGGTCACGGAAAAACGCGCCGGACATTTGGTCGCCGTAGTGTTGACCGGAATGGAGCAGGAGATGATCGACTCCATCGACGTTTCGGAGTTCCGCTAGGAGCGGAGCAATCTTCATGAAATTGGGACGCGCCCCAACTATGCTCAGGATGCGCAATCGCTGCATTCAGAAAACCTCACGATTCTCTACGCTCGTTGTAACCACAGCTTTCTCTGCACATTCTCTCATCCGAAAGACGGGTTTAAGTATGTCTGGCTGACGGATTGAGTAATCTAACAACACAGACCTTCCCCCGCCTCAAGTGCAGCGTCCACGCTTTCCGGGACAACTTGAAACTCATGGAAGTGAACTGACACCTGGTTTCATCGATACACCGGGGTTGCTTGTTTCAGAATCGCCAATGATTTAGGGGTTCAGAAAGTCACCGGGGAATTGTCCGAAATCCTCACACATCGCGAAGTAAGTGAGGGTCGCGATCTAGAAAGACGCGCTGCCAGAGCTCCAGGTTCAGAAGTCTCCAGATCTGGTCTGCATGATCGTAGCCACGCCCGCGGTGTTCCGCGAATAATTTCTGCAACGCTTCTGGCTTAAAAAGCTTTCGATCAAGTGATCGGGATTCCAGGAGCATGCCTTGGATCTGATCCAGTTGTGGACCGAGCAGCCAGTTTCCTAGGGGTGTGGAAAATCCTACTTTCCGTCGGTGGATAATGGCTTCCGGCAGAAGGCCGGTAGCGCTTTCCTTAAGAGTGAGTTTCCCCGCAAGGCCACGGATCTTGAACTGTGCCGGGATGCGAGCAGCGAACTCGACGAGTGCGTGGTCCAGAAAAGGGACTCGGCTCTCCACGGATGCGGCCATGCTCATTTGATCCTGTTTCATACACAACTCTACGAGATACGTTTTGATATCCGTGTAGAGCATCCGCGTCAACAGATCACCTTCCGATGCATTCCAGAACGCGAGCGAATCACGGTACGGCGTCCCTGAACCATTTCCTTCTCCATCCAACAGAAAATCCTCCTGTTCGCGTTCGGAGAACGCGGAATAGAAGTTGTCAAAGTAAAACGACGCCCAGGAACTGCCATCCCGCCCGAGGAAGGTATGTTCAAGCCTTCGGCGCGAGCTCGCTCCCAGCCATTCCGTGTCAGAAATTGCGCTGCGAATTGCTCGGCGGATTGCAGCCGGCACAAGTGCATCATACGGTCGACTGAAGCGAGCATTCCAGAGGGTCCAGCCGTATCGCATGTACCCGCCTAGCGTTTCGTCGCTTCCTTCACCGGTGAGCACAACTTTGACGTGCTCACGGGCCAGGCGAGCTACAAAATACAGTGGCACGCTCCCTGGCCAGGCCAGCGGCTCATCTTCATGCCAGATGAGGTCGGGGAGCACACGAAAGAAATCCTGTCGCGTCACTCTGACCTCGTGATGGCGGGAATGGAGATGGGCGGCCACCGCTCGTGCATAAGGCAGCTCGCTGTATGCTTCCTCGTCATACCCTACTGAAAAGGTCTCGATCGGATCCTTTCTGACTTTGGTCATCAGGGCAGCCACCAAGCTCGAATCAACTCCGCCGCTTAAAAACACGCCTAGCGGCACGTCACTCATCAGGTGACTTCCGACCGCTTGCTCAAGCAGGTCTCGATACGTTTGCACGTAGTAGCTCCGGGGCTGATGGTCGGACTCGCCGCCCTGGGGTACATCCCAGTAAGGCTGCAGATCCACATGCCCCGATTCGTCGACTTCGAGCGTGTGGCCCGGTGGCAGTTTCCGGACCCCCGCAAACATGGTCTCCGAGCCGGCCAAGTATCCAAACGCCAAGTATTCCGGCAGAGCGCTCCGATTGAATTCAGCGCGGACTCTGGGATGAGCGAGCAGCGCCTTGATTTCGGAGGCGAATAGTAGAAACTCACCGTTATGGAGGTAATAGAATGGCTTGATCCCAAGGCGATCCCGAGCTGCGAAAAGAACGCGTCGCTTCGCGTCCCAAATCGCGAACGCAAACATCCCTCGCAAATGCCGCACACAATTCCGACCGTATTCCTCGTAGAGATGGAGGATCGATTCAGTATCACTCTGGCTTCGATACCGATGTCCTTTCTGTTCAAGGAGCTTTCGTAATTCCTGGTGGTTGTATATCTCGCCGTTGTACACAATCCAGATGGATTCGTCCTCATTCGCGATGGGTTGCTGACCCGTACGCAGATCGATGATGCTCAAACGGCGCATTGCGAGGCCTACATTTCCGGATAAATAGAACCCCTCATCGTCGGGCCCGCGATGCACAATTTGACGGTTCATCGCCTCGAGCGTCTCGCGTTCAACCGTGCGCTGGGAGTGAAAATAGAAGGCTCCGCAAATTCCACACATGGCTATCCCCTGGTTCAAACTCAAACGTGAGCGGGGTCAGCAGGCCGCTCTGCCGTTTCCCATCTCCCTATACCATCGGCGGTACAGATTCATGCTGCCGTAGATAGACCGAGCCACCCTCGCGCAATTCGAGATGGACCGCTTTGACTCTCCGTGGAATCTTCGTCCCGATATTCAGGTTTTCAGTATACTATCGATGGCAGTATGTTACGGGCGGTCCAAACGACCCGAGACTTTGCGATTGACACATCGCTAAGCAAGTTCTTGCTTTATGGCGGCGCCTTTGGGGATGATGCGGATGAGGCACCTTAGATTAATGGCCGATATGTCTTCATTAATCGGGTTCGATGTCCTCTACGAAGGTACAAGAACCAGCGTAACCTAAGTGCGGAATTACGGCGGACTTATTCTGATGCCTACGAAAGGAACCGCTTCAGCGGTCCTGCACGCCTCGGTAGCGTCATTCGGGAGCGCGATTAAAGGCATCGAACACGCCATGGCCAAGACTTGCTCAGCGCACCCACAGAGTTGAATCAATGAGAATTTTAGGGATCAGCGACTCACACAACGCGGCAGCTTGCCTGTACCAAGACGGTCGGATCGTGGCTGCCATTCAGGAGGAGCGTTTGCGTCGAGTCAAGAACTGGGCAGGAATGCCGACGCAAGCGATAGCCTTTGTACTCAAGGAATCCGGTCTGAAGCCCGCCGATGTCGATCGGGTTGCGATCAACGGTTACCACGTAGCGTTTCCCATGACTCGCGAGCAGCTCATGGACGAGTACCGGCATATCAACGATCTCGATGTGACTTTGAATCGCAAAGCGCGGCGCTTCACGCAAGCCACAGCGAAATCACTCGGATTACTGAAACACTATCAGGCACGCCGCCGGGAAGATCGAGCGAAAGAGCTTATTGCCATGGGAATACCCATGGACAGGATACAGTACGTAAACCACCATCTCGCACACGCGTCGGCCGCCTATTATGGCTGGGCGACTTTTACTGAGACTGTCCTTGTACTTACCGCGGACGGCTCAGGCGATGGCGTTTGTGCGTCCGTGAATATCGGCCGCGGCGGCAAGCTCGAATGCTTGCGTCAAGTTCCCATGGCGAATTCCGTAGGGAACATCTATGCCATGGTCACTTTTCTCATGGGTATGGTTCCGTTAGAGCACGAATACAAGCTCATGGGGCTTGCGCCCTACGCGGATCCCGTCGGCGCGGAGCGCGTGTGTTCCAAGTTTAAAGCGTTGTTCCACTTCGATCCTAAGGAGCCACTCGGCTGGCAAAAGTCTGACCAGTGCCCGGAGACATACTGCTCATATCGCTTCCTCCGAGACCTTTTGGAACGCGAACGATTTGACTGGATTGCTGGCGGGTTGCAGCGGTTTACCGAAACGATGATAACCCAGTGGGTAAGAAACTGCGTAAACGAAACGGGGATCCGTCGCGTGGCTCTCAGCGGTGGTCTCTTCATGAACGTCAAGGCAAACAAAATGATCATGGAGCTCCCCGAAATCGAAGAGCTTTTCATCTACCCCTCCTGCGGGGATGAGACCAATTCAATGGGAGCAGCCTATCAAGTTTATGTTGAAACATGTGGCACAGACAAGGTGAGTCGTTTGCGGGATGTTTACTGGGGCCAGGACACTTCTGACGCGGAGGTCGAGAACGCCTTGCGAAGCTTCAAATTTCGCTCTCCGGTTCAGTTCCGCAGGGCTGAGAACATAGAACAGGAGATCGCGCGGCTTCTGGCGGAGGGCCGAGTCGTGGCTCGACATTCCGGCCGCGAAGAATTCGGGGCACGCGCCCTGGGCAATCGTTCTATTCTTGCGAATCCCAGTGACACTCGGGTGATCCGTTTCATCAATGAAGCGATCAAGGCGCGTGACTTCTGGATGCCGTTCGCTTCGTCGATTCTTTATGAACGCGCTGCCGACTATGTGATAAATCCCAAGATGATCCCCATGCCATACATGATTCTTACCTGCGACACGACCGATCGCAGGAAAGAGATTGCAGCGGGTCTCCATCCTTTTGATTCCACGGTAAGGCCTCAAGTTGTCGAATGCACTTGGAACCCTAGCTATCACGCCATCATAAGGGAGTTCGAAAAGCTGACCAGCATTGGCGCTGTTCTCAACACCTCGCTTAATCTACATGGGTACCCAATCGCCAGCAGTCCTTGGGACTCACTGGACGTGCTGGACCGATCCGGCCTCACCACCTTGGCGATCGGTAAGTGGCTAGTCGAAAAGACATGAGGATTTCGGCGCCTTTTGGGACCCTGGACGAGTTGCTGGGAGACCAGGGGCCACGACCTCCAGCTCGTCTCGAACCTCTGTGGTGGGCGCTGCGAGCCGTGTGGTTGGAAACTCTTGGATTTCGATTCGGTTATCCTGTCGAGCTAGTTCCGGAAGCGGGACCGCGTTCCTCAGTGCATTATTACATTTACAGCGATCAGCTTTTCTTTGACCTGATGGAAATTGATCGAGACGGGATTCCGTACCATCGATCACGGACCCTGGGTAGGTTCTACAATCCTGCCTATGTGGCCTGGTATGGTCTGATGGCCCTGGAGCGGTCCCAGCGAGGGGGTAAGAACAGTTCTAGCGCTTTCGCTGTGCAGATCAATTGGCTGGTAAGAAATGCTGTGAGGCGCGAGGACGGTTCGGTGGTCTGGCCTTTTCCGGTGGACGTTCAAGAGGGGAAGGCCGAACTGAAGGCGCCATGGGTCTCGGCGATGATCCAAGGTCTCGCGCTCAGCGCCCTCGTCCGCGCCCACCGACTGAAGCTTGGACCAGCCGACTTGCTAGAGTTATGCCACTCAGCTCTTTGCGTGTACGGCAGGGATGTGAGCGACGGCGGCGTACGGACTGTTCATGACGGACTCGTCCTGTTCGAAGAGTATCCGGCCTATCCGTTGCCGCGCGTCCTCGACGGTTTTCTGTTCAGCCTTCTGGGCCTCTACGATTATTGGATCGAGTCGGACGAAACTCTTGCGAGAAACCTGTTTGAAAAGGGAGTAGCGGGCTTAGCTCACACCCTTGAGTATTGGAATTACAAGGATCGCTGGACCTGGTACGGATCTCATGGCTACCTATGCCCTCCTTATTACCATAATCTGAACCGATTGCTTCTCATAGCCTTGTCAAATGTGACAGGGCAAAGAATTCTTGCCCATTACGCTGAGGCATGGAATCCTGCCAGATTAACGGTCGCGGAGCGGATAAAGTTATTTGCAACTTACTTTGTCTTGAAACAACGAGCAAGGCTACGAAAGTGGCGTGACTGACATGAATGAGCGAGTTCGGCTGATGCTCAGATGTCCTGCCTGCTGCGAACCCGTCACGAATGCGGGAACAGTTGGGGAGGACATATCCAAAGGTCTTCGCTGTGACAATTGCGGTCGCTTGTTTCCCATCGTCGACGGGGTGCTTCGGATGATGACGTCTCGAGCTCACAAAGATACCGCCGCGGAGAGCTTTGGGTTCGAATGGTTGGCAAGAGACCGGGGTTTATTTGAAACTGACACATTGTACGGGCTGACGAAGGAGCAGGAGGTCGCGGCTTTCCGTGATGCTTATGGCATTGAGCTCTCCGATTTGAGAGGCAAGACGTTTCTGGACGCGGGCTGCGGGGATGGTGCTTTGCTTGAGCTCATTGCCGGTTATGAACCGGAGATCATTGGAATCGACATCAGCGATTCCGTTAGTATTGCCGAGCGGCGTTCTCGACAACTTCCCAATGTTACGATTCTGCAGGCCGATATTCTTCGTCCTTGCTTCGCGACTGCGAGCTTTGACTTTGTTTGGTGCGAGGGAGTTGTCATACATACACCGAATCCTTCGAAAGCCCTTGAAGCAATCGGTCGCTTGGTCAAGCCCGGGGGACAGCTATATGTTTGGGTTTACCCGTCCGATAACGTAAGTGTCTATCAGCGCGTAAGAGATCTATTGGTTGCACCCTACAGGCTTCCGCGACCTATTCTGATCATGCTCTGTTATTCGCTGGCAACCGCCATGCTGCCTTTGTTCCGAATTAGCGGACGCAAGCAGTCCATCGGGACTATTGCCTTCAACCTGTTTGACAATTTATCCCCTCGGTACCAGTGGCGCTATACAGAACAAGAAATTCGTCGCTGGTTCGGAGAGGCAGGCTTCGCAGATCTGCGGGTGACGGGGCGTGTGGGAATAAGTGGCAAGCGAATCTCTTGAGGAGTTCGATCGTTACTGACAATTGCTCTAGGATTTCCCCTCGCAAAGATTTCACTGACGGAACAATTCAGAGACAAATGACCATTGCTCGTTCCGTTTGCTTGCTTTTCGCTACCACTTTCGAGATGACTTGTCGGCTAAAGTTGCCGCCAGCAGCTCTTCCATTTCGCCAACCTTATGATCCCACGATTCGGCGGCCATGAGACGCGACCGTATTGGCGAGGCCCCGATCTCGCCTCGCTCCAAAAGATGTTCGACTGCAGAGATGTACTCCTGAGGCGTCTCGGCGAGCGAGACCAGATTGGCGAACTTGGCCACCTCTGGGAGTGGTGCCGCCACGACCGGCAAACCAGCGGCCAAGTATTCACGCAGCTTTAGAGGATTGGAATTGAACGTCAGTTCGTTGCAAAGAAAAGGCAGAATAGCAACGTCAAAACCGCGCAAATACTCGGGCAAGCGTTCATACGGGCGGTGACCCAAAAGGTGCACGTTCGGCAACTTCTGAAGGGGAGAAAGATCCGTTTCTGACTTACCGATCATCACAATCGACCACCCGGGGCGGCTCCGCGCAATTTCACCAACCAGAGGAAGATTTACCCAGTCGGCCAACAATCCATGGAAACCGAGAATCGGTCGAGGTATTCCGGCTAAGTCCTGTGCTATTCGAGTCGATTCGTCCGCGGCGCGAGAAAAGTGCTCAAAATCAACTCCATGCGTAACCAGGTGTGTTCGCCGATTAATTTTGCGTTTCCCATCCATCAAATGATCCGAACAAACAAGAACCAGATCAGATTTCTTCAATAGTTCTATCTCACGGAATCGAACTTCCGGGGCCGCATCGGTGAACGCTGCATACTCATCGACACAATGATAGACGACGCACTTCTCTCCAAGAGATCCGACCACGTCCGCAGTATTCGGCACATACGTCCAAGTTACCGGATGGTCCATTCCTAACCGACGCAAAGCGAATCGAATCTGCCAGCCCAAAAGCCTACGATTAACTTTCCGGAATAGATTCAGCGAGTGGAAAGGGATGTAAAGGGGCGTTAAAACCCAGATGTGCTCGTCGACTTGGACTAACCCCCGGCGAAATTCGAACAGCTTTTGGAGTACTCGGCGAAGATCTTTACGAGCAGCCCGCGGTCGACGGTTATTCACAGAGTTGATCCATAGAACTCGGTGTTTTCGCGCAAGTCGGCGCATCACTTGCTTCTTGCTTAATGGATCGGCTCCCCAGTCATTCGCAAAACAAATTATGTTTTCCGCATCCATTTTAAGATGTTGCAGTCGTCGACAAGGGCCGGTCAAACAATCCGGCTGTCCGGGGATCTTCTCGAGATTAACCGAAACAAACCGAGGTACACCTTGAAGTAGTCACCGAACGGCTACTCTAAGGAAACCCGCTCTAAGAAAACCAATGTGACGCCTGCCCTTCGAGGCGTCCTCAAGCGACGAAACTGCTTCGTCTCCGGAGGCAAAATTTTAGCACCCTGGCGACCTTCTCCCGACGAATCATAGCACGCCGAGCACAGGGGACTAGCACGGCTGACCGAGCATCTCCGCTCCGTAAGGTGCTGTTCGCGGGTCTGAGAATTTCCCTATAACCGCCAACATCCCGTCGCATCCTCGCGACATGCTTCTATAGCTCGACGCATCCCTCTCTGTTTTCACCTGAAGTGACGTCTCCTCGTCAGTGAGCGCCTCCGCTTCGACTGTAGATGGAATTTCGCGGGGTTGTGGCGCAGCCCCTTCCCAGGATGCGGCGCTTCAAACGGTGGATTCCCGCAAAATAGGGTCAGTCCGTTGAACGAGAGAGCAGCTGACCTTGATCTAGACCCCAGGCCAGTGGCATCTAGCACCGACGAGCCGATAAACTTCGATACGGTAATTGGAGCGGGATCCAAGGTGACCGTCCGTGTCTGGGGAAACCGCCTATCTTCAGTGATATCAGTGCATTGATTCATGGATTCCTCTAGGAGCGTTCATGCTGAACAGTGTTGGCGCAAATAAAACCAGTGCTCGAGGGTCTGCGGTCTCTCTGTGCTCGCTGTCCTTGATGGTTCTATTGTCACTGACATTGGTCGATTGCGTTAGCCTGAAAACTCCCTCCCCAGTGGCGATCACCCTCAAATCAACCAGCGCAACCGTCGCGACTGGTAGCACAGCACCATTCAGTGCTGCGGTTACCGGAACGTCAAACGCGTCAGTCACATGGACCGTTAGCGGACAGGGCTGCAGCGGCACAGCGTGCGGAACAATTTCGAGCCGCTCGTCATTCGCCGTCTACATTGCGCCACCCTTGGCACCTTCACCTGCGATCGTCAACATCATTGCAACCAGCGTTGCGGATTCCTCCCAATCAGCATCAGCAAGTGTGACCATCGTGCCCAGGGTTGCGGTTACGGTGGCTCCGACAAACCCTACCGTTCCCACCGGTACTATGCAACGGTTCAGCGGATCTGTGACGGCGGAATCGAATACGGCGGTGAGCTGGAGCGTGTCGGGAGTCGGATGCGGTGGCGCAGCCTGCGGAACGATTAGCGCCAGCGGGCTCTACTCGGCCCCGATGGTTGTTCCTTCCCCTGCCGTCGTGTTTGTAAAGGCCACCAGCGTCGCCGATCCGACCAAATCAGCCATGGTCAATGTGACGGTCGTAAGCTCCGGCGGGAACAGCGGTGGGAACAGCGGTGGGAACAATATGGTCATGCCGGTGCTGCCGACGCTCCCGCAGGCGCAAGTGGACGCCTCGATGCCCGACACCACTGACTACACCGTGGTGCAGGTGAATGCCAACGGCAATTTGCAATCGGCGATTAACAACGCTTCCTGCAATCCGACCGGTACCATCATCAAAATTCAGGCGGACGCCACCTTCGAAGGTCCCTACATTCTACCGGTCAAAGCGTGCGCGCCGGGGAAATGGGTCATTCTGCGGTCCGACGCGCCGGATACGAATCTCCCTGCCTTGAATCAGAGAATCACACCGAGCTTCGAACGGTATGTGCCCGTCATTCTTGCGAAGTGGTCGGGCCGGCCAAGCATTGAGGTGGCTTCCGGAGCCTCCAACTACCGTTTAATGTTTCTCGAAGCGAAGGTCGATGCCGAGGTCTACAATTCCACGCACGCGTCGCTCATCGCGATCGGAGATGGCAGTTCTGCTCAGAACACCATCGCTTCCCAGCCGAAAAACATAATCGTGGACCGTGTGCTCATGCGCGGAAGCGACAGCCCGCCGGTCGATCTGTATCGCGGCATAGATCTCGAGTGCCAGTATTGCGCGGTTGCCAATTCCTGGATTGACCAGGTTCACGTTCGAGGATTCGACTCCCAAGGTATCGTCGGCTGGAATTCGACCGGTCCCTGGTTGATTGATAACAATTACATAGAGGCGGCGGCTGAGAACATCATGCTCTGTGGTTCGGACAGCCACATTCCAGGCGCTCTTCCTTCCGACATCACGATTACCCACAACTACGTATTCAAGCCGCTCAACTGGAAATGGCCTTCGCAGACTACTGGCGAAGCGGGGCCGAACTGGGCCATCAAAAATCTGCTTGAGATGAAATGTGGAATCCGCGTACTGATTGAAGGGAACGTCTTTCAGAATGTCTGGCTCGGCCAAAGCGACCAGCTAGGCGAAGCGATTAAAATCAATCCCGCCAACCAGAAGAACGCACCGTGGACGGGGGTTTCTGATCTGACCTTCCGATTGAATGAAGTCATCAATGCAGAGGGTGGCTTCGGTGGTCCCACTTGCTCGACCGGACCCAATCCAACTCGGGGGAACCAACGTGACCTTTTCGAGAACAACCTCTCCATCGCAACGGGCGGGGCCAGTGGTCGACGGATTCTAGTCACGGGGACCTCTAACGGCAACACTTGCGGTATGCCCGATGTGTATTTCAATCACAACACGATCCTCGCTGCGA
>Ga0070765_100001430_pt1 | contig 14680 bp, 12 predicted proteins | sample HubBroMetageWFT5_FD_71516 | JGI IMG/M metagenome (GOLD analysis project Ga0070765, IMG submission 71516) | Warmed and freeze-thawed soil microbial communities from the Hubbard Brook experimental Forest, New Hampshire - Hubbard Brook CCASE Soil... | ecosystem: Environmental > Terrestrial > Soil... | reverse complement strand
TGGCGGCATGCTTCCCTGTTAGCCTTCTACACCTTTGCTAGAATGGCTTTCTTGATTTGCTGGATTTTGGCCTCATCGCGTTTGTAGAAGGTCCACTTCTTGATTCGCTTCGGGCGAGTCAGCCCGGCCTGGCACAGAATCTTCATGTGTTCGCTCGTGGTCGGTTGACTCACGCGGAGCTTGCGCGCAATCAGGCAGCCGCAAACCCCATCCTTCACCAAATCGCCGTCGACTTGGGGAGGGAAATGCTTCGTCGGGTTCTTGAGCCACTCGAGAATTTGCAGTCTGCGTTCGTTCGCTAGGGCCCGAATTGCAACGGTCGAGATCATATATACGATTAGGAACCTCCCTAATCATAATAACACCGATAGGAGAGCTTCGAAGTGGCCGAATGCGTCACTCGCGCAACATCCGACCGCGTAGCTGATATCCCAATTGTCGGACCACTTAGAATCGCATCATAGCTTCCGTCAGCGGCATCACATATCCGCCGACATCAATACCAACCTTGCCGTTTTCACCCTGAATGCAAACATGCAGTATGCTACGCCGGCCCATCTTAGTACCTTGCTCGCTCAAAAGGCGTCTCCCCGCAGTCCCGGGTGTCAGACAATTCCGCATCATGAAAGAAGCCAGTGGCCCCGTGGAGCTTCCTGTTGCTGGATCTTCCGATATTCCGTAGAGGGGAGCAAACATCCGTGAGTATGCCCCTTCTAAGGTTGGAGTAAACACAAAAACGCACAAGGGCTCGGAATCTGGTCCAATGAGCGTTTTTAGCTGCCTAGCATCCAGAAGCGCATGGTCGACAATCTCCTTATTCTTTACAGCCACAAAGATTGTCGGATTGCCTGCACTCACCAACTGAGGAGCCACATCGAGGAGATCATTTATGTTGAGAGTTAGCATGTCTGCGCAAGCTGACGGCTCGTACGTTCTGCCATATTCGATCGGTGGAGTACGCAGCCAGATGAGGGGCCGCGGTCCCAGCTCAACTCGAATCGGTACAGGACCTACTTTCTCCTCCAAGACAAAATGGTCCACATGGCGGGAGACCATTCCTTCCGCCAGTAACACGAAGCTCGTACCTATCGTCGGGTGTCCGGCAAAAATCAGCTCTTTGGACGGGGTGAAGATCCTGACATTCGCCACGCAATCCGATCGCGTTGCTGAAAATACAAAACTGGTTTCAGACAGATTGAGCTCCCTTGCAATTCTTTGCGTCGTGTCGTCGTCTAGGCCGGATGCATCTGGGAAAACCGCCAAGGAGTTCCCCTCGAAAGGCTGGTTGGTAAAAACATCCACTACGAAATACCGATACGATCGCTGAGTTGTCATTCTTTAGCCCTCGCTTTCTTTCGAACTTTACAATCGAGCAAATCCGTGTCATATTATATCGTCTATTAGCTAACTGTAAATGCGATGGAGGAAAAACCGTGTCGGTATACGAAAGGCTAGACGCCCTCAACATTACACTTCCTGAACTGACGCTGCCGGTGGCAGCTTTTGTACCTTTTCTACGCAGCGGCAATTTGCTCTTCTTGGCTGGCCATATCGCCAAGATGAACGGCGAACCTTGGGTGGGCCAGCTTGGAGCGAATCTCAGGACCGTGCAGGGTAAAGAGGCCGCCCGTGCCGTGGCCATCGATTTACTGGGCACACTTCATGCCGCCGTGGGTGACCTAAACCAAATCAAGCGCATCGTGAAGCTGATGGTGCTCGTGAACAGCACTCCAGCATTCACCCAACAACATCTGGTGGCCAATGGGGCTTCGGAGCTTTTCGGAGAGGTCTTTGGAGATATGGGGAAGCACGTTCGCAGCGCCTTCGGGGTTACTCAAGTGCCGTTTGGATCCTGCGTGGAAATAGAACTGGTCGCAGAGGTTCACAAGTGTACGTTTGGCGATGAAAGCATGACTTCTCGATGAAGGCGATCTGCGTAAGCAAAGCACGGGTGGTCATCGTCAAAGAGGTTCGATGGCACAATTTTCCGGAGGTTCGCAGCACGTTCAAAGATGCGGACAACGTGAAGGGATACGTGATTTTCAACGTTCGGCAGAATTAGGCTCATTGCCTTCCAAGATGTAGCAAGTGAAAAGGTGGTCGCCGATCATGACATCCGGACACTCGATGACCTTTATACGTACTTGAATTCAAAGATCGACCACGGGATTGGAATTGTTGCACCTGACACAAGCCTATCGAATCCGAAGAAGCTCGCGCGGTTCGCTGGTCTGTCGGAAACACCTGAAGGCTACGTTTGGCGCAACCCGACTGCTGGATGTCACCGCGGATTCGGTTGACATGTACCTTCGCGAACGCCTTCGAGCACCCGTCGTCGTCAAGATGAAACTCGGTTACAAGGAACTGCGAATCGTCAAATCCACAACCGTACACCTGGAGTTCAGAGTTCTCCGAGTATGCTCAACGTGGCGGTTCGCAAAAAGCTCCTAGCTGTAAATCTCTGTTCTGGTGTTGAGATTCCGGTTGCGGTGAAAGGTTTGTTCAGGCCGCATTATGTCGCGTGGTCCGAGCAACAAAAGATCGGTTCGAATCATTACGGAGACCGGTTGCGGATCTACAAGGAACTAACTTTGATGAGGAAGGACCAGGTTGATCTGCAAAATGCGGTGGTCTGGATACCGGATTCGAAGACTCCAAACGGCACGGCCGAAGTTCCCCTCACCTCGCTTGCCATCGAGGCTTTCAAGAATCAGATGGCGATTTCAGGTGAAGGACCGTATCTGTTTCCGAGCGATCTGAATCCGACCGGACATCTCAAAAAACTCAAGACCGTTTGGACGAAAACTCTGCGACGGGCAAAGATTCCCTATTTTCGGATTTACGACCTGCGCTCTGCCTATGCCACAAGGCTGAGCGCTGGAGGCGTAGCCGACGACTGGGTAACGCAGCTGCTCCGCCAGAGCGACGCGCAAGTCTTCAAGAAGCATTCCCAGATGAAGTTGCGGATGAAGCGCGAAGCCCTGGAGAAGCTCAACCGTCGAGCGAACGAAATGGTACCGGGGGGGAGACCGATGCTTTTTCGGCGGCGCCATTGTGCACAGAGGTGGTCCAATGACGCATTCGTGCACAGCTCGTGCACAGTGTGCACGAATAATGGACCGTTCGGGCCGAGGTGATTTTTCTAACTCTTTTGCAATCAGAACGAAGTTGGTGGACGTGACAGGGTTTGAACCTGCGACCCCCTGCTTGCAAATTCAGAAAGCGAATTTGGATGAGGTGAAGAAGAATGAGAAGGAGTGAGGCCAAGTCACACGCACTACAGAAGCTATCCGAATTTCTTCGATGCAATGGTTGGATACAGTCTGGCCCATTAATACGCAGTTGCACGGGCTAGCATCGGGGGGTTACGTCACAAAGTACGTCACAAAATCCGCCTACCGGCTTCGCTGATCGCACGTGGTCGTCCCTGCCTCCATGCGTAGCAGCTGAACCTCGGATTAAGTAGTTCCTGGAATAGTTTGCGCCTGCTTGATCATCTCTAGTATCGGGATGATGTGTGCTTCAGCGGGCGTTTCCTTGCTCGTGACAAGCATGCTCGCAAATCTACGCCCTAATTCAGGCAGCGATGCAGGGTCATTCTTAAGCAGCAAGTAAACTTCGAACGTAAGCCTACTCCAAACTGCTTTAGATTGTTGTTGGCGCGCCTCCTCGCTGAGTTCTAACCTCCGTTGAAGCGCTTCAACCCAGTAACGGCACGAAGATCGACCTTCGAGATCATTCTCGATCAAGCTTCGATTCAGGAGACCTGCGCAGGCGACCCAGACCTCATTAGGGTCTTGTTCATCTAGAAGACGCTTAGCGTCGGGAAACAGCGAACCACCGCTCCATTTCCAACTGCCGCTGACCAAGCATTCCAACATTGCAGTTCTATTCGCAGGAGGTATCCTGAGGTCATTGATCTCAGGAAGTGCGAGAGGGGCCATACCGTTGTTCCTTGCAGCGGACAACGAATGAAGCGCTATGCCGCTCGCGGTGGAGCGACGGCAATTCTCGAGCAAAGGCAGTTCGTGCTGGGCCATTAGCCGTAGCTGCCAGCCTTGGCTTGGAGCTCTCTTGAGAGAGTTTCGGACAGTTGGTGGGTGACGCCAGCGCGAATGTGTCTCTCTGCAAAGCTCTACAATGGGCTTCGACCGGGACTCGGATGCGGCTTTTACAATCTCTTGCCGTCGGCTGCAGGTAGGACACAGATGCCGGAGAGCATCGGGAATCGAGAGTGGACGAATGGGGATTTGATACAGTCGCCAAAAACGACCCCCGAGTTGTGCCGAGATAGCTGATTCTTGAGTGTCACTCATTCGGCTTATAATCACCGCCGCAGCCACACGCGTAGCCCCGCAGCTGACCGCTAATTTGTTTAGCTCCTCCAGCGTAGAGCCCGATGACACACCCGTGTCGACGATAAGCACCTGGGCGTGCTTGAGTAATTGGCTTTCCTTATTCGAGAGTAGGAATCGTTCATTTATACGCTTCGCGGCAATTATCTTAGGGGGCCAAAGTCGGCCATCGGTTCCCATCTCACGCAGCAGCATATTTGCAAAAGTTCGCGCCCTTGACTTGCCGGGAACAAGTAGATTGTCAGGTCTTCCAATAAGTTTGGGGATCTGCGCAGCGACCTTCTTAAGCACAATTGGTCCAACCGTTTCGTGAGTTAGCAAGCGCTCCGTGTCAATGAACGAGACATAGTGTGTTTTACCATCAATCCGATGGTGCTCGTACGCACGGGCAGCGTCAACCTGCCTCCAAAAGCGAACTGCTTCGTCATTTTCCTTCAGGAACTGCCCAGGGCTCCGCGGCTCTGTCTTCTTCGAGGTCATACAGCAGGCCACGGGGTTAAACTCGCGCTGTTCAAGTCGCCCGCAGCGCGGACACAAATCGGCTGGGACTGCGCGCACGTCATACTGACAAACCGCCATAAATCTTACTGTTCCTTGGATCGGTTTGGGGTATCCCCCATCGACAATGGTCACTACAGCAACAAGTGAAGCGCCTGCTTGCCTGACCATTTCCGTCACGAGCCGGAGCAGATGTCCGGTTACAACTACATCTGTAAGCACGACCACTCGGCTGCCCGTGAGTACGGGTGCCAAAGGCAGTGGTGGCACTCCTTCGCATTGACAGTGCCGCACAACTCCTAGACGGGTCATGGGGCGATGCCTAATGATCTCCCTCGCAATCATGGCGACGGGCCAACCTGTGCTGACGATTGTGTCATAGTCGACATCGTTGACTAGCTGCTTAACGCGCTGCGCAAGCTGTTCGACTACCTTCGGAAGCCCGCAAGCGGTTCCCAAATTCACGTGAACATCTGCATGCAACCCCGAGGGCAAAACATAATCCGCGTCGCGCTCGAACACTCCGATCGCCTCGAGTGACTTGCTTATTTCTGTCGAGTCGTCAAACAATCTTGGCGCGGTATGCTCACGAGCATGCCGTCCTAGAATTTTCACGCCTAGCTTCTTTGCATAGAGAGGGCTGAGATGGCCCTGAGAAACTTGACTCCACAACCATGAAGCCCATGCATCCCGATCCTGATCTGATGCCGCCTCAGAAAACCCCTTAGCAAGCAGAGACAGCAAATCTCGATCAGCAGCACAACCTAACTCAGCTGTCGCGAGAAGGCACAGGCCTCGATCACTGAATTCGAAGCTACCAGTACGAATCGCCTTTCCAACTGTGGCGTTCGCGTAGGGCCGGCCAACCATCACGCCTGAAAAGGAGTTATGGGTATCGAGGGTATCCAAAATAGCCCAGAAGATTAGGCTTCCTTGAGCTGCCGAGGCATCGAACCTTGCGCCGACGGTTATCTTACGACCTCGGGTCTTAAGCCATGCCTCGACTCCGGTCGAGGAATGCCATTTCATGGTGTCCTGGTTAACGGCCTGCCTTAGGTTCAGCACAGAAGGACAATCGAACTCAAGGGAACGGTACCTGTGTCCGAGGCGAGCCGTGAAATTGACGATAGCGCCAAGCCGGGCGCTAATGGCTGACCAATCTCCATGCGCTGTCAATTGATTTTTGGTCGTACCGATTGTCATTGTCGTTTCCTTAAGAGCTAATCGGAAGACTGATGCCAAAGCTCTTGTGAAGATCGCGCCGGGCGCGAAACAAGAGCTGCCTGACGTTTCCTTGAGTCAAACCGAGAGCTCTAGCGATCTCCTCGTGGCTTTCGCCTCGGAGACTGCGAGTCATAACGTCCCGTCGTCGGGGGGACAGTACGCGGAGCATGGACTGCGCGGCTATTTCCGCTTCTACCTTTAGGATTCCCTGTTTCGCTCCGGTCCCTGCGACTGTGTCTATTTTGTCCGGGTCTATTGGTGTGCCTAGGTATTTGCGCTCCCGGCTCTGAGCGGCGAAATGCCTGGTTAAGTGATTATGGAGGCAAGCGTGGACCCACACACGGAACTTTTCGGGCCCTCCCTCGCCGGGGTCGTATGTGCGTGACAAGGATAATTCTGCAAGCAGTTTCTGAACAATCTCCTCGGCGATCGCGTGATTGCGAACTCCCCGAAAGGCACACCCGTACAGGTACTGGCCCACAGGCCCGGTCGCCAGCGAGTTCCAGACCTTGGCGGTTTCGGCTTCGGACCAAGTCCGCCCCGGTCTCGCCAGCGTGTCAGCAAACTTCCCGAGATACACCTCCCAGGGATCCGCCATGCGGCTCCTTGGACCTTTCGCGCCCTTAGGCCCGTCACGTCATGCCGAACCAAGCTTTAAAGCGTACATCAACCCGGTATTGTCTGGGAATTGCCCCTCCGTTACACCGCGGACATTAGAATTTTGCACGGTGGCCGAGAAATCCGCGTCAGCGCGGGCAGCGTCAGCGTCGCATCGGGACCGCCGGAAGAGCCGCCGGTACCCTGCCTCAACCGTGAGATTCGTTCGCAACAATTCCATGTACTGGTTAAATTGTCGTATTCGATTCTGATGGGCAGTAGTTGGCTTCCCATCCCTTGAGCCTGCCGGGACTTCAGGCCTCCAGGAGTAACTGCATCGCCCCTGGCGTAGGTGAATTTGTCTTGCCGTAGGCGAAATCCCGAAGGACCAGTTTGGCCCAGTGCAAGGTGACGAGTTTACCCAACATGTAACGCAGAGTTCTGGTTAATGCAATACGGTTGCAAGGGGGCGACACGCTTTGGCGTCATCCTCACAAGTTGAAACTGCTCGTGAGGGAGCCGCCATGGCGTGGATTCTCTCCCCGGACCCAAGGAGGGTCCCTTCCATGAGTGAACTCGAACCAGTACAAAACCTAACGCCTGAAGTCGTTCTCGAAGAAGTAGATGTCGAAGAATACGTTCGAGCAAAGCGGCCCATTCCGCATGCCAAACGTTACGTCATTCGAATCGACAAGGAGCAGCGTGTCGTTCACACGCCGATTCTCACTGGTAGGCGAATCCTCGAACTCGTTGGCAAAACACCTGACAAATTCAAGCTGTACGAACACTTTCCAAGCCGACAGCCGGAGCCGATCCAACCTGATCAAGAAGTGCATCTTCATAAGCATCATGTAGAACGGTTCACGACCATGGCCAAGGACACAACGGAGGGTCGCACTGCTGCGGCCCTCCGCAGAGAGTTCCGGCTTCCTTCCCTCGACGAGCAATACCTCGACAGCCTGAGTCTGCTTTGGGAAACGGTGAAGGATGCGGGCCTACTGTGGCTTCTCATTTACGCTTGGAAACTGCCGGATGGGTACAACGTCACTGTCGTTCGTGTTGCTCTTCAGATTCCCGGGGGTTACTCAGATAGCCAGATCGACATGGTCTACTTTCTCCCGCACCTGCAACGTGTTGACCAGCGTCCTATCGCCGCGCTTTCTTCGCAAATGATTTGTGGCGAGAACTATCAACGATGGTCACGGCATCGCACCACCGCGAATCCCTGGCGTCCAGGCGTGGATGATGTCGCTACGCATCTCACCTTAGTTCACGACTGGGTCACTCGTGAGTTGGCGAGGTAGGGGCGACCATGCCACGGTATGTGCTTCGCCTAACGCAGACCCAGCACAGCAGTCTGCGCACTCACCTCATGCCCGAGGACGGCTGCGAGGCTGTTGCCCTTGCGCTTTGCGGCCGCCGCGCCGGCCACAATCACCACGTCTTCGTCGCACAGGAAATTGTTCTTATTCCTTATTCTTCATGCTCGGTGCGAACACCGGATCGTGTGACCTGGCCTACCGAACTCGTCGAGCCATTGCTTCGCAAGGCCTATGGCCGGGGCATGGCCATTGCCAAATTTCACAGCCACCGCTCTCATTACGCGCAATTCTCTTCCGTTGACGATGAATCGGACGAATTGCTTTTCGCGTCCATTTCTAGCCTGATGGGCGACAGCCTCCCTCACGCGAGCGTCATCATGCTGCCCAACGGAAATTGTTTTGGCAGAGCCATCAATGACGGAGAGCAATTCGAACCGATCGCATCCATTAGTGTCGTTGGGGACGATATTCTCATCTGGCATCAAGAGCCCTCTTGGCGGACTCTCTCCTCGAATAAGAGGAATGAACAGGTCTTTGGAAAAGGAACGATCGCGAAGCTTCAAAATCTGTCTGCCGCAGTGGTCGGCTGCTCTGGAACTGGAAGTCTCGTTATCGAACAACTCGCTCGGCTGGGAATTGGTCGCCTCGTCTTGATTGATCACGATGCGGTTGAAGAAAGGAATCTCAACCGAATCGTGAACAGCGGTAAGGAGGACGCCTTTCTTGGAAGGCCAAAAGTTTTCACGTTGGCTTCAGCAGTTGCCCGCGTGGGCCTCGGTCAGGAACTGACACCTTTGCCGATAAACCTCGTTTCGACCCAAGCTGTACGTGAAGTCGCTTCCTGCGACGTGATTTTCGGCTGCACAGACGGTGCTGAGGCACGCCATCTCCTGAATCGCATCGCAGCCTTTTATTCCATTCCTTATTTTGATGTTGGTGTCCGGTTGGACGCTGATGGCCAGGGCGGAATAGCGAATATCGTTGGAGCCGTACATTACGTGCAACCCGGCGGATCAAGTCTCCTTAGTCGCGAGGTCTATAGCATGGCCGATGTGGAAGCAGAGGAATTACGGAGGACGAATCCGGAGTTGTACCGCGCGAGGCGCGATGAAGGTTATCTTCGCGGGGTCCGCGAGAACCGGCCCGCGGTCATTCCGGTCAACATGTTCTTTTCCTCGCTCATGGTCCAAGAATTCCTGGCGCGGCTTCACCCGTTTCGCAATCAGTCGAATGGTTCCTATGCGGCCGTCCGCGGTAATCTGCTTGAGCCCTTTCTGACCATGGAATGCGATGGAGCCCAATGCAATGTCTTGGCACGCCACGTCGGGCGCGGAGATGTGGAACCACTACTCGATCGACCGGACCTGTCATGAACCCTCTTTTACGCACCCTGCGCGACAAACTGCTCCGCTCCATCGCTGAGTTTCGAGCAGGTCCAGCCTATAAGACCAAATTTACAGAGGAACTGCCCCAACGTCTCAGTGATCACACGCTCTACCTTCTGGGGACCCCTCGACCCTGGTCCGCAGCACTCCTTTGCCCATGCGGGTGTCGAGAGTTGATACAACTCAGCCTCCTAGAACAAGACTCGCCCTCGTGGCGACTTTCCTGGAGGCGAAAGAAGAGAGTAACACTCGAACCTTCAATTTGGAGAACGAAGGGCTGCCGTTCACATTTCTTTATGAGAAGAGGTCGGATTGTCTGGTGTCGCAACGCCAGTCCCCCTCTGGTGCGCTGGCCGAAAAATGCTACAGGCAACTCTACACATTGACCCGCGAAGGTCTAGGAAACCGAGAATGAGCCCCCACCGAAATCAATTCCTTATAGCGGGCTAAATCGGCAAGTTGTGTGGCGCAGAATCAATTGAGGAAGTAAATCACAAGCCTGCTTATCTCCCGTTGAGGAGACGGTCGAAAAACATCTGCTTGTTGGACGTGGAAAACTGTCAAGGCGAATGCTCCTGAATCAGTCGTTTGCGGGCACCGATGCGGCAGGGTTTTATGAACGCCTCTAGGTGCGTAGGGCGGTTGACAATCCGCCATCCTAAGGACTACCGTCTATTCACTCCTGGTTAAATTAACCTCAAAGCAAATCGCGGAATAATCGACGTGATTAGTTCACGCAAAACGGAGAGTGCCATGCACTTGCCCTGCCTCGAAGCAAAGAACAAATTGCGGACACGCAAATTATCCCGGGGATTCCGTTGGGTTGCTGTGCTGATTGCAGCGTGCCTGTGCCCCACGCTGGCATTTGGTCAGACGAACTCAAGCTGGAATGGTGGAACGGGAAATTGGAGTAACGCCACGGATTGGACTCCGAGCCAAGTACCCAACAATGGCGGAGGGAATACCTACAACGTCACAATCGATTCGAGCGATTCGACTACGGCGTATGTGTACTTCGATCAGAGTGCGACGATCAACTCTCTCGTGCTGGGAGGGGGCTATCTCGTTTGGCAAAATGGAACAGTGGCGACACTCAATATCACCAACGGACTCACACTCAATGCTGGGGGACAGATTGTTTTCCGAAATCAAAATGATCTTACGGTGGGAGGCAATCTGACAATTGGTGACGGGGTTGTCGAAATCGGGGGGAACCTTATGGTAGGCGGGACTGCATCAATCACGTCCGAAGGAAACTTGATACTAGATAGCGGTGCCGTAGCAGATATCCCCAGCTTAGTGAGCGCAGGCGAAGTAACGATCAGCCCCAATTCCACGCTAAATCTGACGAACGTGCCGAACGGAATTACGGACATTGCGGCGGGCCAGTGGAATGTCGATGGGACGTTTAACGCGGGTTCAAACAACGCGCTGGCGAACTTGAATAGTGTGGAGGGAGGCTTGATTCTCGGCAATGCACAAACGACCACGGTTACGCCTGGTTCCGGGACTCTAACGGTCACCGGTGGTTTGTATGTTACCGGAACTACAACCGCCTTGACGATCTTGGGAAATCTTAACAGCAATGGCGAAGTATCCAACACCTACCCCGCAGTCGAAGGTGGGACGCTGAATGTGGGGGGCACATTTACGATTCAGGAGGGTGGTGACGTCTCTTTTGGGGCTGGCGGTGTGATCAATGTGGGGGGCGCACTGGTTAACAACGGTACCTTGGAACTCTTTGAGAAGGGATCGACGCTGAACGTAAGCGGCACATTGACTAATTCTGGAACGATTTCGTTGGGCCAAAACGTTGGAAAGTCTGCCACCACTGCGGCTAACGAACTTACGATCGGCGCTTCGAGCGTGAACTCAGGCACAATAACACTCTTTGACGGCATCATCACGGGGGCTACGGCGAGCGTCGTGCTTACGAATGAAAAAACCATCGAAGGAGGCGGAAACATCGGCGACGGCTCGATGGGTTTGGTGAACAGTAGTACCGGCAAAATTTTAGCAAGCTCAAGCATCCCATTAGTCATTCAGGCGAGCAGCGCGGGCTTTCAGAACAACGGTACGATACAGGTGAACGCGAAGGAAACGTTGAGTATCACAGGCGCTGCCAACTCATTCCTGAACTTTAATAGTTCGAATGGCACGCTGACGGGTGGTACGTACTTGGTCCTTGGCACACTTGAGTTTGACAACGCGAACATCGTTACCAACGCGGCGAATATCACGCTATCGGGTCCAACCGCGATAATCGAAGATCAGAAAGGCGATAACGGCTTGTCGAATTTTGCCGCCAATGCGAGTGCCGGAAGTATTACGGTCGAAAGTGGCCAGAATTTAACGACGTCGGTAGCGTTTAGCAACGCCGGGAAACTGACGATTGCATCCGGCAGCGCGTTTACTGTTGGAGGAATGAACAGCTATGCGCAAACATTGGGCACGACGACGGTGAAGGGCACTCTGGATTCAGGCGGCGTGAATGTATCGGGCGGTTCGGTTTCTGACACCGGCGCGATTAACACGAACAGCTATAGCCAGACGGCGGGGATAACAACTGTAAAAGGCACTCTGTCAGTAGGATCGCTGGGCGCGGTGACCTTGTCTGGCGGATCGATCGTTGATACCGGCATGATTACAACGGGCAGCTACACCCAAAACGTAGGAACGATGACGGTGAACGGCAGCCTTACTGCAACGTCGCCGAGTGGCGTCAATCTTTCGGGCGGATCGGTTTTTGGCCTTGGAGCGATTACGGGGAATATTGATCTTACTGGCGGGTTGCTGGGTCCTGGTTCTGCGTCGAAGAAGCCAGGCGAACTAACTGTCAACGGCACGTACACTCAGAGTGGTTCCGGAGCTTTCGACGCAGATTTGGGCGGGACGACGGCGGGGACGCAATACGATGTTCTGAACATTACGAGCACAGCCACGCTGGGTGGAGTGCTTAATGTCGATCTGATCAGCGGATTCAAGCCGACCGTGGGCGAAACGTTTGACATTATGGATTACACGTCGGAGACCGGGACGTTTACGGCTTTGAATTTGCCGAAGCTGACTGGCGGAGATACGTGGTCGATTAGCTATAACGCGACGGATGTGGTGCTGACTGTCGATGGTCCTAGCGCGGCGGCTGAAGGAGCGGTCAGCGGTTCTCCGGCAACACGCGTGTCGCGAGAATTGATGGCGGGCGGTTCGGCGGCGAGCACGCGCGAACCGGCTGCAATTCTCTCGCGGGTTACCTGTTACGGCGCCAGGGTGCTAGAGTTCACGTCATGTGGCACGGGAGCGATTGCGAATGGCGCGAGCCGTGGCGAGAAGCATCAGTTGCCGCCCATGGTAGAAGGCGGTGGCACGGTTCATAACAACGTTATGGTTGCGACCCGCTCAATCTCGGCGGCTGGCGGCGCTTCGCACGAATCATCCGTGGCAGCTACATCGATGGCCAGGCTCTACGCCTGCGCGTACTTGCCTTCGAGTGTTGCGCTCACGATGGGTTGCAACTGAGATTCCCACGTTCCAGCCGAGCTTTTGACACTTGTTTCACAGTTCGAGCGAAACATCCGAGTCAGGGTCCAGCGCTTCAAAGCACCCTTCTGGCCTGCGAACAACATGCCCGAGCCATCCAAGCGCTTGGGTTATACAAGAATAATGCACGGTAGAGGTGTTCTGTGCACCGGTGCACGGTCACTAAGTCGTTGCTTTTGTTTCCGGAAGGGTAGGAAAATCGTCGAGCTGCGAAATGTCCCATAACAATAAACCGAAAGCGCATGGGTAAAGCGGTTACGAGGACTACGACGTTGACAGTCCAACTGGGCCGACTCTCGCCTACATGCATGGATGTGAGCGAAATTGCCCGTCGGCTGGGGAAGCTCGGCGGCTCAGTCACGTCGAAAGCGAAGGCAAAAGCCGCTAGAGCGAATGGAAAGCTTGGCGGGCGGCCGGAGACTTGCCTCTAAATCCAATAGCAAATAGCCGCGAATCCCTGAACGAGAACGAGTGATTCACGCCACGAGATGTATGGAGCCGTTTGCTGTGGGCGGTTAGCAATCGGAAGTAGCAGAGGCTCATTTTGGAAGCGGACTAAAGGTAGAAGAAGCTCAAGACGAACGCGGAAAAGGTGGTGTCAAACGCGAACCTTTTCTGTGCAAATGAGAGAAAAGACTCGTAACCCTCGAGAGCGATGGTATGACTTGAACGCGAGCGCGCGATCTGTAGGTCAGCGGGAGCCGCCGATCAGAGCCTTGAGGCCGGGAAGTAGAGTGATTCCGAGCCCCACAAAGATAAGGAAGATAACACCCAAAACTAGGATGGGAATAAGCTTCCGCCTTCGCTCTAATTCCATGATGTTCCTCGACTATCAACGCAAAGCCTGAACGGCCATATGCCCCAAAAATACTCCTACAGCAAGAGCGGCCGCCCAAGCTTTTTCCTTGAAGTGCAGCCTCAAGATTTGAGCCATCAGTATCGTACACGTGACGAGGGCCCAAGGCCATGTTGTTGCTCTCCACAAAAAACGACCACCTAACGTTACCGCCGAAGGGAATAGATCCGCTCGTGGCTCTGCAAGAAATTGTGGAAAGAGAAGAGAAGCGGCGATCGAAAACAAGACGCCGACAGAACCCATAACGAGGCAGAACCGACGGGAGTTGTAGTCAGCCCGATCAAGATTATCTTTAGACTTCAATTTGCGCTCCAGACGTCCCCCGGATCGGCCATTGATATAGGCAGTCAGATCACTAGTATCGCTATTATCAACTGTGCTTGTCACAAAGAAAATTCTTGATCTGTGCATCTCTGACCTGTGAACTGTCATGTGACCTAGTCCGAGTAACCATGACCTCTTGCATTGCGCGATTTGGTCGTAAGAGACTGCCTTCCATCGAAATAACCGACGATATTCAAGGAAGTTGCCGGCCTTCCTTACTTCAGCGACCGTCAAAAGAAAACAGGCCATTATAATAAGCGGAGTATTAAGCATAGCTCTGCTCGCCAATACAGCAAGACTCGGATGTCCGATTAACAAAATAGTACCGGACCCAACAAAAATAGACAGCGGAACATAGCATTTTATCATCGCAACCATTTGCGCTTATCCCCTTTCTTCGATTTCATTGCTTGCATACTAGGACCACGGTCGAATTTTGCTTAATAAACCCAGAGCCTTGCCCGCCTGCTCCAAAACCGACTGTCGTAGTTGTCGTAGTCACCCCACCGTTACCGAACGAAATATCAGTGCCCGCGCCCGTACCGACTGCTACGCTTGCACCGCCACTCACGGAATCGCCTC
>Ga0070765_100001429_pt1 | contig 14683 bp, 9 predicted proteins | sample HubBroMetageWFT5_FD_71516 | JGI IMG/M metagenome (GOLD analysis project Ga0070765, IMG submission 71516) | Warmed and freeze-thawed soil microbial communities from the Hubbard Brook experimental Forest, New Hampshire - Hubbard Brook CCASE Soil... | ecosystem: Environmental > Terrestrial > Soil... | reverse complement strand
ACGGCCAGAAAGCGGTTAGCGGAGAAGTTGCGATGAATTGTCGAGTGACGCGCGAACATCTGAACGATTCGCTGGCGAGCAGGCAGGTGATTTTTGCAGGTGATGCTCTCGCTTTGCACTTGCAGGCGTGTCCCGGTTGCAAGGCTTATTACGAGGCGCAAGCAAATCTGTTTCGGAGCGTCGATTCGGGTATTCGGAACATTGTGAATGTTATTGCCCCGCCTGCATTGCTTCCACGTGTGCGCGAGCGCATCAGCGGGGCAACGCCAGGCCGCACCGGGGTTCAAGTGTTGGTGCCATCCTTGGCGGGAGTGTTGATCGTGTGTGGATTGCTGGTTCTGATGCAGGTACGGGCGAGGAAGATCCGCGAGAGACGGGTCGTGTCCATACCGACGTTCGTACTGCGACAGAAGCCACTCACGACCGCTGAGATCCAGCCGTTGGCGGACGATGCCACAGGCGCTCCGGACGGAAGGCGAAACGTCCCCTTGGCGAGATCGCAGAGTTCCACGTCGGCCTTCTCTGTGGCGCCGCCCGTCATGGTTGACCCACAGGAAGCGCAAGGATTGACGCGACTGGCGGACGCGGTCCAGGAGGACCCGGAATTCGGTAAGGCCTATCTCGACTCACTCAACCAGGCGTCGAATCAGGGAACGAAGATCGAACCGCTGAGCATTTCGCAAATCAAAATACCGGCTATTGCGGAAGAAAATCAGTGAATCGGCCGCGTAAACAGTTAAGAATTCAAGGAGGAAAGAATGAAAAGGCTTAACATGTTGCTCGCGGTCTCGCTGCTGCTGCCACTGGGTTCGGCAATTGCTCAAGACAAGCCCATCCAGGAAAAGCCGGGAAACGAAGAGCCGCAAGTCGCGCGAGTTCGGCGAGACGGGCCGCAGTTGAAGGTTCAGATGGTGTTCGCAGAATATGACGGCGACAAGAAAGTCAAAAGCTTGCCCTACACGCTTCTGGTCCTTGCAGGGATCGCTGATGGTCACTCAGACGTGACCAAGATGCGCCTCAGAAGCAAAGTGCCGATTTACCTGGGCACCAGCGGGGCCCCCTCTCAATATGCAGAGGTAGGGACGAATATCGACTGCCAAGCGTGGCAAGCCGGAGATGGTACTTACCGCATAACGCTGAATCTGGTTAGGTTCTGGGCAGAGGCGGACTCTGTCGTCGAAAAACCCAATTCGACGCCACCGTCTGAAAAGACCGACACCATTGCTCGCACGCCAATTACTCGCCAGTTCGATTCGGAGAGCACGGTTACGATTCGAGATGGCCAGACACTAGAGACGAATTTTGCGACTGACCCGGTCACGAGCAAAGTAATCCGACTGGAAGTAACTGTGAATGCTCTGAAATTGCCTTCGAAATGAGTTCGAGGAAAGCGGGATTCTTAATGCTTGCCCATGCCTTCCTTCACCTGCTGCGATAGTTGCTGGACCTGCTCTTTGGTGATGCGAACCTGGCCCTCCAGAACCACCATGAGTCGGCCGGAGCCCGCGTCCTTGAATGCGGCGTTCTCGATGGTTGCATAGCCCTGCACCGCTGGCGGAAGGGTGGCGCTGAGATTCGTTCCTTTTTGCATTGCGGACAGAATTGAAGTGCGTATTTTCTCCTTGATCATCTCTCCGACAGTGCCGGAGCGCAGGAGTTCTCCTAGCGACCCGTCTGCTTCAATCGTTCCAACTTCCGGCACCAACCGGAGTTGTGTCTTGTTCTCATCGACGCCCGGTGTAAGCTTCAACGGAATCATTGCGTTGCCACCCACCAGCCGCTTGGCCTGCTGCTTTCCGAAGGCCTTCACGCAAGCCCAGCGCTCATAGTGCAGATGCACCGTCGCCAGACTTACCGGCGCGGCAGGGACGAGCGTGGCGTCCTGGATCGTGATGCGATCGCCGCAACGGTCGTTCTTATCCAATTGCGAACTCAACAGCTCGGTCATGTGTTGTTGCAATTCCGAAAGGTCCGCGCTCAATTGCAGATTGAATATGTTCACTTCGCGATCTTTGGAAACCATGGAAATCAGCGCCGATGCGGTGATCGTGATGGCCTGATCCTTGATCGTCAGCGGAATCTTGACCGGGGGAATTTTGAACGTAACGTTCTGCGCGCGACTGGAAGACGCCATTCCCGCCACAACCAGAATCGCAGGCAATACAGCACAACCGAGCGCCCAAAAATTCCGCTTAGCGGAACCGCTTGCGTGCGCTTCGGAGCTGCCGGTGGATCGGAAACTGGCCGCTGATTTTCCTCGAAAAGAAAAACGTCCCAAAAGGTCCCTTCGTTTCAGCTCACGAGCTCCCCAAAGCTCTTCGCACTCTATGTTTTGACATCTCTCGTTGATGTCGGCGATGGCGGTTCGGTTGCCTAAGGTGAGTCTCCTCGCTTCAGGTGTCACAGAATGCACAGGGTCGGGGTGAGTGTGCGACTATAATGCCTGTCCATGAACAACGGCAAAACTTTGAGCCGCAGAATTTTTGGCACGTTTGCGCGGGTGTTTCCGCGATGCAGCATGATTTCCCAAGCGATCGCGTTCAACGTATTCCTGGCTTTTTTTCCGACCATCCTTCTGACCGTCGCGTTCGCATCCACTTGGTTGGGAAGCAAGACCGCCACATTGGACGCGGTACGCGATTTCACCGAGTTTCTCCCGCCGGGGAGCCGCGGAATCGTCGCGGACTTTCTGCAGAGAAACGGTTTTGATTTGTGGAAGCTGACGCTGATTGGTTGGGCGGGAACGTTGTTCGGCGGGACCCAGGTGATGAAGCTTCTGATGGAAGGAATTCACCTTATCTACGGAGATGAGGAAAGAATCGGATTCATTCACCGGCAACTCAGAGGATTGCTCCTCCTGTTGATCACCATGGTTCCCATCGTGGCCGCCGGAATCCTGGGGGTCTTCGGCAGGCCAATACGGCACTGGGTTACGCTTCAGTTCGGCAGGGTAATGCCGGTTCAGGGAATGTGGCTGGTGTTTTTTCCGTTGGTAGCGATGGTAGTAGCCATGCTGGCGCTGACAGTCATCTATTGGGTGGCGCGACCCAAGGAAGAGAGCTTGCGCCGTGTTTTGCCCGGGGCAACGCTGGCTACCCTGTTATGGTGGCTGGTAAACGCAATTTTCGGATTTTACGTCCGGCGAGTGCCCTATAACGTGGTGTATGGGGGCCTGGCGGCGGTGATCGGCTTGCTCATCTGGATGCAAATTTCGGCGGTAGTCGTCTTTCTCGGAGCAGCCTGGAACGCCGAAGCCGAGTCAGTGCGAACCTAATATGGAGTACGGCAGCTAGCTGCCGCTTTTCCCGCGTCGCCCACGCCTCCTAATTCTAAATACGTTTTCTGTCCCAAGCCGCGCCAGAAACCACAGCCTGAGGGAACCCACGGTGCGTTGACACCCCTCTAGCTGCGGCGTATCGTCGAACTGACCCCAACCGCGCGGCAGATCTAAGCAGTGGTGTGAATGCACCAAAGCAAGGCAGTGAATGGGACTAGCCAAGGGATGACCCTCGAATGACGTTCGGCAGCCAGTGCGCGCGCGGTGTTTTATGTTTCTCGCTGGCCACATGGATTAGCACAACCGCTCTTTGGGGGCAGTCGCAGGACCCCTCGCCAACAACGGACACGCAAGCCGCACCCACAACTGCGACGGATAAAACGCAGATCAGTCCTGGGCCGTCGCAAAACACCGACAAGAGGTCTGAAAGCAAACAAGAAGTCTCCATGCAGGACACTGGAGCCACGTTCAAGGTGCGCGTGAACCTGGTGCAGGTGCGCGTGGTGGTCCGAGACTCCAACGACAAGACCGTAGAGAATCTGAAACGCGAGGATTTTCTCGTCTACGACCAGGGCAAATTGCAGACCATCAGCAGTTTTGGCGTGGAGACGGCAAGCAGCCGCCGAGCCAAAGCGGAGGCGGCCGCGAAAACGCAGGAAGATGCGACAGAGAAGGGTAACGATGTGAAATTGTCGCTGCCGGAGCGCTTCGTAGCGCTGGTGTACGACGACACCCACCTGACTATGCAGGACGCCGTTTATGTGCGAGCATCCGCGGGAAAATTTCTGGACAGCATTTCGCCCAGCGATCGCGTCGGGATCTACACCACGTCCGGCGAGGTAAAGCAGGAATTCACCAGCGATGTGGCGGCTTTGAAGAAAACCTTGCTGGGAATCACGCCGAGATCTTTGATGCCCTCCGGCCCAACCGAATGTCCATACGTGAACTACTACATGGCAGACCTGATCGAGAACAAGAGCGACAGCCAGGCGTTCCAAGTGGTGGTAGCTGACACCATCCAGTGCGCGTTCAACGGCGATAACTCCAAAGCCCAACAGGCGCAGGGAATTGCTCGGTCGGCGATTCAGCGGGAGTTGAACGCTGGTGACACCGAGAATTCATTCACGTACCGGCACCTCGAGGACATCCTGCGGCGCCTGTCAGGAATGCCCGGGGAACGCGTGATGCTCTTTGTGTCGCCCGGGTTTCAACAGGCGGAGCAATTTCTTGACGAAGTAGGCATCATCGAGCGCGCGAATCGCGCCAACATTGTGATCAATACGCTGGATGCACGCGGATTGTACACGCCAGATATGGGCGATGTTTCCCGGGCTTCCAATGGTTCCGCCCTCACAGCGGGTTATGACAGTTCGTATACGATCGCGGCACAGGCGCAAGCGGCGAACGTGCTGAGGGATTTTGCCGCCGGAACCGGCGGAACGTATTTTGGAAACTCCAACGACATCACCGGCGGTATGAAACTGCTGGGAAGCGCGCCGGAAACCTCCTACGTGCTGTCCTTTTCCCCGCAGAACCAGAAGATGGACGGGCGCTATCACACCATCAAGGTAACGCTTGCCAGCAAGCAGAAGTATACGGTCCAGGCGCGACGCGGATACTACGCGCCGAAAAAAGTAAACGATCCGCAGGAACTGGCTAAAGCGGAGATTCAGGAAGCGGTATTTTCGCAGGAAGAAATGGGAGATCTCCCGCTCGATTTGCAAACACAGTATTTCAAGACGGAAACGGCGGTGAAACTCAGCGTAGTCTCCCACGTGGGCGTAAAAAGCATTCATTTCCGCAAGGCCGACGGCCGGAACGTGGACAACCTGACGCTAGCGACCGTGATATTCGATCAGAACGGCAACTATGTCACCGGCGGAGAAAAGATTCTGGAGATGAGACTCTTGGATACCACCTACGAAAAAATGAGCCGCACGGGTCTCACCGTAAAGTCGAGTTTTGACATAAAGCCGGGACGATATCTGGTGCGGCAGGTGGTTCGAGATTCGGAAGGCGCGCAGATGGCGGCGCGGAATGGAGCGGTAGAGATTCCGTAGCGCGAGTTTGATGCAAACGCTGCTAGAGGACCGCGTTGATTAGCGTGTTGACGCGAAGATAACTACGTCGTACCGTCAACCGTGCTCTCAGATGAGAGTTTTTGTTTGGTCTAAACGCACTAGCCTGGCCTTGAGTGGGGGCGAGCCAAGGGATGATCCTCGAATGAAGCTCGGGAACGAGTGCGGGCGCGTGGTTTTGTGGCTATTGCTGGTTGTGTTGAGCGGCTCCCGGGCCGACTGCAGACAAGCTCAGGATACTTCGCCTGCTCCAGACACCGGGAAAAAGAGCACGGACAATAAAGAAGTCTCGATGCAAGACGTCGGCACCACATTTAAAGTGCGCGTTAACCTCGTCCAGGTGCATGTCATCGTGCGAGACCAGCAGGATAAGACCGTCGACAACCTGAAGCGCGAGGACTTCCGGTTGTATGACCAGGGAAAACTGCAACTCATCAGCAGCTTTGGGATGGATACAACAAACACTCGGCGAGCGAAAGCCGAGGCGGCGGCGAAGACCCAGGAGCAATCGGGAGCGCAGCGCGACGCCGGTAACGTGTCGCTGCCGGGGCGTTTCGTGGCGCTGGTGTACGATGACACCCATCTAACCATGGGGGACGCGGGCTTTGTACGACAGGCTGCCGGAAAATTTCTGGACAGCATTGGCCCGACCGACCGCGTGGGTATTTATACGACGTCAGGGCAACAGAGACAGGAATTTACCAGTGACGTGGATTCTCTAAGAAAAGCGTTACGCGGTATTTTGCCCAAGGCAGCGACCAATTCCGGAACGGCGGACTGCCCGGACGTCACTTACTACATGGCCGACCTGATCGAGAACAAAAAGGATCTTCAGGCTCTGCAAGTCGTCGTGAAAGACGCAGAGCAGTGCCGCGCCGCGGGGGGCTCACCGCAACACGCGGATGCCATGGCGCGTGCCGCGGTTCTGCGGAAATTGCACGAAGGTGACGCGGAGAACGAATTCACCTACGCGCAACTCGAAAACATCCTGGCGCGATTAGCGGGAATGCCCGGCGAGCGAGTGCTTCTGATGATCTCTCCCGGATTCCAACTTTCCAGTCTATACACCCGGGAAACTGGGATTGTCGAAAGGGCAAATCAAGCCAACATTGTCATCAATACGTTGGACGCGCGCGGTCTTTATACGCCGGAATCGGGTGCCGACATTTCGCGACCGTCGGAGAATTCGATCGTGACCATGGGCTACGATACGTCGTACCGCTTGGCAGCACAGTCGCAGGCGGCGGATGTGTTGCGAGATTTCGCATTCGGCACGGGCGGTACATATTTTGGGAATTCGAATGACCTGGCAGGCGGGATGAAGTTGCTGGGTGCCGCGCCGGAAACGTCCTACGTGTTGTCCTTTTCACCGCAGAATCGGACGATGGACGGGCACTACCACACCCTTAAAGTAGCGCTGGCGGCCAAAAATAACTACTCCATTCAGGCTCGCAATGGCTATTACGCACTGACGAAAGCGAAGGATCCCGAGGAGGCGGCGAATCAGGAAATTGAAGAAGCAGCGCTCTCTCAAGAAGAGATCGGAGATCTGCCGCTGGAATTGCATACGCAATACTTCAAGACCGAGCAGGCGGCCGTGCTCAGCGTGGTATCGCATCTCGGAATGACCAACATTCACTTTCGCAATGCTGATGGGCGAAAAGTAGATGACTTGACGCTGGCCACGGTCATCTTCGATGAGAACGGGAATTATGTAACCGGCGGGGAAAAGATCGTCTCACTGAAATTATTGAATCCAACGTACGAAAAAATGACTCGGCTGGGACTGACCGTGAAGTCGAGTTTTGAGGTGAAGCCGGGACGCTACCTGGTGCGGCAAGTAGTGCGGGATTCGGAAGGCGCGCAGATGGCGGCACGGAATGGCGCGGTAGAAATTCCGTAATGGGGGAATTCATGCAGAAGAGAAAAGTCTCAACAATGCGCGTTGCTGTTGTGGGCGCAATTCTGGCGAGTGCGCTGATATATACGGGCGCAGCCTTAGCCCAAACACAAGAACCGGCAAAACCTGCAGCGGCAAATGATCAAGCGGTGGCCACCGTGCCGGCCATCAAGACAGAATCGCGCCTCGTCCTGGTGGATTCGGTCGTCACGGACAAGAAGGGCAAATACATCCGCGACCTTAAGCAAGACGATTTCAAAGTGCTCGAGGATGGCAAGGAACAAACCATCAGCAGCTTCACCTTCGGCAGCGATCCGACCGTCCAGGCAAATGGCCAGAAACACTATATGATTTTGTTCTTTGACAACTCCTCGATGGAAACGCCGGACCAGATTCAGGCACGCGCCGCGGCCACGAAATTCATCGAGGGCAGCGAAGATGCGAACCGGTTGGTGGCGGTGGTCGATTTCGGCGGCAGCTTGGTCATCAAACAGAACTTCACGGCCAACGGGGAGCTCCTGAAAGCGGCGGTCAGCGGCTTGCATGCACCGAACATAGAATCGAACGCGCCGAACAGCGCGCAACCAGTAACGATGGCGTCGAGCAGTTTTTCCTCGATTTCTAATGCCGAGGCAGACTACGGCGCCAGGACCATGCTCCTGGCAGTGCGCAGCCTGGCGAAAAATCTCAGAGCTGTGCCCGGGCGCAAAATGCTCATTCTGTTTTCGGCGGGATTTCCACTCACCGCGGAGCGGACATCCGAATTGGAGGCAACGATTGACGCGTGCAACAAAGCGAATGTGGCCATCTATCCGCTGGACGTGCGAGGACTGAAAGCGCCCGTGGCGATGGGAACGTCGAGGCCACAATTGGATGGCCGCGGTTCTGCTACTTCGAGAGTCGCCGCAGCGAAGACTTCTGCAAACAGCCCGCAGCAGCGTGAGATCAAACCACGATTGGTTCTGGCGAGCTACGGTGGCGCGTCGTTGGAACCTCAGAAGCCAGGAGGCGGTGGTGGCGCGGGAGGTGGAGCTGGCGGGGGAGCCGGAGGCGGCGCAGGTGGCGGAGCAGGAGGGAGTAAGGGCGGCGGAACTGGCGGCACCGGTGGAACGGGCACTGGAGCCGGTGGTGCCAAAGGCGGCACTGGAACCGGCGGTACGCCTGTTGGCGGCGGAAAAGGTACAACAGGAACGGCAGGCGGAGTACCTGCGGGCACCAACAGCGGCTACGGCAACTACTACAACAACCCGAACAGCCAGCCGCGCACTATCCTTCCGCACATACCCGAGTCGACCGCGACGAATCAACAAATATTGCAATCTCTCGCGGACGGCACAGGTGGGTTCGCCATTTACAACACCAACGATTTGCTGGGCGGATTGAAGAGGATTGCGCAGGAACAGAATGAATTCTACGTGCTGGGTTATGTGCCGCAATCGACTCCAGAGGGAAGCTGCCACTCTTTGAAGGTGAAAATGAATCGTGGTGGCATGGACGTCAGGTCTCGCAGCGGCTATTGCAATGTACGGCCGGTAAATCCTTTGGACGGAAAGCCCATTGAGAAGCAGATGGAGCTGCAGGCGGCGGGAAGTCAGGCGGGTTCAATTCACGGAACCATGCAGGCACCCTACTTTTATTCCGGGCCGAATATCGCCAGAGTGAATTTGAGCATGGAAGTCCCCAGCGAATCGCTGGCCTTTAACAAGGAAAAAGGGAAGTATCACGCGAACGTAAATGTGCTCGGCATAGCGTATCTTCCGGATGGAAGTGTGGGCGCCCGCTTCAACGACACGTTGAACCTGGACATGGAAAAAGACGAGATGAAGGAGTTCACTAAGCGGCCGTACGTTTATCAGAACCAGTTCGACGCGGGACCTGGGAACTATAAATTGACCGTGGTTTTCAGCGCTGGTGGAGAGAATTTTGGAAAGTTTGAAACGCCGCTGAGCATCGACGCCTACGACGGCAAGAAAATCGCGCTGGGTGGTGTGGTGCTGTCGAACAATGTGCAGCCCGTGGAAGAAATTCCCACAGAGGTGGATTCCGTTCTCATGGAAGATCGGACACCGCTGATCGTGAAAGGTCTAAAGGTAAATCCGTCGGCCAGTTACAAGTTCAAGAAATCGGACACCGTAGTTTTGTACTCGGAGCTATACGAACCATTGCTGCGGGGGGATCAGCCTCCGGTCGTAGCTGCGGGCTTTCGGCTGTTCGACACGACCACAAACAAGGAAGTTTTTTTTAGCAACGCCGTCTCGCTGGCCGAATTCGTGCAGAAGGGAAATCCCGTAGTCCCCTTTGGTATGAAAGTACCCGTAAAGGACCTGCCCCCCGGCACCTACCGTCTAGCCCTCCTAGCCGTCGACGGCGCAAAAAACCAGGCCGACCCCCGAACCATTGAGTTCGCCGTAAGCAACTAACCGCCTCTTTCTTTCGTAGGGATGGCCTTCCGAGGCCGTCCGCCAAGCAGCCCATTCCGCACCCGCCATGTGGCACAGCGATCCCTGACTGCGCTCTTGCGTCTCTCCCCCGTAGGGGCGCAGCACCGTTGCCGCCCCATCTCCGCACGATTCCGTAATCTTGCCATGCTCCTCTCTCCTTCAAACCTGGCCCTAATCCCAGGCTAATTCTCACGCAAACCGCCCTTTCTTAAGGCAACTTTCTCCCAAAACTAGGGTTAAGCTGAAGAGTATGTGGCTATCCCACCTATCCGTCTCACAGGGTCCAAAAGCCGCATGTTCGGGGACGAAGAGAACCCGTGCCGCATCAATCTGTCTCGCCCCCAAAGCGCTCCTTTCGATGTGCCTTGCGGCAGCCTTCTTTTCTACCTTTGTACTCGACCTGCCCTCACTAGCCGCCACGCGCGCCGCGGCTGCCGAAAAAAAGCCGAAACAAGATCCCGTTCTGAAGGGTCTGCCAATCACGGACCTTAGCGTGGACGAGGCAATCGAACACGCCCTGAACCGGCTGGCCTACGGAGCGCGCCCCGGAGACGCGGACAAGATTAAGCAGATCGGTCTCGCCAAATGGATCGATCAGCAGCTGAATCCCAAGGCAATCGACGACAACGCGGTGCAAGCCCGGCTAGGCGAGTATCCGACACTGAGCATGTCCACCACCCAGTTGATCGCGCAATATCCAAATCCAAAACAGGTCGCGAAACAAGATGCTAAGGCCACGGCCGCCAATCAATCGGCCGCGCCCGGCGACGCTGCAGCCGCCGTCATTCGCCGCGACATGCAGAAGGGCCAGACCCAGACAATCGATCCGCAGCAGGCCGCGCAGAAAGAGGCCGACGCAGGAATCACCGCAATGGCGCAGGAAATGGATAGCAACGCCGGCGCGAGGCAGAATGCCGACGGCAATCCGAAAGTAGCTGCCGCTTCGCTGGATACCCCATCGCCGATGAAGCTCAATCCGGCGACACGTGGTGGTGGAAAAAAAGATGTGCTGGGCATGGATCCGAACGCAGTCCCAAGGGTGATTTCGGACGACAGCAAGCGCCCGCAGCGCGTTGTGGAAGAACTTGCGATGGCCAAGATGACCCGCGCGATTTACAGCGAGCGCCAGTTGCAGCAGGTGATGGACGATTTTTGGTTTAACCATTTCAACGTATTCGCGGGCAAGGGTGAAGTGAAGTGGTATCTGACCTCCTATGAGCGGGACGTCATTCAGCCGAACGCGCTGGGAAAATTCAAGGACCTGTTAACGTCCACTGCGAAAAGCCCCGCCATGTTGTTTTATCTCGATAATTATCTGAGCGCGGATCCCAACGCGGCGGCGCGACTAGCTGCAGAGCGTGCCCAGCGCCAGCAGATGAGGCGCGGGCCGTACAATTATCCTCCGCACCCACAACAGGCACAGAACAAGAAGAAACAAGACCGTGGCCTGAACGAAAACTACGGCCGCGAACTGATGGAACTACACACCCTCGGCGTCGACGGGGGCTACACGCAGAAAGACGTTACCGAAGTGGCGCGCTGCTTTACCGGATGGACCATCGAAAAACCGCGCGAGAATCCGCAGTTCAAGTTTGACGAGAAAGTACACGACCCGAGCCCCAAAACCGTGCTGGGCAAAAAGATTCACGCTGGTGGAATGAAGGACGGCGAGCAGGTCATCGATCTGCTGGTGAAAAATCCCAATACCGCAAAATTCATTTCCACGAAACTGGCGCGGCGGTTCGTTTCGGACACTCCGCCGGATGCGCTTGTTCAGCGCATGGCGAAGTCGTTCCAGAAAAGCGATGGAGACATCAGGGAAGTCATGCGTACCATGATCTATTCACCGGAATTCTGGTCACGCGAATCGTACCGCGCGAAGGTGAAGACACCGTTCGAACTGGTGGCCAGTTCGGTGCGCGCACTGGGTACCGACGTCGATACGCCGATGCCGCTGGTGCAATGGGTCAACAGGATTGGCGAACCGCTCTATCAATGCCAGCCGCCCACGGGTTATTCGGACAAAGCGGAGACCTGGGTGAATACCGGTGCGCTGCTGAATCGGCTGAATTTTTCCTTGGCGCTTGCAGGAAACAAAGTGCGCGGGTCGCGCAGCGATGTGACTGCGCTGCTAGGAGGCGATTCCGGCGGCGATGCAAAAGCCGCGCTCGATCGCGCAGTGCAAGTGTTCCTTGGCGGGCAAGCGGCAGCAGGCACCGTGGAAATATTGCAGAAGCAATTGGAGAATCCCCAGGTTTTACAGGCAAAGCTGGATGATCCGGTCAGGCAAGTGGATTTGGGCGTGGTCACGGGATTGGTTCTAGGCGCCCCAGAATTTCAGAGAAGATAGGCATCCCGTGTTGGCCACGTACATCGTCGTTCTTAACGGATTCTTCGGTGCCTGATCGCTGATCTCTGGTCGCTGATCGCTGCTCGAATCGAGGCAACTATGTTCAACACCTCTATGCTCAACAACAACTGCTGCGAAGGCATACGACCGGCGAAATTCTCGCGCCGCTATTTCATGAAGCAGGGCGGTGTTGCCCTGGTCGGCATGAGCACCATGCCGGCATTTTTGCAGCGCGCGATTGCGGCTACGCCCGCAGCGGGGAAGAAGCAATTGGTGGTGCTGTTCCAGCGCGGCGCAGCCGATGGGCTGAACATTGTGGTGCCGTTTGCGGAACCAAATTATTATCGCTTGCGCCCGACCATTGCGATTCCGCAGCCAAAGCGCGGCAATCCCGGCGAGGCCGCGATTGACCTGGACGGATATTTTGGACTGCACCCCGGATTGGCGCCGCTCGCACCGCTGTTCCACGACAATCGCCTGGCCATCGTGCACGCGGCAGGTTCACCCGATCCAACGCGTTCACATTTTGACGCCCAGGATTACATGGAGTCCGGCACGCCGGGCGTAAAAGCCACCGCAGATGGCTGGCTGGATCGCGCCGTCGGAACGATTCCCGAGGAAAACGCCTCGCCATTCCGAGCCGTGGCGATGGGCCCCAATCTGCCGCGCATGTTGCAGGGCAGTACCGGCGCGATTGCGCTGCCGGATCTGCGGCAGTTTAAAGTCCAACCGCAGTCTGCGGCGATGGCGAGCATGGCGCAGGGCGGATTCGAAGCTATGTACGCGCAAACCGTGGATCACGCGTTGCATGGAACCGGAGCGGAGACCTTTGAAGCCATCGACATTCTCAAGAAAATCGACACGGCGAAATTTCCGCCGGAAAACGGCGCGGACTATCCGAAGAGCGCACTCGGCCAGCGGTTGCAACAGATCGGTGTGATGCTAAAAGCCGACATCGGCGCGGAAGTTTTGTTTGTCGATTGCGGCGGCTGGGACAATCACGTCAACGAGGGCGGCGCGCAGGGCCAACTTGCCAATCTGCTCCGTGACCTGTCGCAATCGCTGGCAGCGTTCCACCAGGACATGGGTGAGCGCATGGCCAATGTTGTAGTCGTGACCATGAGCGAGTTTGGACGCACAGCCAAGGAAAACGGGAATCGCGGCACCGATCACGGACACGCCAATTGCATGTTTGTTATGGGCGGCGACGTAAAGGGCGGGCACGTCTACGGAAAATGGCCCGGCCTCGAAGAGCACCAACTGAACGAAGGCCGAGACTTGGCCCTCACCACGGATTTCCGTTCCGTGGTAGGCGAAATCCTCGTGAAACACCTCGGCGTGAAAGATCTAGCCCCAGTCTTCCCGGGCTTCGGCGGCGACACTCGCAAATTCCCAGGCCTCGTCCGCGCCTAAAAAAGAATTCTCCACAAAGCACAAAAAAGCGGGAGCCAGAGGTCCCGCTTTTTGTTTTGCACTTTGTAGCGGCCGCCTTCCGAGGCGGGCGCCTTTCCGATCCGCTCGAGATAAATCGCAGTCGTTAAGCCGCTACTAGCTAGCCGACCCACGAATGCGCATGCTGTAGAACGATCGATACACAAACGTAAACGAAACCAGGAAGAACACCGCCGCGAGTATATGCGTTAACCCGCTCCCCTGGGTCGCCGTAAGCTGTACAGCCAGCTCCACCGCCAACAGCCCGAACAGTGTCGTGAACTTGATCACCGGGTTAAGCGCCACGGACGAAGTGTCCTTGAACGGATCACCAACCGTGTCACCAACCACGGTCGCGTCGTGCAGCGGCGTGCCTTTTTGCTTCATCTCCACTTCCACGATTTTCTTCGCGTTGTCCCAAGCCCCGCCGGCGTTAGCCATGAAGATCGCCTGGTACAAGCCGAAGATTGCGATGGAAAAGAGATAGCCGATAAAAAAGAACGGCTCCAGAAACGCAAACGCGAGGGTGGCGAAAAACACCGCGATGAAGATATTCAGCATGCCCTTCTGCGCATACTTGGTGCAGATCTCGACGACCTTCTTGCTGTCGGCTACGCTAGCCTTCACCACACCTTCCAGCTTGATGTTGGCCTTGATGAACTCCACGGCGCGATAAGCCCCGGTGGTAACGGCCTGCGTGGAAGCGCCGGTGAACCAGTAGATCATCGCTCCGCCGGTGATGAGCCCGAGCACAAACGGCGCGTGCAGCAGCGACAGCTTATTTACATTTTCGGTAAGCCCGCTGGTCAGCGCCATGATGATCGAGAAAATCATCGTGGTGGCTCCAACAACCGCAGTGCCGATCAGCACGGGTTTCGCGGTGGCCTTAAAAGTGTTGCCCGCCCCATCGTTGGCTTCGAGCATTTCCTTGGCGCGCTCGAAGTTCACCGTAATGTTGTAGTCCTTCTTCAATTCCTGTTCGATGCCAGGGACTTGTTCGATCAACGACAGTTCGTAAACCGACTGCGCATTATCCGTCACCGGACCATACGAATCGACGGCGATGGTCACCGGGCCCATGCCCAGAAAGCCGAACGCCACCAATCCAAACGCAAAAACGGCCGGCGCCAGCATCACGGCGCCAAGTCCCAGATTGCTGATCAGGTAGCCCGCCGACATCAGCAGCACCATGGCCAGTCCGATGTA
>Ga0070765_100001426_pt1 | contig 14693 bp, 14 predicted proteins | sample HubBroMetageWFT5_FD_71516 | JGI IMG/M metagenome (GOLD analysis project Ga0070765, IMG submission 71516) | Warmed and freeze-thawed soil microbial communities from the Hubbard Brook experimental Forest, New Hampshire - Hubbard Brook CCASE Soil... | ecosystem: Environmental > Terrestrial > Soil... | reverse complement strand
TGGAGAACTTGGGGAGCTGGGCAGCCTGGGTCCGGTGTCGAGTTCTCAGCAAATCCGGCCACTTCGCCCCGATTGCTGATCGCCCACGCGACGCCGCTGTTGCCACCGAGTGTCGGGAGCTGAATCATTCCCCCGTCCTGCCACAAGAGAGGTAAACAGGTAAGGTGGGTACCGAATCCACAAAAATCTTCACCGTCGGGATCCGGAGTAGAGGTTTCAGCTTCACCTACAGACTGGAATCTGTCGTTGTCGCCAAACGCGATGTTGTTGGGTCCCCCGAGTCCGGACGCGCCGATGTCGAGCTTCAGTTTCCCCAGCCAAAGGACTGCGTGCTGATTGCCGTCCGGGAGGCTCGAAGAGCCACTCACTAGACCATACCTGTTAATAAAGAATGGTTGGCTAAACGTTCCGCCCTCCAACGTGCCGAGGTCGGTGACCGTGTAGTGTTGAACATGCTTTGCCGGCTGTTGTTGCTCTCCCTGCGCGACGACACAAACCGGGATCGCCAGCGCTGAGAGTAAGCAAACTGCGCAGATGGGATTCAGTAACGGAGATTTCATGTTCCCTCCTTGTTGGAACTTTCTCTCGAAGGCTTTCTATCTAGTAAGACGGGAACTGGAGGTAAAAACCGTCACGGTGAATCAGAAGTAAACAAAATGAGGACTGCTAACTGGTAACTAGACAATCATGGGGGCGTGGGCCTCTTAGCAGTTGGTGTAGAGTATTGAGACTGTGGAGGCTTGGATGGAGCCGCCTTCTGCCCACGACATCACCCAGCTGCTCAGGGCCTGGACCGGAGGAGACCAAGAGGCTCTGGAAAAACTCACCCCTCTGGTGTTTCAGCAATTGCATCGAGTGGCGCAACGCTATATGGCGGGGCAGCGGCCCGGTCACACTCTGCAGACCACCGCTCTGGTGAACGAAGTGTACCTGCGGCTAGTCGACTGTGCACAAGTCAACTGGCAGGATCGGGCGCACTTTTTTGCCGTGTCCGCGCAGCTGATGCGGCGTATCCTAGTCGATTTTGCCCGCTCCCGCGGCTACCAGAAAAGAGGCGGTCACGTGCCTCACGTTTGCTTGGAGGACGCCCCGTCGGTCTCCAATGAACCCGATGCGAACATTGTTGCCCTGGATGACGCGTTGAAGGCGTTGGCCGAGGTAGATGATAGGAAAAGCAGGGTGGTCGAACTTAGATTTTTCGGTGGCCTGAGTATTGAAGAAACTGCCGAAGTCTTGGGGGTTTCGCAGGAAACGGTCGGAAGAGACTGGAAAATGGCAAAGATGTGGCTGCTGCACGAGCTGAGTGGGCGAAATTGAAACATGGAGCCTGAACTTTGGCGTCGGGTTGAAGAGCTTTGCCAGCGTGCTATGGAGCTTGACCAGAGCCGCCGCGGTGAATTCCTCGAACGCTCCTGTGGGGCCGACAACGAACTTCGGCGCAAAGTGGAGGCGCTACTGGCTCACGAGACAAAGGCCGAGCATTTCATAGAGTCGCCCGCTCTGGAAGTGATCGGCAAACTGGTGGCCCGCGAGCCAAGGATGAGGGAAGGGGAATCGAAACTGATCGGCACTGCAGTGTCCCATTACCGCGTTGTCGAAAGGCTGGGCGGCGGTGGTATGGGTGTGGTCTATAAAGCTGAGGACACGGAGCTTCACCGCTTCGTTGCTCTCAAATTCCTGCCAGAAGATGTCGCCCAGGACCCGCTGTCACTGGCCCGCTTCCAACGCGAAGCGCAAGCTGCATCGGCTCTCAACCATCCCAACATCTGCACCATTTACGAAGTCGGGCAGCAGGACGGCAAGCCGTTCATCGCCATGGAGTTCCTCGACGGCGTGACACTGAAGCACTGCATTGGTGGAAAGCGGGTGGAGACCGGTCTGCTGCTTAGCCTTGCGATTCAGATTGCCGACGGACTCGACGCCGCCCACACTGAAGGCATCATCCACCGGGACATCAAGCCCGCCAACATATTTGTGACCAAGCGTGGACACGCCAAGATCCTCGATTTTGGACTGGCCAAGGTGACGGCCAAGTCCGCGTCCACGAGGCCGGTTGCGGACGCCGCTACGCTGACCGAGGAAGAGCCACTGACCCGCCCTGGCTCTGCTCCCGGCACGGTTTCGTATATGTCGCCCGAGCAAGTGCGAGCCAAGGAACTTGATTCCCGGACCGACCTGTTCTCTTTCGGCGTGGTCTTGTACGAGATGGCTACGGGTCTGCCGCCTTTCCGCGGCGAAAGTTCGGGTGTCATAGCGAAAGCCATACTGGACGGGACGCCGACGCCAGCGGTGAGGCTGAATCCTGAAGTGTCCCCCGAGCTGGAACGAATCATTAATAAGGCTGTGGAAAAAGACCGTGATTTGCGTTACCAGCACGCGGCCGACCTGCGCACCGACCTTCAGAGGCTGAAACGAGACTGGGATTCCGGAATAGTGGCGACAAGTGCGAGGCCCGTGGCCTCAACAGGTGCTGCCAAACGTTGGAAGACCATTGTTCCTGCTGCCATCGCCGCGCTGGCTTTATCAGTCGGCAGTGTCTTCTATTTCCACCAAAGTCCAAAACTCACAAATAAGGACACCATCGTGCTTGCCGATTTCTCCAATACCACGGGTGACCCAGTCTTTGACGGCACCCTGCGGCAAGGATTGGCTGTGCAACTGGAACAGTCGCCTTTCCTCAGTATTGTGCCCGATCAGCAAATCCAGCAGACCCTGCAGATGATGGACCAGAAGCCGGATGTCAAGCTCACCCCCGACATTGCCCAGGAACTCTGCCAGCGGACAGGCAGCGCCGCTGTCCTCGGCGGCTCGATAACGCAGATCGGCACGCCGTACCTTGTGACCGTCAAGGCGGTCGACTGCGCAAGTGGCAAGTCGCTAGCAAGCGCGGAAGCTCAGGCGAGCGACAAGAACCACGTGCTCGATGCGCTGGGAAAGACAGCTTCGGACATTCGAAACAGACTAGGCGAGTCGCTGAGCACTCTGCAGAAATTTGACGCTCCTCTAGAACAAGCCACGACGCCGTCGCTTGAAGCCCTGAAAGCCTTCAGTTCAGGTTTTCAAATTCACATTACTACCGGGGATGCGGCGGCTGTTCCGTTTTATAGGCGAGCCATCGAACTCGACCCAAATTTCGCACTCGCCTACCTATGGTTGGGCCTCTCGTTTAACGATATTGGTGAACTCAGTAAGGACGTTGAGTATACCCGCAAGGCTTACGAACTGCGCGACCGGACGAGCGAGCCTGAGAAGTACTTCATCACGGCTCGCTTCCATAAGGTGGTCACCGGGAACATGGAAAAGGCCGAAGAAGCCCTCCAGCTTTGGATACAGGCGTATCCCCGCATGGCACAACCCCATATTTACTTAGCGGGGGCAGTCTACCCGAATATAGGTCAATATGAGAAAGCAGTTGAAGCAGGCCGACAGGCAGTCCGCTTGAGTCCGAACTTTTCCCCCTCGTACACACTCCCGATGTTTGACTACATCTCCCTGAATCGCATCGATGAAGCGAAGGCCACGTACGAGCAAGCTCTCAAACACCAACTGAAAAGCTTTCTCTTCCACCTCGCCCTGTATCAGATTGCCTTTTTGCAGAACGATGCAGCGGGGATGACGAAGCAGGTATTACTATCGGCGGGAACGCCGGGACTCGAAGCTACCTTGTTCGCGAACGAGGCCGATACTGCTGCCTATTCCGGACACCTCACAAGCGCCCGAGAGTTTTCCCGTCAAGCGGTAGATTCTGCCGAACGGGTCGGAGATAAGGAAGCCGCTGCAACCTACTCCGCCCTTTCAGCTCTCCGGGAGGCCTTGTTCGGCAACGCAGACGAAGCAAGACGGCGTGCCACTCTGGCAATGAGGCAACCGGCAGGCCACGATCTGCAATATGCTTCCGCGCTTGCGTGGACTTATGCTGGGGACGACGAGCGAGCGCAAGAACTTACCGACGATTTGGGCCAGACGTTCCCGGAAGCCACAGTCGTGCAATTCAATTACCTGCCAACGCTCCGCGCAAAGCTTGCGGTCAGCAAGGGAAATGCTTCTGAAGCCCTGGGGGCTCTCAGAGCCGCCCTGCCGTATGAGCTAGGACGGACGACTTACAGTAGTTACGGCTGGACGGCCCTGTATCCTGTTTATGTTCGCGGAGAAGCCTATCTAGCCGCCCATCAGGGCAAAGAAGCCGCCGCTGAGTTTCAGAAAGTGCTCGACCATCGCGGAATCGTATTGAACCAACCCATTGGCGCTCTCGCTCTTCTTCAGCTTGGTCGCGCATATACATTGCAGGGCGACACAGCAAAGGCAAAGACTACATATCAGGACTTCCTCACCCTGTGGAAGGACGCCGACCCCGACGTCCCCATCCTGAAAGAAGCCAAGGCAGAATACGCGAACCTGAAGTAAACGGGTTACGCCGCAGGAAGGCCCGTTCTGCGAGATCAAACTGGATCGGTACCAGGAAACGCCCATCGCGTAAGCGTCCGGCCAAACTTTCAATTACCCATAAGTCTGACTGGATGGAGCTGCGGGTGGGCGGTTTGTGAGATAGTTCGGCCTCAAGGTATGCACTTATGGCCAAGGGATAACGGATGCTGAACTGCCGTCATGAACAAACGGCAGGAGTTGTTGAGCTTCGCTGAGCAATATCTCTGCTGCACGGCTTCCCGGGGTGACGCCTGGATTGATCAGGAACTGGCGGACTGCAAGTTCAGAGACGTGCGGCTCGGCAAGCGATTTCGCAAGCTTTTACAGCAGTTCTCGGACGGCATAGGTGGAAGCATCCCATGGGTTTGCCAGGATTGGGCGAACACCAAGGCTGCCTATCGTTTTTTCTCGAACGGCAAGGTCAGCGAAGAAGCGATTCTGGCAGGGCATTTCCAGTCCACTCGCGAGCGTTTTGTCGCCAACGACGGGCCGGTTCTGATTCTTCATGACACGACGGAGTTCATCTACCGGCGTGACGATGTGACCGCTGTCGGGGTTCTTGACGACTCAACCACGGGCCGGGACAATCTGGGCCGCGTGCGCCACTATACCCCCGCTGGAAGTCTCTACACCAAGTTCTTGATAGTTGCCACTAAATCCGTGGCGAGACGACCTTTGTCCAGGCAAGCATCGCATCCAGCCTCAATAACTCGGGGCAACATTATAAATGGATCGTGCTGGCTGATTACCACGAGCTTCGCGTTCGGCAATTCCTGCCGTAAACGATGGGCAACGTCCAACCCGCTTAGGCCCGGCATGCTGATATCCAGAAGAATAACGTCGGGCAGGAGTTCCCGTGCCATTTGAATCGCCTCTGAGCCATCCTTGGCTTCTCCGCAGACTGTCCAATCCGACTCGTCCGACAATAGCCTTATGACTCCACGACGAACCGCGTCATTGTCGTCTGCAACCAGAATGCGTATCTCAGTTGTGATCAGAATTCCATCCTTCTATTGAGCTGCTTCCTGAGCAGCCTTGGATGGCTGGAGTATAGCCTCTAATTCGGACACCGCGGCCGTTGCCAACGGGAATGTGACCACGATTGCGGTACCGGCGCCTTTCGATTGAATATCGATTTCGCCCTTGAAATGGCGGATGCGTTCACGCATTCCGGCAATGCCCACGCCCGTGCGTTGTGCCTTAATCGCAGCGAGCTTTTCAGCCGGTATTCCTTTGCCTTGATCCTGAATCTCAAGCAAAACATTGTGGGCGCTGCGAGAAAGATGGATCGTCGCCGTTTTGCTTCCGGAATGGCGATGAATGTTCGTTAAGGATTCCTGGATGATGCGAAAGATCGCCAGCTCAAGGTCGGCGGAGAGCCTGCCGAAGTCCTCGGCAATATCGAGCTCGATTTCCAAGCCGCTCCGCTCCATCAGGCCCTGCATGTACCAATTAATCGCCTGCGACAAGCCGGTTTCATCCAGTAAGGGAGGATGCAAGAGGTAAGACGTCGTGCGGATCTCCTTGTTGAGCTGCAGTACCAGATTCTGTGTGTCTTCCAGAGCGCCGGCAAGTGACGGATTTTGTTTTGCGTGCCGGTTGATGGCGGCGAGATTCATACTCAGGCTGGCTATCAGTTGACCGGCGCTATCGTGCAACTCGCGCGCAATATGTCATCTCTCATCATCCTGCATTTTCAATAATCGGTTCGATAGCTCGCGGAGCTGCTCGGACTGCTGGAGGACTTCGGCATTCCGATACTCCAATTCTTCTGTCCGTTCGCTTACTTGAATTTCGAGGCTATTGGACAGCATACGCAGTCGCTCCTCACTTTCACGTAATGTTTTGTCGTTCTGTTTCTGTTGGGTGATGTCGTTGTTCGTTTCGAGAACGCAATTCTGATTTCCGCGCCGGTCAATATCGAGCGCCCAACGGCTGGCAACCACAATCTTGGTGCCGTCCTTGCGCCTGTGAATCAGTTCGCCAGTCCAGCGACCGTCGCGGTGAAGCTGTTCAGAAATATGCTCCAACGGTTCGGGGAATTCGGTACGAAACAAGTCATGGGTCACGCGGCCCATCGCTTCCTCGCGGCTGTAGCCATATAGGTCGCACGCGCTTCGGTTCCAATACGTAACGCGGTCAGCACCGTCGCGAACCATGATTGCATCGCTGCTCAAGTCGAGTAACTGAGCTCGTTCCGTTAACGCTCGCTCGATCTCCTTTCGCTCCGTAATGTCGCGGGCTACTTTCGACGCCCCGACAACGCATCCTGCGTCATCCTTCACCGGCGAAATCGTAAGCGAAAGGCTGAGCAACTCCCCATCCTTGCGCCGACGAAGAGTCTCGAAATGGTCGATCCGTTCGCCCCGCTTCAATCGTTCAAGAATCTTGGCTTCCTCATCCCGTCGATCTTCAGGAATGATCAGTGTGATGTGCCGGCCCACGGCTTCTTCGCAGGTGTAACCAAACAACCGCTCCGCACTCTTATTCCAACTTGTGATTACCCCGTCCAGAGTCTTGCTGATAATAGCGTCATCGGAAGAATCCACAATGGCGGCGAGGAGGCTGCTTGCGCGCCCACGTTTGTCGCGTTCTGCTTTCTCAAGCATCTGGCTGGTGACTTCGACGGCGTAGACCAGTATTCCTTCTACCTCTTCGTCCAGGCCGCGCAGCGGCTGATAAACGAAGGTGAAATATATGTCTTCATTTTGGTCCGTCACAGCGTTGTTGAGGACCGCTTTCACTTCGGTGCCGACATGTGGGACACCTGTCCGGTACACGGTGTCGAGTAACTCGAAGAAAGGCTGCCCCTCCAACTCTGGCATGCTTTCGCGGATCGTCTTGCCAATAAAGTCTTCTATTCGACCGCGGCCGGTGGCCCTGATCATCTCGTGGTTTACGAACGTCCAGAGATGCTCCGGACCGGAAAGTAATCCCATCGCCACCGGAGACTGCATGAACACTTTGCGGAGTAGGTTGGCAGTCTCGCGGGCCAAGAGACCGGTGCCACTGAGATTGTCGAGGTTGACCACCTGCGGATCGATCGTCGTATTAGGCCGCCCACTGGGTCCGTGCCCCATAACGTTCTTCTCGAGGGCTTCTATCGTCTTTAGCAGGTCTTGCGGGAGTCTCGATTTATCCACAAACCCCGCCGCCCCTGCCTCGGCGGCGGCTTTGTGGATCAAACCGAAATCGTTTTGGCTGAGGATAATCACATCGGATTCAGGCACTTCTCGTAGGATGATTCGAGTCGCCTCAATGCCCTGTATCCTGGGCATGGATATATCCATCAGTATCACGTCCGGACGCAATCTTTTCGCTCTTTCGATTGCTTCGATGCCATCTCTTGCCTCGCCGCAGATCAACCAGTCGGCACGCTCCGACAGCAAGGCGCGGATACCCTTGCGCACTTCTTCATGATCGACGACGACGAGGATACTCAGCGAACGCATGTTCTCTCCGACAAAATGAGCGGTACGAATCTGGCGGATCCGCACCACCGGACTCGTTACAGCATTCTAGTCCTGCCAGACGCCAATTCTTCTTATTAAGCCACGTACAGTGTTTACTCGATTGACCAGGCATCTGGCTTGTGTGTTCTCGTACTAGTATTACGGCGTGCCGGTCTGCTCACCCGGAAAGAAGTCGACGGTCTCCTTCGGCGTGCTCCCGCAGGAAAAAAACATCCATCCCCACACCTTGCGGCATTGTTTCGCCACCCACCTGCTCGAAGCCGGTGCTGATCTGCGCACCATTCAGTTACTGCTGGTTCGGAAAGGCCTCACTGTGCCGCAAAATACGCTGCTGCTACGGCGTTGTCGCTTTCGGCTGCGGATACTTGGCGACGACGACTGCTCTCGTGCCCGGCGGCCACGCGATGCGATTGTTTGCCTTGCAGAGCGGACAAGACACATCAAGGGCGACCTCGGGCGCCTCTGTTCTGATAATCTCGTTCATAACTTTGAACGGGGCGGCACAGGCGATGCAGTCAAAGTCGCGTTCCAATTTCTGCCTACCTTCCATCCCTAGTCCCCGACAGTGGCCGGCGCCCCGGTGACGGTCGTGAGACTGGATCTGTGGGTGCTAATTCTCGAATCGTTGGGGCCGATGGATTTATGAGGGTCTTTTTGCAATGCCGAACACAACTAACCCGCATACTCTAATATCATCCGTCAATATCTCTCGTCCGTTGGGCATCCAACATAGGCAAGAGAACTTAGGTATTGGCACGGCCCGCGTTCCTGTGTTTTCTTATCAGGGAGTGAAACTATTCGGGCATTGGTCCGGTTTCCTGCGTCGGAGCGGTAGGTCTCACCGCGGCAGAGTGAGCATTACACCCCGCGAGGTAGTAGTCGTGTTTTCAGGGCAGATTGCATTTAGGATTGTTCCGGCAGAATTTCTCATTTTGCGAACCGGAAGCACTGGTCCGCTCGCAAGTTTGGATTGAGGTCGATAACTGACTTGTGACGCCCAAGAAATTCCAAGTCGTGCGGTCCGGCGAGCGGACGAATGTCGATGGGAAATCAGTCAGCAACGTAATACTTCGATCGATCTCCGATAACGACTACGCCTCACTCCGTCCGCATCTCGAATACGTCATCTTGCCCAGCCATCTCATCCTTCATGAGGCGGATAGAGTGCTGGAATTTGCGTTTTTCCCGAATCGGGGTTTGATTTCCCTGGTCGTCTTGATGAAAAACGGGAAAACGGCCGAAGCTGGAATAGTTGGGGTTGAGGGCTTTACGGGGACATTGGCGGCAGTTGGCCTCACCCGCAGCCCGCTTCGAGCGGTGGTCCAAATCGCCGGCGACGGGTTCCGAGTGCCGGTTAGAGCCTTGCAAAATATCTTGAAATCCGCTACGAACCTCCAACTGATGTTGAGCCGCTACGATGCAATTCGGGGTGTGCAGGTTGCACAAACTGCCGCGTGTAATCGTCTGCACGGCATTGAGCAGCGCCTCGCGCGTTGGCTGCTGATGACTCAGGACAGGGTGGATTCGGGAATGCTTCGTATCACTCACGATTTTCTTGCTACGATGCTCGGGACAGATCGGACGAGTGTGAGTCTGGCAGCCGCGATTTTGCAGAACAAGAAGCTCATCGAGTACACCCGCGGCGCTGTGAAGATCCTGAACCGCAAGGGACTTGAAGAGTACGCTTGCGAATGCTACGGGGTTATTCAGCAGTACAATGGCACGCTCGGCTTGAAATGAGTCTGGCAGACGGGTTTTGACCCTAGCCACCGCCCAGCCGTGACACCAAAAAACTACACTACTTGCTGTATGTACAAAGACGCGCCGACGCGAAGACAATACGCATTGGCAGGGTTCATGGCCGCGACTCGAGTTTTGATTTCGGACGACCACGTTGTAGTTCGTCGAGGTCTGCGCACGATTCTCGAAGGCACTGGCGAGTTTGCGGTTTGTGGCGAGGCTGCCGACGGCCGCCAAACCTTACATCTGGCGACTCAGCTCACTCCAGAAATCCTGATCTTGGACATTTCGATGCCTCCTCCTAATGGCTTGGAGGTCGCGGCACAACTCCGCCAGACGCTTCCCGACACCAAGATACTGTTCATCACTATGCATGACTCCGAGGAAATGCTGCGCGCCGCGGCAGCAGCGGGCGCGTCCGGTTACCTCCTAAAGTCTGATGCTGAAGAGCTGTTGCTGGCTGCTCTGAGCCGCTTGGAGGAGGGCCGATCGTTTGTAAGCCCTGCGTTCAACTCTGAGTTGGCCAGAGAGCTTTTTGATTGAACGGTGCTTGCCCTCGGGGGGGATGATCAAGAGCAGCTACCCGATGGTCCAGTCTGTTCACCCACAGCCGTGCCTGGAAGTCCGCACATGTCCTCCAAGAGAACTTTTGGACAGCCTCGTTGAGAAGTCAGTCACTCGGTCTCGGTGAGATGCCTCATCGCAGAACACGCGGCTCGCGTTGGTGCAGGGTAAGTACTTTCGCGTGTGCTTATACAGGAGTGACCCGATGTCAGTGCAGGCGTCGTGTTGCTAATCTCCTCACTGTAGAGACCTCACCGGAGTAGTCATCGTCTCACCCCAGTTTGAGCACAACGTTTTCTCAACGGGTCGTTGCGTCAGCCACTGCCTGCAATCTAACTCGGCCATCACTGCGGAACCGTGGGCATTTTGCTCGGTTTCTCATAAGGAGGAAAGAATGCTGAAAGTTATCTCCAGAAGTATCGTCCGTATTTCTCTGTGTACCGGTTTGTTACTAGGTAGCGTAGCGCTCGGACACGCGCAAGAACCGGCTAGTCAGCCGGCATCTCCGGCCGTCGACAATACCAAGATGAACCAGCGGGATCAGAACAAGAATGAGCCCACTGCGGATCAACAGAAGGACAATCGTACTGACCGCGACATCACAAAGCAGATACGACAATCCATCATGAAGGACAAATCCCTGTCGACGGATGCGCACAACGTCAAGATCATCACACAAAATGGTCAGGTCACGTTGAAAGGGCCAGTGCGATCTGAAGGTGAAAAACAAACCATTGAGACCAAGGCCACTGAAGTCGCGGGTGCAAACAAAGTGACCAACGACTTAAACATCAAACCGTAGCAATTAAGACTTGGCAGCAAAAGGAGAAACACAATGGCAGGCAAAAACACAGCAGTATTTGGCATCTATCCGAACCGTGGAAGCGTAGATAATGCGGTCGATGCATTGAAAGCAGCAGAGTTTCGGAACACAGATATTTCCGTACTTTTCCCCGAGAGTTCCGGCACAAAGGACTTCGCTCACGAAAAGAACACGAAAGCACCTGAAGGCACGGCAACCGGTGCCGGTGCCGGTGCTGTACTGGGTGGCGGGTTGGGCTGGTTGGCTGGCATCGGCGCCCTCGCAATACCCGGACTAGGGCCGCTCATTGCCGCTGGACCCATCATGGCGGCCCTAGCAGGAGCCGGTGTTGGCGGCGCAGTCGGTGGCCTGACAGGAGCTCTAATCGGCATGGGAATCCCGGAGTACGAGGCCAAGCGATACGAAGGCCGCGTTAAGGATGGTGGAATTCTGCTGTCCGTTCATTCTGACGATTCCGCATGGACAAAGAAAGCCAAGGAGATCCTGGAGCGGACAGGCGCCCAGGACATTTCCTCGACCGGGGAAGCGAGTGGCGAGAGGGCCGAGAAATCCCGTGTTGGCGAAGTTGCCTAAGGCTTAGTCAAACGCTCCTCTATCAGGCCAGTGCAGAAACTCTCCTCGAGGTCGCCCGCAATCCCCGACGTCTCGGGGCCGAGATCGGCTTCTTCAGTGTGCTGCATACCTGGAACCAGAAGCTTCAGCTTCATCCCCATGTCCACTGTGTCGTCCCTGCCGGCGGACTCTCGCTCGACCACACGCGCTGGATTCCATCCCGCCCTCGCTTCTTTCTTCCCCTCCCGGTGCTGCGGCGCCGCTTTCGTGGCAAGGTCGTGGCCGGTCTCAAGTCCGCCTTCCAGCACCAGCAACTCCACTTCGCGGGCGATCTGGCGCCGATCGCTCAGCCCAAGATCTTCGCTTCCTGGCTCAGACCACTGTTCCGAAAGAACTGGGTGGTCTACTGCAAACCACCCTTTGGTGGCCCCGAGTATGTGCTCCAGTATCTGGGCCGTTACACCCATCGCGTGGCCATCTCTAACCATCGCCTGATCTCATTGGCTGACGGCCAAGTCACTTTTCGTTGGCGCGACTCTGCTCACCACAATGAACAGAAAGTGATGAGCTTATCGCTCGATGAGTTCCTGCGCCGCCGCTTCCTGCTGCACTTGCTCCCCAAAGGCTTCGTGCGCATTCGCCACTTCGGCTTTCTCGCCAACCGGCGGCGAACCACTCTCCTGCCACTTTGCCGGCAAGCCCTCGCAGTGGTTCAGCCGCAAACCCAACCAGAAGCATCCGCCCCAAAGAAACCAGACCGCTTTGGCTCTGTCCTAACTGTGGCGGGCCGATGGTGGTCATCGAGAGGCTTACGGCGGCTCAGATCCAGCTCCGTTCGCCACCCTTTCTCTCCGGAGCCGCCGCATGAAACTACAATTCCAAGCTCCCCCACTCGGTGCCCCTTACCACCCGCAGGCGTGGTGCGCCCTGCTTGCCCCCGAACAATCGGCCCGTTCCCAACCTCGACCCAAAATCCAGTTCCTACCACGAGCAACGTCAACCAAAGCAGTTCTGCCTTTGCCGTTTCCAACTCCAGTAGCTGTTCCCGGAGCCTCTCTCACAGCTCCCAAGACCATTGAATATGCATAACCCCCGCCCGACGGGCGGCTCCCTTCAAACCGCTGTATCGGACGCGCCCCGCCCGACCTCACGGCTCACATTCGCACTCACTGTTGGGCGCATCCGATACAGCACTAGGGTTTATGACCAAGTTGTGGGTGGCCAACTACCAAGGGGCTTTGGCACAGAAGAAGGGTTATGAGCGTCAGATTGGGTTCACTGCAGGTACAGCTTCCGGAAAACCGGTATGATCGCCTGCTCGATCGCTCTTGCCGACTTCATCCAACTGAAGATCTTTCGTCTCCGGCGAGTACCACAGGCTGACGAACGTCATGACTGAGCCGATCGTCAGAATGACTGCTGGCGATAACCACATATCCTGTTTTTCGATCGCTGCGATAAACGGGATCTTGTGGGCCCACCATACGTAGACGCTAAACCACGCTCCCAATAGCGCTCCGGAGGAATAGCCGAAGCCGACACCTGCCGCGCGTCGCCTCGTTGGGAAGCGCTCGCACAAGTAGGCGGGAACGACTCCCCATGCGAGCTTGAGCATTGCCGCCATTACGGTTCCTACCACTGCCATCCACAAGTTCCGCTGGACAGCCGCGTGATAGAGGACATAAAACACAGGAATTCCAAAGACGACGAGAAAGACGCAGTACCACTGAGTGAGAATTTTTCTTCCGGTTCTGTCCGACAGCCAGCCGTAGAAGTTGTAACCAAGAAATGCCATGAAAAGGGCAAAGCCGTAGACCAGGCTGTAGGTCGTGGTATTGAATCCACGTCCCTTCAGGGTCAGGATGTTAGGAAGAAATCCGTAGACCGAATAATCGGCGAGGAACAAGCCGGTCATGAAAAAGAAAACCTGCAGGAAGTCCCACAATTGGGGAGGTTTGAACAGGCTCAGGAATGGGGACTTCTCGATCTTCCCTTCCGCCTTGGTCTTTTCAAATTCCGGCGACTCGTGGAGGTTGTTTCGGATATATAGTGCCAGGAACACCGGAATGACTCCGGACATGAACGCGATGCGCCAGCCATATGCCGCCATGGCTTCCTGGGTCGTCAGAAACGAAATAAGTGCGAACATGAGTGAGGCAAATACGTACCCCAGAGGGAAGCCTGATTGGATGAATCCGCCAATGGCACCGCGTCTGTTTTGGGGAGCGCATTCAATGGCAAAGGTGTGGCCGACTGCGTATTCGCCACCGAAGAAGATGCCCATGACCAACCGCAGCGAGCAGAAAATAACATACGACCAGACGCCGATTTGGGCATAGGTGGGAAGAAATCCCCCCAGAAGAGACATCACGCCGACGCCGCCGATGGTTAGGACCAGCAGAAAACGCCTTCCGATTTTGTCGGCATAGCGTCCAAAAATCGCTGAACCGATAGGCCTTGAGGCCATGGTAATGGAATAACTGAATACGATAACGATGTACTGCCAGGCGGCGCTGCCCTTGGGCGACACGAAAACTTTCACCAGAATCGGCGCCATGACCAGCACCAACGCCATGTCATACGCATCCAGCATGAATCCCAGAAATTGGGAGGCCATCGCCATCTTTGTCTGCTTCGATAGTTGCTGTTGCACCATAAGAACTCCTGCCGATGAATTAGGCCGAAATGCGCGCTGGACTTAGCTTGCTCAAATAGAACTGTGTCCTGTCTTGTTCTTCAGAATTGGCGCATCGCTGAAGCAGATGAAGGTGAGTTTTCACCAATTGCTAACTTCATCTCTACCCTCACCGTGTTGCCGCGGCACATCAAGTAACGACGCAAGGGCGACGAGATGGATCGCTAAATGACCACTGTCTCGTGGTACTCGCCGTACACCCGCCGCATAGCGTCGGAAATCTCGCCTACCGTCGCGCTGGCTTCGACTGCCGCAACGATCGCTGGCATGAGGTTGGCAGTTCCGCGTGCGGTATCTTCCACCTGCTGAACCGCAGCCTTCCACTTCGCCTGATCGCGCTTCGCGCGCAGCGCTTTCAGCCGCTCCACCTGCTTGCGCTCCAATGATTCGTCGATGCGCTGCAGCGGAATCGACTTCTCTT
>Ga0070765_100001425_pt1 | contig 14698 bp, 18 predicted proteins | sample HubBroMetageWFT5_FD_71516 | JGI IMG/M metagenome (GOLD analysis project Ga0070765, IMG submission 71516) | Warmed and freeze-thawed soil microbial communities from the Hubbard Brook experimental Forest, New Hampshire - Hubbard Brook CCASE Soil... | ecosystem: Environmental > Terrestrial > Soil... | reverse complement strand
TTTATTCCGAACGGGCCAGCCTGCGTGCCCGGTTAAATGTCCGGACGTATCCCGGAGACGACGCCGGCCTCGGCCACCACCGGCTGGAAGCGAACCGCGCGGAATTTCGCGTCCCGCAGCGCCGATTGCCAGAACTCCGGCGAAGCCGGATGCTCCTGGCCCACGCGCAGGCCGTAGCGGGTCAGGTTCTTCGCGATCCGCCACCAGCCGCCGGGTCCCTTGGCGGCCAGGGCGGTCACCTTCTGCCGCAGGATGGCGCGGTCGCGCGGGCTGGCGCCGCGGCCGAACATCATGTCGGCCACGACCAGCCTGCCGCCCGGCCGGAGCCACCGGGCGGCGCGGGCCACCAGGGCCCGCTTGTCCGGGTCGAGCAGGTGGTGCAGCGCGTAGCTGGACACGATCAGGTCGACGCTGGCCGCGGGTAGGTCGAATTCCCGCAGGTCACTGACCTGTGTGGACACGTTCCGGAGTCCGCCGTGAGCGGCCCGTTCGTCTAGTGAGGCGGCCATGGCGGTCGAGATGTCGACCGCCAGGACCGAGGACACCAGCGGGGCCAGGGCGGTGGCGACGAAGCCGGTTCCCGCGCCCAGGTCTACGCAGGTATCGGTCGGCTTCGGCGCGGCCAGCTGGATCAGGCGGCCGAGCACCTGCTCGAACGCCGCCGCCGAGGTGACATGGGAATGCCAATGGTCAACACGCCGATCCCATTTCCGTTCCAGTGTCAGCATCATTCCTCTGTCCAAGCCCGCCGGTTTCATTCATTCACCTGCACAGTACGGGCTGCTTATGAAGCCAGCATGAAGCACGCCATTTATTAAGAAAATATGAAATTATCGCGCCTGGCGCGCTGATTCGGCTGGCGCGGGGGTGGATTCGCATGGACGTGTTCCCGTTCCCGGGATCGCCGGACTCATGCAGGGTTACTTCACGTGCAGCGCGTCGAGCGCGGCCTGCAGCGACAGGTAGTAGGCCTCGCTGGTGTAGGTGGCGCCGGAGACCCCGTCGATGCGGGCGCTCTGGGCCGCGAGTACCTCGGACCGGAGCAGCGGAATGGCCTGGTCGCAGATCTGCTGCGAGGTGGGCTCGGCGACCTGGAGGGAGGGGACAGAAACGTCGGTGACGCGGTTCCCGCTCACCGTGACCTTCACGTCCAGCACCCCGTAGCCGAACTGCTCGCTCACCCCCACGGCGCTGCGTACCGCGCCGGGACCGGCCTTGACGCCCGGTGTCGTCCGGGCCGGGTGCTGGCCGCTCGCCCCGGGCGCGGGCGAGGCCAGCGCGGCCGACCGGGTGTGGAAGCCGAGCACGCCCGCGAACCCGGCGACGGTGCCCGCCAGGACCAGCAGCGGTGCTCGCTTCATGGCTGTACTCCGGTCACAGCGCGTACGCCTCGTGGTGGATGGCCTCGTCGGGCACGCCGAGCCATCGCGCCAGCGCGACGATCTCGGTCACGAATCCCTCCGGGCCGCAGACGTACACGTCGCGGTCCTTGATGTCGGGGACGAGCCGGCGCAGCGAGTGCTGGTCGATCGAGGCCTCGGTGCGGTCGCCGGTCAGCTCGTGCAGCTGGCCGCCGCGGCGTTTGACCAGGTCGGCGATCTCGGTGCCCAGCACGAGATCCTCCCGCCGGGCAGCGCGCAGCACGACCACCGGCCGGGTGCCGCGCGGCAGGTCTTCCAGCAGCGCCCGCACCGAGGTGACCCCGATTCCCGCGGCGATCAGCGCGGCGCGCGGGTGCCGCTGGGAATGGCGGGTGAACACGCCGTACGGTCCCTCGATGGCGACCCGGGTGCCCGGCTTGAGCCGGGCCAGCGCCGAGGAGTGGTCGCCGACCCCCTTGACGGTCAGCCGCAGGTACGGCGGCCGCGGCAGCTCGGAGAGCGTGTAGGGGTGGGCCTGCCACCACATGCCGCGGGTCAGGAAGCGCCAGAAGAAGAACTGCCCGCCCGACACGGCCAGCCGGTCCACCTGCCGGCCGTGGCACAGCACCGTCACGACGCCGGGCCCCTCCGTCCGCACCTCGGCCACCCGCAGCCGGTGCCGGAAGCTGCGCAGCACGGGCAGGCCCACGCGGTAGGTCAGCACCAGCCCGGCCGTGCCCGCCCACGCCGCCGACCACACCACCTGGGTGAGCGGGTGGCCGACGAACGACGGGCCGAGCACGATCACGTGCGCGAAGGAAATCGCCAGCGCCAGGTAGATGAACAGGTGGACGTTCCACCAGATCTCCCGGCGCACCCGCCGCCGGATGGCCCGCACCGAGATCGAGCCGGCCAGGCAGATCAGGGCCAGCCCGACGGTGGCGGTGAGCATGTCGGGGTAGGACCGCAGCAACGTGCCCGCCTCGTGCCACGGGCCGGTCCTGGCCGCCTGCGCGTACCCGGCGGTGATCAGGACCGCGTGCGCGATCAGCAGGCTGATCGGCCACGGGGCGAGCCGGCGGTGCCAGCGCAGCAGGCCATCCTGGCCCAGGACACGCTCGATGAACGGGATCCGGCTCACCAGCAGCACCATCATCAGGGCCAGGTAGGTCCCCACCATGCCGGTCAGGTTGCCGCCGAAGGTGGCCAGGCCGCCGGGAGCGGCCAGCTGGCCGGCCGTTTCCGCGGTGATGGTCAGCGCCGTCGTGGCCCCCAGGCCGACGCCGGCCACGACCAGGGCCGCCCCGGCGTAACCGGACCGGGGGGCGGGGGAGCCGGATCCGGCCGGCCGGCGCGCGGCCTGCCGCCCCGGGACGCGCGCCGATCTGGCGGGGGAGGCCTGCCGTGCGTTCACCCGTCAAGAATGCGGTGCCGATGGTGACGAGGTCATGAAGCCAGCGCCGCTCACCGGGCCGACATCGTGATGAAGTCACGGGCCCACGTCGCCTCGAAGAACGTCCACGGGCCCTGCGCGGTCGAGGCCAGCAGCTTGCGCCCGTTACCCGGTGCGGCCGGGCCGCCGGCCGGGGGATCGTAGGTGACGAACACGGGCCAGTTCGGGTTGATGTCGAGCTGCATGCCGCGCACGGCGCCAGCCCGCGCCAGCAGCTCGGCCAGCTGCAGCGGGTCAAGCCCCGGCCCGGCCGCGTAGACCAGTGCCCCGTCGGCCGTGATCCCCAGCCCGGAACGCCACTGGTGCTCGATCCCGGGCACCGTGGACGCGCACGAGGTCGCGCCGCACGTCGACCCCCAGGCCCGCCAGCGCGTGCTCGCCGCCCGCGGCGTCGGTCGGCCGCCGGCCACCAGCGGCAGCAGGTTCTGCCGGACGCTCACGACCTGCGGGGTCATGGTCACGTCGCTGCCCCAGGCCCCGACGTCCACGCTCCCGTCGGCGTAGATCACCAGCGAGGCGGCGCCCGTCCGCAGCGGGTCGATGACCCGGCCCTCGGTGTAGTACCCGCCGCGTGCCTCGTTCATCTTGAAGCCGCCGTTGAACGCCGCCACCAGCGTCGCGGCTGCGGCGGGCAACACCGGCGCGGTATACCGGAACGGCCCGTCGCCGGGGCTCAGCGAGCCGGAATACAGCCGGGCCGACAGCAGGCCCGCGTCCATCCACGCGATCCCGGCCGGCTGCGTGCCGCCCGGCGGAACCAGCGTCGTCTCGTACACCACGTGGACCCCACCCACCGGACGACCCTGCGCGCTCCAGGTGCTCATGGCGCCGCCGCCCGGCCATGACGTCCCGAATGGCACCAGCGCAGCCGGCGCGGGCAGCGCCCGCCCGGGAACCGCCATCACCACCCGGACCGGGCTGGCCGTCCGGACCGGACTGGCCGGCGCGACGGCGCGTGACGGGGCCGAGTGCGAGGCCGACGAGTCCGAGGCGCCCGCGCCGGGCGATGCCGCCGGACCCGTGCACGCCGCCGTCACGCAGGCGCAAGCGCAGGCCCCGGCCAGCACCGCCCCCAGCCGCGCCGCGCGGATCATCATGCCTCTAGGATGCCGCGTGACGATGACAGGATGATGACGGGCAGCCGTCAGTCCAGCCGGTCGCCACGGCGCGGTGGCCGAGCGCGCTGCCAGGGACCCGGGCTCACAGGCGCCCGAACGCCAGGCTCCCGCCAACCCCAGGGTCACGGCTGGCGAAGAACTGGCTGATAGCCAGGGTCAGCTCGGCGGCGTCCAGCACCCCGTTGCGGTCCTGGTCGAGCCGCCCGAAGGCCCGTTCTGCCTCGTCGGCGCCGGCCCCGTACACCGCGGCCAGCCGGGCGTACTCGCCTGGGTCGAGCACCCCGTTGCCGTCGGTGTCAGCCACCTGGAGCAGGCTCCGCGCGGCGGCGCTGACCGCGGCCTCAAAGCCCGGACCGTCCGCGGGCCGGCCCCGGCCCACCCCGGCTACGAACTCCTCGCGGCTGATCTCGTCGTCCCGGTTCGCGTCCATGTGCGACAGCATCGTGTCGAACAAGGCGCGCTGGGCCGAGGCCAGCGCGTGTCCCGCCGCGGAATCAGCGGCGTAGCCGAAGGTCTCGCACAACCGCCGGGTCAGCAGTTGGTAGTCCTCGCGCTGCCACACCCCGTTGCCGTCGGTATCGATGACCGCGAAGCGGCGCTCGATCATGGCCCGCCCCGCGGCGCCGAGCGGGCGCCTGTCCTCGGTGGCGCCGAGGACCACCGTGACCAGCAGCACGGCCGCCACGACCAGGACCGACAGCCACGATGGGATCGTGGGCACCCGGACCCCGGAATCGTGCAGCGCCCGCAGCAGCAGCCTGACCCCGATGAAGGCGCATACGACGGCTAGGCCCCGGTTCAGGTAGGCCAGCCGGCCCAGCATCTCGGCCACCAGCGCATAGAGCTGACGCAGCCCCATGAGCGCGAACGCGTTGCAGGCCACGACCAGGGCCGCGGTGGTGGTGATGCCGAACACGGCCGGGATCGAATCGAAGGCGAACAGCAGGTCGGCCAGCCCGATGGCCACGGCCAGCAGGAGCACCGGCGTCGCCCCCGGGGCCGCCTGCCCGGGCCGCAGCAGCCGGCGCCGCAGCCACCCGGTCAGCCGGATGTGTCGGTCGGCCTGGCCGTCCGGAGAAGCCCCCGCGATCAGCCCGATCGCGGTCCACACCAGGACCGCGCCAAACGGGTAGAAGAGCCAGCCGAAGTGGTTCAGCGCGGTCGCTCCGGCCACGATGAGGATCGTCCGGAGGAACAGGGCCAGCCCGATGCCGAGCAGCAGGATGCGGGGCTGGCGGTCGGGCGGCACCGCGAACCAGGAGATGATCACGTAGAAGACGAACAGGTTGTCCAGGCTCAGGCTGTACTCGGTGAGATAACCGGTGTAGAACTGCCCCGCCGTAACCCAGCCGGCGGTGATCCCGACGGCCAGCCCGAACAGCACGGCCAGCGACACGTAGACCGCGACCCACCCAACCGCCCGGCGAGGCGTAAAGGCTCCGGAACGGCCGGTCAGCGCGACCTCCGCGCCGACGACCGCGGTCAGCGCCGCCGCCGAGACCGCCCAGACCCAGACCGGGACCGTCATCGATCATGTCCAAATGGTTTCGTGGTGCCGCCGGCGCGGCACATGGGTGCTGGCTCTCATTATCGTAAGGACGAGCGCCTGTACCAAAGAACCTTGGAGGATGATGTCCCTGGTGAATGACGAGATATCCGAGCCGGCACATGCCGTGCGGCAGGCCGCCCTGGCGGCCGGGTGGTCGCACCGGCATCGTGACGTGTCCGGCGGCTGGCTGCGGCCGACGGTGTTCGGCGCGGTGGACGGCCTGGTGACGAACGCGTCGCTGATCGCCGGGCTGGGCGGCGGCCGGGTGGCGCCGCACACCGTGATCCTGACCGGCGTCGCCGCCCTGGTCGCGGGCGCGTTCTCCATGGGCACGGGAGAGTACGTGTCGGTGACCAATCAGAACGAGCTGGTGCACGCCGAGGTCGCCACCGAACGCCGGATGCACGCCCGGTTCCCAGCCGCCGAGCAAGCCGAACTCGCCGAGACCTTCCGCGGCTACGGAGCCGACTCCGAGACCGCGGCCAGGATGGCGGCCGCGGTGTCCCGGGACCCGGACACCGCGCTGCGCGTGCACACCCGGGAGGAGCTCGGCGTCGACCCGTTCGAGCTGCCCTCGGCCGTGGTGGCCGGCCTGTCATCGCTCATCGCGTTCTCCGCCGGGGCGCTCATCCCGATAATTCCCTACCTGGCGGGCCTGAACATCCTCGGTGTCGCCCTCGGCGTCACGGCGGTGGCGCTGATGGTCGGCGGCATGGTGGTGGGCCGGCTCACCGGCCGGCCGATTATCCGGTCCGGCCTGCGCCAGCTGGCGCTGGGCGGCGTGGCCGTCGCGGTCACGTTCTTCGTCGGCAGCCTGATCGGCGGCCACATCGGTTAACCCGCTCCGGCCCAGGTGAACCGAAGGCCCATTGCGGTACGTGATCACTCATGGGAGATCAACACGGTATGAGGAGAAGCTAGACATGAGGAAAATATTCAGCGTCGCCGGGCTGGCCGCGGCCGTGCTGGCCGTGGCCGCCTGCGGGAGCTCGACCAGCTCGTCGGGCTCGACGCCCGCCAGCAGCACCAGCACCCCGGCCGCGGGCTCGTCGTCGTCCAGCACATCAGGGACCACGGTGAAGACCGCCTCGATCAACGGCACTACAGTGCTGACCAACGGGGCGGGCTTCACCCTGTACACGTTTGCCATCGACACGTCGAACAAGTCCAACTGCAGCGGTTCTTGCTCGACCTACTGGCCGCCGGTGAAGGGCCCCGCCACCGCGGGTTCCGGCGTGACCGGCACGCTGAGCACGATTACCAGGTCAGACGGCACGACGCAGGTCACCTACGACGGGCACCCGCTGTACACCTACGTCGGAGACACCGCTCCCGGCCAGAACAAGGGCAACGGGCAGAACCTCTCCGGCGGGCTCTGGTACGAGGCCACGCCGTCCGGCACCGTGCCCGCGGCCGGCACCTCCGCGAGCGCCTCCGCCTCCACCGGCGGCGGCGGCTACGGCTACTGACCCCGCCGCGCGCGGCCGCACCCCCGCCGCGCCGATGACCCCCGCCGCGCACCGCTAACGCGTCGGCGCGGCGCCGCGAGACCCTGGCCGCGGAGGCGATCATGACGTCCTCCGCGGCCAGGCCAATGTTCCGCGGGCGCGCCCGCTGGCCGGTCGCGGACCGTCTCGACTACCTGGCCGCGTCCACCCGCCCGAGGGTGAACTCCCGGATGAGCCCGGCCAGCCTGGCCGGCTGGTCCAGCGGGATGAGCGTATAACTGTCGTCCACCTCGGCGAGCTGTCCCTGGGGGAGGAGCGCGGCGAGCCGCCGGCCGTGCTCGGGCGGCATCACCCGATCTCCGCTGGCCCACACGACCAGCGCCGGGCGCGTGAAGCCCGGCAGGCGCCCGGCCGCCTCCGCCAGCAGCCCCCTGTTCGCGGCGACCGCCCGCAGGACCCGCACGGTGTCGCGCCGGATCTCGCGCTGGGTCAGCACCGGCCTGATCCACCGCGCGGTCGCCGCGTCCCCCCGCCGCGTCAGCCACCCGAACGCGATCGGCATCCGCCGCACCGCCCGGACCCGCATCTGCATCATGAACAGCCCGAACATCCCCGGCGACAGCTTCCCGGCCGCCACCAGCGCCTTGCCCGTGAGCCCGGGCGGGAAGTTGTCGAACGCGTCGCAGGAGACCAGCACGGCCCGGCTCACCCACGCGGCGCCGTCGGCCATCAGCAACTGGACCAGCGCCCCGCCGGTATCGTTGCCGACCAGCGTCACGTCCCGCAGCCCGAGCCGGTCGCAGAACTCCGCGACCAGGCGGCCGATCCCGGGCAGCGACAGGTCGGCGTCGGGACGCATCGCGCGGCGATGCGCCCCCAGCGGCAGCGTCGGCGCCACGCACCGGTGATCGGCGGCCAGGTCAGCGACCGGCCCGTCCCACAGCGAGCCGTCCATCATCAGCCCGTGCAGGAGGAGGAGCACCGGCCCGTCGCCGCCGGTGTCGCGGTACTCGATCGTCCCCGCCGACAGCTCGATCTCGCTCACGCCCGCCTGCCGTACCCCGAACCGGACCTTCTCCGGCTCCCGTTCCCCGTACTGATCCATCTCCGCCTCCGAGCCCACCCGTTTGCTCCCCGACCCAAAGTGAACCACATGGTTCGCAAACTGTCCAGACCCCAGAAGCCAGAAGCCCTTACCGGCCGGCCGCCTCCTCGCGATCCAGCGCGCGCGCCAGCGCCTCGAACCCCGCCTCGACTCCTTCGATGTTCCCGCTGGTCAGCCGGTCGATAAGGAACCCGCGCAGGGCGGCGAGGATCATCCCGGAGACCTCGAGCTTGCGCTGCTCGGACCAGTCCTGCGGGCAGATGGACAGCAGCGCCGGCATGTACTGCTGCGTGGCTCCCTCGCCCAGCGCGGCGTAGCGGTCCCGGTCGTACATCACCAGCCCCATGGCCTGATCAAGGACCCGCGATTCCTCGCCGACCAGCGCCGGCCACACGGCGCGTACCCGCGCCGCCAGCGTCTGCGACTGCACATCCCGGATGGCGGCCAGCGAGTTGGCGATGCGCCGGCCGCGCAGTTCGAGGATGGCCTGCGTAAGCAGGTCGTCAACCCCGTCGAAGTGGTAGAGAAGCACCTTGTGCGTGGTCCCGGCCGCCCGCGCGGCCCGCCGCAGCGAGAAGTCCACCAGCCCGTTGACCGCGAGATCGTCGACCACGCGATCGAGCAACTCCCGCCGCCTGGCCTCACCGCGCGGCGTCCCCGCCGACCGCCGGTAACCCGCCGCCCGCCGCAGGGATCCCCGGTCACCCGCCGCGTTCATATCGACAGCATCCACGCTCAGACCTCCCTACGCGCCCAGGGTAGGAGACACCGACCCGGCGGGCTGGCAGGACGAGTTTGATGACGTGTTCGCTGGGGTGCTCGCCCCGGCGTTCGTCTGTCGCGAGCCCGATCCTGGCGCCTATCCGGAGACGGGCTCGGCGAAGATCTCCGAATTCGCCGACCCTCCCACGGCGCCGCCCCAGCTCAGCATCACCGTGTGACGGTTGCCTGCGAACGTCGAGATGCCGAACGTGTCGCCCGGCCAGATGGTCGAATTGCCGTACTTGCGGGAAATCACCCGCGGTCCGGACAGCCACCCGCGCGCGATCGAGAAGGTCCGCAGGTACTGCGCGTACCCACGCGGCGAGTTATCGGCCAGCCAGCCCACGTACGCGATGCCGGGTGGGCCGCCCGCGGCCTCGACGATGTGCGTCGCGTTGTCGTTGTCCGGAGTAACCCGGATCGGCAGGGACCAGGTCCGCCCGTGGTCGGTGGAGTAGGACAGCCAGCCGACGTCGGCAACGCCTTGCGTGTCCCAGGTGACGTACAGGTTCCCGGCCGCATCGCTGCCGATCGCACCGTCGATCCACCACTCCGCCAGCGACATCGTGCCGGCCGAAGGACCCACCTGAACCGGCCCGGACCACGTCTGCCCGCCGTCAGTGGACGACGTGAAAAACGTGTAGGCCGGGCTCAGCGCGTAGGTCTGGGGGTTGGCGGAATATCCCTGGTAGGACAGGTCGATCCGGCCGCTGGGCTCGACCACCATCGGCGCGCTGTCTCCGCCGCTGGCCGGGAAGCCCGGGCTCACGTGCACCATCGGCCCCCAGGTCCGGCCGTAGTCGGTGGACTTCTGGAAAACCACGTTGAGGTCGCCGCTGGCGAACGCGCAACTGCCGCCCGGCGTGCAGATGTCCTGCACCAGCGACGCGTTGGGCCCGTAGTCCCACGTCAGGTACAGGACACCATGCGGTCCGGCGGCGATGAAGTCGCGGTCCCCCCAGTTGTTCTGATCCGGGGGGTGCAGGATGGCCGGCCGAGCGAAGGTACGCCCGAAATTGAACGATGTCTCGACGACCGGGTACGTGTGCGTGTTGTTGGCGTTCATGAAAGCGACGTACACGACGCCCTCGGGTGATACCGCGACCGACGGATCCCAGGCGCCGGACGAGTCGGCCATCACGACAGGAGCGCTCCAGGTGCGCCCGCCATCCGCGGACCTGGAGAACCCGATGCTGTTGTGACAGCCCATCCACTCCTCGTACACGTAGCGATGCCACGTCGCCTGCTCAACCTCGGCGTTCTGGCCCGCGCAGGTGTGGCTGATGTCGATGATCGGACCCGCTCCCGCGCGAGCCGCCGCGCCGGAGGAAGCCATGGCCGTGACCATGAACACTGCGGCCGCCGCGGCACCGCCACCGAGAACCTTCCGAAGCATGACCAGGCCCTCCTGCTCCGCACCAAGCCGGGCGGCCGCGGCCGTCAACGGGCGCGCCAGTCGTCACACCATACAGCGCAACTTCCGATAAATCCGCGCACATTCTGTCGCTTCGCCGCTGCGCGTCCCGGCCCGCCCGGCCCGCCCGCCGCCGCAACTCAGCCGCCGCCCGCCGCCGCCGTCTCAGCCAGCCCGGCCTTCGAGCTCCTTGCCCCCGGACAGCAGCTGGCCGAGGATGGTGCGGCCGAGCGGCGTCAGCGAGTGCCGCACCGAACGCCCCTCGCGTCGCGTCTCGATCAGGTAGGCGTCGCGCAGCACCTTGGCGTGCTCGGAGGCCGAGGCCGGACTGATCCCCACCGTGCCGGCCAGTTCCGCGGTGCCGTGCGGTTCGGTCAGCGCGCGCAGCACGGCGGCCCGCGTGGGCCCGATCAGCGTGCCCAGGTTGTCGTTCCCGGCCTCGCCCGCCAGCACCTCGGCCTGGCCGTTGGGCTGGGCCGCGTACAGCAGCGCGCTCGGCAGGCGTACGTCGCCGAGCAGGACGACCGGCGGGCCGGACCAGAACGCCATCGGTACCAGCAGCAGCCCGCTGCCACCCAGATCGTGCTCGGTCTCGAAGCCCTCCCTGTCCAGGCCGCCGTCCCGCCAGCGCAGCTGCTCGTGCAGCGTGCCGAACAGCGCCTCGAGGCCGCCCGCGGCGACCACGGGCATCCGCCGGGTGACGTCACCGTGGAACGAGGCGAGCACGCTTTCCCAGTGCGGCGCGACCACCGCGTCATGCAGGTCCCGCAGCGCGCACACCAGCAGGTCGAGCGCCTCGCCCTCGCCGTCGGCCAGGTTCCGTATCCAGGGCGGGGGCCGGCCGGGGCGGTCTTTCCATGTGTAGGCCAGGTCGCAGCGCAGGTACGAGCGGGGGGTGGCCCGCACGAAGTCGAGGGCCTCGTCCAGGTCGGTAGCGGGTGAATCGATGAAGCCCGGCCAAGGCCCGCGCGGCCAGAGCAGATCAAGCAGCGGGCGCGCGGTGGACGGGAACGCCCGCCGCGCCTCGCGCAGCCACGGACGAGCGGGGGCCCGACGGCGCGCGACCCCCGCGCGCCGCAGCTCCACCAGGGCCATCGCGGTCTCCACCAGCGGGGCCGGGTCCGCGCTGAACCGGGTCCGGGCCAGGTCGTCGGCGGTGAAGTTGACGCGTACCACGATCGTCTCCCGTTACTGGCTAGGCCACCCTCCCCCGACAACCCCCGATGCTCCCCGGTCGTGGTCCTGGCCGATGCTTCGGCCGTGCCCGAATTGGTTGTCCCGGGCACGAAAACAGATTTCTCTATATATCCAGAGTCCACCGAAAGTGCCGGAAAGACCAAAGCACAGTTCATTACGGGATAGCAACGATTCAGCCGATGAATTGATAACAACGGCGGCGCGCCTGACCGCAGATCCACGCCGATATTTCAACGGGGACCCCAAAACGTCGGGATATTTCGTGCTGCCTACGGGAGGAATTCATTATGCACAGTCAGCCATGGCGCCGCCACCGCCCGCTACGCCACGTGGCGGCGATGGTCTGCCTCGCGACCGCGTCCGCCCTGGTCGTCGCCGCCTGCAGCAGCAGCGGCACAAGCAGTAACGCCAATTCCACCCGCGGCACCAAGATCGCCGGGGGCACCGCCACGTGGGCCCTGCAGCCGTCGTCGGTGCCCAACTACATATTCCCGTCACCAGCGGCACTTACAGCAGCACCGTCAACATCGAGGAATTCCAGTACCTGATGTACCGGCCGCTGTACTGGTTCGGTAACGGGCGAGCCCGACGCTGAATACCTCGCTCAGCCTGGCCGACGCGCCGGTCTACAACGGCCGGACGGTCACGATCACGATGAAGGGCTGGAAGTGGTCCAACGGGGAGACGGTCACCGCGCAGGACGCGGTGTTCTGGATCCACATGCAGCAGGCCATCGGCGCCCAGGACTGGTTCGATTACGCCCCGGATAAGCCCCGGTGTCAGCCAGTTGAACAGTCACCCCGCCGGCCCTAGCCGGCGCTGCTGCCGAAGATCTCGGCCAGGGCCTGGAGCGCGGCGGGGCGCAGCGCGTAGTAGGCCCAGACGCCGCGCTTGTCGCGGGTGAAGATCCCGGCCTCGACCAGGATCTTCAGGTGGTGGGAGATGGTGGGCTGGGTCAGGCCGAGCGGTTCGGTCAGGTCGCAGACGCAGGCCTCGCCGCCGTCGTGCGCGGCGACCATGGATACCAGCCGCAGCCGGGTGGGGTCAGCCAGGGCCTTCAGGGTGCGGGCCAGGTTGGCGGCCTGGGCGGCGGTCAGCGGCTCGCGGAGCAGGGGCACTGGGCAGCAGTCCTGGGCGAGCGGGAGGGTCAGCCGGTCCTGGGCAGCGGGCGTGGTCACGCGCCCAGTATGCCCTCACGCATTGACAGGTGTCTATTTCTCGGGCAGGGTAGGCATCGACAGTCATCTATACGAGGAGTCGGGATGAACGATCAGGCCGCCGACGAAGTGCGCGAACAGGTCCGGTCCCGGTACGCGGCGGCAGCCCGCGCCGTGCTGGATCAGGCGGACCGGCAGGGCGGGTGCTGCGGGTCGTCATCATGCTGCGGCACGGCGGCAGCGGCCATAGCGGAGCAGGAGAACGGTTTCGGCGGCCCGCTGTACCGGGAGGGCGAGACCGACGGGCTGCCCACCGAAGCCGTCCTGGCCAGCCTGGGCTGCGGGAACCCGCTGGCGGTGGCGGACCTGGCCGAGGGCGAGCGGGTCCTGGACCTGGGCTCGGGCGGCGGGATCGACGTGCTGCTGTCGGCCCGCCGGGTCGGTCCCGCCGGGTTCGCCTACGGGGTGGACATGACCGATGACATGCTGGCCCTGGCCCGCGCCAACGCGGCCAAGGCCGGGGCGGCCAACGTGGAGTTCCTCAAGGGGGAGATCGAGGCGCTCCCGCTGCCGGACGCGGCGGTGGACGTGGTCATCTCCAACTGCGTGATCAACCTGTCCGCGGACAAGCCGGCCGTGCTGGCGGAGATGCACCGGGTGCTGGTGCCCGGCGGCCGGATCGGGATCTCCGACATGGTGGCCGGCGATCACCTGAGCGCGGCGGACCGGGCGGCGGCCGGCTCCTACGTGGACTGCATCGCGGGGGCCCTGTCACGGTCGGAGTACCTGGACGGGCTCGCGGCGGCCGGGTTCACCGACGCGTCGGTGACGTTCACGACCGAGGCGGCGCCGGGCCTGCACGCGGCCATCATCCGCGCCGTCAAGCCGGGGCGGTGACGGCATGCCCGGTGCGAGCGAGCAGACCAGCCAGGTCACGGTGCTGAACGCGAACTGGACCGCCGGGCCGGACGGCACCGATGGCCGGTTCGAGGTGATGATCGTGACCGCCGACGGGCAGCAGCACACCGCGGCGCCCAGCCCGGCCGCGATGACCGCGCTGCTGGCCCTGGCCAAGGCCGGCACGATCTTGTTGTGGGACCCGGCGGACCGGACGCTGATCGCGGCCAACATCGTCGGCACCTGGCTGGCCCCGACCGGGCTCACCCGCGTCCAGGTCAGCACCCCCGGCCCGTGACCGCTGGGCTAGGCCGGCGGCGCTCCGGCGCTGAACCCGCCGGGGTAAGCTTCCGCCAGTGGGATCGATGACCACCCCGATCATCCGGGTCCGCCGGGTCTACCAGGAGCCGGAGCCAGACGACGGCACCAGGGTGCTGGTCGACCGGCTCTGGCCGCGCGGGCTGTCTAAGGTCAAGGCGGCGCTCGACGAGTGGTGCAAGGACGTCGCGCCATCGGCCGAGCTGCGCACCTGGTACGGTCACGACCCGGCGCGCTTCGAGGAGTTCGCCGGCCGCTACCGGCTGGAGCTGGACGATCCCGGCCGGGCCAGCGCCCTGGCACACCTGCGCGCGCTGGCTAAAGACCGGCCGCTGACCCTGCTCACAGCCACCAGGCAGCCCGAGATCAGCGAGGCCGCAGTGCTGGCCGCGCTGCTCGCGAGCCCAGACCGCCCGGGCTAGGCGCGGTCAGATCGCGCGGTGGGTGCGGGCCGCCGGGGTCAGCACGTCGCCGACCGCCTCGACCAGCCGGGTCATCTCGTAGGACACCAGTTCGGTATCGCACTCCGGAGAAGCCAGGACGGCCAGGCACGACCCGTCGCTGATCGCCATGACGAACATCAGCCCGCCCTCCATCTCCACCAGGGCCTGGACGGGCAGGCCGGCCTCGAAGATCCGAGCCGCACCCTGCATCAGGCTGACCAGGCCGGAGGTGATGGCCGCGAACTGCTCGGCGGCACCGGGAGGGATGTATTCCGATAGCGCGAGCGGTACGCCGTCCGCGGACACCACGACCGCGTGCGCGACATCGGTGACCCGCGCGGCGAAGTCGGTGACGAGCCAGTTCAGGTCCTGGCGGTACGCGTAGCTCAACGATCGGCTCCCTCTCCTGCGCGCGTGGTGTCGCTCTTGGCGCGGCGCACGCCGCTCTGGAATCCACTCAGGCGAGTGCGAGCGAT
>Ga0070765_100001424_pt1 | contig 14703 bp, 12 predicted proteins | sample HubBroMetageWFT5_FD_71516 | JGI IMG/M metagenome (GOLD analysis project Ga0070765, IMG submission 71516) | Warmed and freeze-thawed soil microbial communities from the Hubbard Brook experimental Forest, New Hampshire - Hubbard Brook CCASE Soil... | ecosystem: Environmental > Terrestrial > Soil... | reverse complement strand
GGCCACGGCGGCCGAGTAGCGGTTGCCCGTCTCCATCAGGGGGACCAGGCGCCGAGCGATCTTGGTGTCGACCTCGCCGAGCGAGACCCCGCGCGAGGTCTGCGCCCTGAGCGTCGACCCCTCCCGGTAGAGCTCGACGACATCCCCTGGGGCGATATCGACGGTGGCCGACTTCGAGGGCGCGCTGAGGACCGTGATCGCGCTCTTGCCGGGCTCCTCGGTGAACAGCTCGACGTCGATTGCGGCCGCCGAACCGGCGGCAGTGCTCTTGCTCTCGAGCATCGCGGTGAGCTTGCGCACGTTCTTCTGCGCGATCAGGTTGAGCGGGTTGATCTGGAGGGAGGCCGAGTACGACGCCAGCCCTTCCTCGCGCCGGCCGAGCTCGGTCAGCGCCTTGCCGATGCGGTTGAGCGTGTCCTCGTCGGCTCCGTGGCGCTCGACGAGCGACTGATTGACAGCGAGTGCGTCGGCCCAACGGCTCTCGAGCGCGAGCGCAATAGCCTCGTCGACGAACAGGCTGCGAGGCTTCACACGTTCTTCAGACACCAAACACCACTCCGCATTCAAGGGTCAGGACCGCTGCAAGTGCACTTGCTCCCGACCCACGGCCGAGAGAGGCAATCGGGTTCGCTATGATAGCTGCTCAGTGAGGCGCGTCCGTTCCCTTTGCGATCTCTTGACACCGCGCCAGTCATGACGCGGATCATTTCGGTCGCGAATCAGAAGGGCGGTGTGGGCAAGACCACAACCGCAGTGAACCTCGCCGCAGCCATCGCAGAGGCCGGCTGGAAGGTCCTCGCGGTCGATCTCGATCCCCAGGGACACCTCACCATCAACATGGGTTGCCGGCGGCCGGACGAGCTCGAGCGGACGATCTACGACCTCCTCACCGACCATCGAGTCAGCGTCGCCGACGTGCTGCTGACCTCTGAGGGCATGGGGCTCGATTTCATCCCTGCCAACATCGACCTCAGCGGCGCGGAGCTGCAGCTGGTCACCGAGTTCGGACGCGAATCGATCCTCAAGGAGAAGCTCGAACCGATTGACGGCCGCTACGACTACGTGATCATCGATTGCCCACCGTCACTCGGCCTGCTCTGCATCAACGCGCTGGTCGCATCGACGGACGTGATCATCCCGCTGCAGTGCGAGTACTTCGGCATGAAGGGGATGCAGCAGCTGCAACGCACCATCGACCGCGTGCGCGCCAAGCTGAACAGCCACCTGCGCGTCGCCGGGATCCTGCCGACCCTCTACAAGTCGCGCACCCTGCACAGCCAGGAGGTGCTCGATCTCGTCAAGAGCGCGTATCCCGACCTCGTGTTCCCGATCACCGTCGACTCATCGATCAGGTTTGCCGAGACTCCCCTCGCGGGCCAGTCGATCCTCGAGTACGCCCCCAACTCGCCTGGGGCTCGCTCCTACCGGGCTCTCGCCAAGGCCGTCATCGCCCAGGATCGGGACGACGGCACCATCGAGGTCTCCGGGAGCGCGGAACGTCCTCGCGAGCGGGTGCGCGCGGCACGAGGGTGATGCGCGGATTCCGCCGCGCCCAACTGCGCGGCAGCGACGAACTCTTCCGGTCCGCGGAACCCGAACAGCTCGACGCCCCGCTGTCGCCCGGCGTCAACGACGACGCCGCCCACCCGGTCCCGACCGCCCCAGCGCCCCACATGCGGTCGGTCCGGTTGACCGACGACGAGTTGCGGATCCTCTCCGAAGCCGTGCAGCACCTCAAATTCCCCAGCAAGGCGCCGACGCGCCCGTCCGTCGACGATTTCGAGAAGCTGGAGGTCCTCCGCCAGAAACTGCTCGACGCCCTGTGAGGGTACGGGGAGAGGACGGCATCGACGGCGGCGGGCACGGGGTCGGAACGCCTTCGCCGTTCCGCCCCTCGCTCTCGCCGGGGGGGGTAGCCCCTGCGAGACGGCCCGCCGCCGCCGATGCCGTCCTCTCCCCATAGCTCCAAATGGTCATCGGCACGCTGACGGTCACCCTCCAGGTACCGGACAGCGCATCACTCAAGGACAAGCGCCAGGTGGTGCGCTCGCTCACCGCGAAGCTCCGCAACACCTTCAACGTCGCGGTGGCCGAGGTGGCCGACCAGGACCTCTGGCAGTCGGCGGTCATCGGCGTCGCCTGCGTGAGCTCGGACAGCCGGCACGCGGACGAGATGTGCCAGAAGGTGCTGCGCTTCGTCGACGACCATGGCGAGGCGCTCGTCCTCGGCTCGCATTTCGAGCTGATCCACGTCTGAGCCGGCGCCGCTGACGCGGGATCTCATCGAGGCGTATCAGGCGACGTTGCCGTTCGCGCTCGACGAGTTTCAGCGCGAGGCGATCATCAAGCTCGAACGCTCACGGGGTGTGCTGGTGAGCGCGCCGACGTCGAGCGGCAAGACCGTCGTCGCGGACTATGTGATCTGGCGTCGCCTCGACGCTCCCGCGGCGCTGCGCCGGCCGATCACCGAGGCGGCGGACGTCGTCTACACGACCCCGCTGAAAGCGCTCAGCAATCAGAAGTACCACGATCTCTGCGAGCGCTTTGGCGAGGCGCGCATCGGTTTGATCACCGGCGAGCACACGCTCAACGATGGAGCGCCGATCCTGGTGATGACCACGGAGATTCTGCGCAACGTCCTCTACGATGAGCCGACGCGCGTCGATCGAGTCGGCGACGTCGTGCTCGACGAGGTGCATTACATCGACGACTACCCCCGCGGCACCGTGTGGGAGGAGCTGATCATCGAGGCGCCGCACCACATTCGCTTGACCGGCCTCTCCGCGACGATCAGTAACGTCGGTGAGGTGGCGGCGTGGATGTCCGGGCTGCGCGGCACCATCGAGACGGTCACGCGGACCCAACGCCCGGTTGCGCTCGAGATGTGGCTCAGCATCGACAACACGCTCCACCCGCTGTTCGACAAGGCCGGCAACGCAGCGCGCGGCACGCTCGAGCTCGCGCAGGCGGACGCGGTGCAGCAACCTCGGTTCCGCGAGGCACGGCGCGCGCCCGACAACGACCTGCTTCAGGTGATCGAGGTGCTTCGCCGTCGCGCGATGCTCCCCGCGATCTACTTCATCTTCTCGCGCAGAGGCTGCCGCGAGGCGCTCCAGCGATGCGGCGTGCATGGTGTCGACCTCACCACCGAGGAGGAGAAAGAACGCATCGATGTTGCGGTCACGGAACGCATGGCGGCGTTGAGCGACGCAGACGAGCGTCAGTGCGTGTTGCTCGAGCTCGACAGGCGTCTGCTCCGCCGCGGACTCGCGATGCATCATGCAGGTCTTCTCCCCTATGCCAAGGAGACTGTTGAGCGGCTCTTTCAGCAGGGGCTGATCAAGGTGGTCTTCGCCACCGAGACGCTGTCGCTCGGGCTCAACATGCCCGCCCGGTCGTGTGTCATCTCCAGCTTCACGAAGTTCGACGGCGTGAGCTTCGCATCACTCACCAGCGGCGAGCTGACCCAGCTCATGGGGCGGGCGGGACGCCGCGGTATCGACACTGTCGGGCACGGCGTGATCCTCAAGGAGAGTGACGTCGACCTCCGCGACATCTACGACGCCGCGATCTCGGGTGAGTTCGCGGTGGATTCCAAGTTCTCTCCGACCTACACCATGGTGCTCAACCTGTTGCGCACCAGGTCCGCGGAGGCCGCCGAGCTCCTCCTCGACAGCTCGTTCGGGCAGTACCAGGCGGTCGAGCGTTCAGCCCGCTGGGAGCATCGCAAAGCCAATCTCGACGCCGAGCTGCACGACCTTCGGCTCCGGCGCTTTCAACATCCGCAGGTACCCTGCACCGAGCGCACCCTGAGCTCGTTTCTCACCACCACGACGCAGCTCGGCGAAGCCCAGCTCGCGCTCCGCAGAGCCCGGCGGGGACACTGGACCGACGCGCGCCGGGGCCGCTACGGCAAGGCGGGGTCGGACCCCGGGCAGCGATACGAAGCGCTGCGACGCACCAGCCGGTCGCTCCAGGACCGGCTCAACGAATCACCCTGCAGGAACTGCCCCTACTTCGGAGAGCATCGAGCCCACCACCACCGGATCGCCGACATCGAAACCACCCTCGCCGGCGCCGAGGAGGAGCTGGAACGCTCGCAGCATCGTTTCCGCCGCGAGTTCCGCGCCCATCGTGCGGTGCTGCGGGCGGCCGGCTTCCTGGAAGGCGACGAGCCCACCGACCTGGGGCGCCTCGCCGGCTCGCTCTATGGCGAGAGCTCGCTGCTGGTGGCGGAAGCCATCGCGTCCGGGGTGCTCGATGGACTGAAACCCGAGGAGCTCGCCGCGACGCTGGTCAGCCTGGTCGCCGAGGACCGTGGCCGCGAGCGGCCCCAACCGTCCCGCCGTCACTTTCCGACGCCGCGCATCGAGGAACGCCATCGCCGCCTGCGGACGGCGATGCGACGCTTCGTCGAGCTCGAGCGCGAGCACGGACTGGAGACGATGCCTCCGCTGTCGCTCGAGCAGATCCGTCCCGCGTACGAATGGGCGTCGGGGGTGCCCCTCGCGGACATCGAACCTCCTCCGGGTGCCGACACCGGAGACGTGGTGAAGGCGGTGAAGAGCCTCTACTCGCTGCTCCGTCAGATGGAGCAGGCGCTTCGCGGCCATGGGCTGCACCCGATCGTGACGCTCACCCGCGAGCGTGTCGAACGCGATCTCATCCGGCGTATCTGAGGCCTGCCGGTGGACTCCTGTACCCCTGCCAAAACTAACGATCTCTAACAAAACCAACAAATCTAACGAGCACTAACGGCGTTGACATGGACACGACCCGCACGGTACTTGACAGGCGCAAGCGGCGTGCGTGCTAGGATGCTCGCACTGTGCTGACACCAAGAGTCGTGCTCGCAACAATGATCATGCCCCGCGGAGGTTTCCGAACGTAGGGGCACGCGCGCCCTCGTTGGGAAGCCTCCCGGACCACAAGCCCGGGAGGTTTTTTTATGTCCACGATTAGTCTGCTCGAACGCTACGGACGCGCCCCGTCGGGTGCGCACGTCAGCTGCCTCGTCTGTCGCGCCTGTGGTCACGAAACCCCCGTCGAGGCAACCAACATCTGCGAGCGGTGCTTCGGACCGCTCGAAGTGCGATACGACTACGAGGAGGTGGCTCGGCGCATCTCCCGCGAGAGCATCGCCGCCGGCCCCCCGAGCATCTGGCGGTATCGCGACCTTCTGCCCGTCGACCTCGAGGAGACCGAGCCGATCTCGCTCGGCGAAGGATTCACGCCGCTGATCCACGCGCGCAACCTGGGCGCCGAGCTCGGGCTGCGCAACCTCTATTTGAAGAACGACACGCAGAATCCGACCGGCTCATTCAAGGATCGCGTCGTGAGCGTCGCCGCAACCTGGGCGCGCGAGCACGGGCTCACGACCATCGCCTGCGCCAGCACGGGCAATCTCGCCAACTCGGTGGCGGCGTACGCGGCCCACGCAGGACTGCGTGCGGTCGTCGTCGTCCCCAGCGATCTCGAGCCTGGCAAGATGATCGGGACGTCCATCTTCCGGCCGACGATCATCGCGGTCGACGGCAGCTACGACGACGTCAACCGTCTCTGCACGGAGCTCGCCGATTGCGTCGACTGGGGGTTCTGCAACCTCAACCTGCGCGCGTACTACAGCGAGGGGAGCAAGACGCTGACGTTCGAGACCGCCGAGCAGCTCGGATGGCGGTTGCCCGACGAGATCATCGTACCGGTCGCCTCCGGTTGCCAGTTCGTCAAGCATCGCAAGGCGGCCGGCGAGTTGATCGACCTCGGCCTGGTCGAGAACGGGTCCGGGTTGCCGCGCCTCACCGGAGCCCAGGCGCTGGGGTGCTCGCCGGTCGCCACGGCCTTCGCCGGCGGCGAAACCACGGTCGTCCCGGTCCGGCCGGCCACCATCGCTCGCTCGATCGCGATCGGCAATCCCTCTGATGGTGCCGACGTGCTGCGCATCGCGCGCGAGACCGGCGGGGTTGTGGCGAGCGCCACCGAGGAGGAACTCGTCGAGGGCATCGAGCTGCTGGCCGCCAGCGAGGGCATCTTCGCCGAGACCGCCGGCGGGGTCACGGTCGCGGTGCTGCGCAAGCTGGCGCGCGCCGGCCGATGGGAGGGTGGCGAGACCGTCGTCGCGTACATCACCGGGGCCGGGTTGAAGACCGCCGACTGCGTCGCCTCGAGGGCACCCGTGCTCGCGCCAGTGGCCGCCTCGCTGCGAGCCGTTCGGGAGCGCTACGCAGGGCTGATCTGATCTGACCTGACCTGACCTCTGGTCTGAACATCGGTTTGCCCCGGCATCGGCCGTGGCATAGTGAACTCGATGTATCACCAGATCGCCCGCAACAAGCGCAAGAGCGTGATCGTGGTCTCGGCCTTCTTCGTCATCTGGGCAGCGATCGGCTACGTGATCGGCTTCATCGTCTCGGGCGTCAGCGGGGGCATCTCGGGCATCATCATCGCCGCGATCGTGGCCCTGCTCGTGGTGCTCTGGTCACTGACCCTCGGTCAGCAGACCGTCCTCGCGGTCTCGGGTGCACAACCGGTGACACAACAGCAGGCTCCGGTGCTCTACGACATCGTCTCCACGCTGACGATCGGCGCCGGGCTGCCGATGCCGAAGATCTACATCATCGACGATCCGTCGCCGAATGCCTTTGCCACGGGCACGAGCCCGCAGAAGGCGGCGATCACCTGCACCACCGGCCTGCTCGCCATCATGAATCGCGAGGAGCTCGAGGGTGTGCTCGCGCATGAGATGAGCCACATTCGCAATTACGACGTCCGCCTCGTGTTGATCGTCGCGACGTCGGTCGCGCTCATCGGTCTGCTCGCGAGCCTGTTGTGGCGCTCGCTGTTCTTCACACGCGGCGGCAACAACCGCGACGGCGGCTATCTGATCATCGTCCTCATCGCTGCGGCCGCGCTGCTCTCGGTGGTCGCGGTGATCGTCGGCCCGCTCATGCAGTTCGCGCTGTCACGCTCGCGCGAGTCGCTCGCCGACGCAAGCAGCGTCGAGCTCACTCGCAATCCCGCCGGTCTGCTCCATGCGCTGCAGAAACTTCAGGCCAACGACAAGCCGTTCGCGAAGATGACCCACGCCACCGCGGCGATGTGCATCGATGATCCGCTGCAGCACCACGGTGGATTCACGCACCACCTCTTCGACACGCACCCTCCGATCGAGGAGCGCATCGCAGCCCTCCAGGCAATGCTCCAGGTCCGGCAGACCTAGGCGGGCGGTCCCCCGCTCAGCACCACATGGGCGGCGTGCGCCGTCCCATGCGCGTCACGCCACGTCACGCTGACCTCGTCACCCGGTCTACGGTCCTGCATGACGACGTTGAAATCCGACGCCGAGGTCACGGGGATCCCGGCGACCATCGTGATCACGTCGCCCGGTGTCAAGCCGGCTCCGGCGCCTGCCGCGCCGGCAGTGACCGTCGTGACCACACATCCCGGCGCCCCCGTTCCGTTGACGACCGCCACCCCGAGGATGCCGCGACGGCCCGACTCGATGTATGGGGACGGGGTGCCGGACTCGATCTCGTGCGCAATGGTCATCGCTCGCGTGATCGGGATGGCACACCCCCACTTCGGACTCGCCCCGGTTCCGGTGCTCAACGCACCGGCAGTGTCCATGCCGATCACCCGGCCGTTCGCCTCGAGGAGCGGCCCCCCGGAATCGCCGGGCTGAATCGGAGCGTCGAAGCAGACGACTCCGTCAAGGGTCTCGACGATGGTGGCCTCCTCGTCCTCGACGAGGATGGTCTCGTCAAGCGAGGTGACGGTGCCGCTGGCGGAGACCGGCGCACCGTCGCGACCAAGCGCGTTGCCGAGGCCCGTGACAGAATCGCCGACCTCGAGTGACCCAGAGAGATCGAACGGCGTGGTGGGGAGGCCGGTTGCACCTTCGAGCTGGATCACGGCGACGTCCTGGGTGGGATCCACACCGATCACGACGGCTCGGTAGACAGGGCCCCGCCCGGCGAGCTGGGCGGTCAGCCCGGTGGTATCGGCCACGACGTGGTTGTTGGTGAGCACCAGCCCTCCACTCGTGAGGACCATGCCGGTGCCCGCGATGAAGCCGCCGGGCACGACCCCGTTGATGTTGACGATCCCGTCATCACTGACGACCGTCGGCGCGGGTGGGTGCCACGCCGCCGGGTGAGCGCCACTCAGGACAAGCCATCCGACCGCGAGCAGCGGCAACACCACCGCGGCGACCACGAGGCCGATCACGTACGGGCGGTTCGGATTCGGCGCCTGCGGCTGCTCCTGCGGCGGAGGCGGTGGCGGCGGATCCGGCCACACCGGCGGCGGCAGCGGCGGAGCGATGGTCGGCGTCGACACGATCAGGAGGAAGGTGGAACAACGACCGGGTCGGGCACGACGACGCCGGTGGCATCCGGGGACACGCCGAGCGTCGCGATGACCTTCCAGCTCGAGACGTCGATGACGAACAGCTTCTGCTGACTGGTGTCGAGCACATACGCGCGCGTGTCATCCGGCGACAACACCACCTCGTCGGGACGTGTGCCCACCGCCAGCGACTTCCTGGTGCCCAGCGTCGTGGGATCGATGAGCAACAGGGCCGCGCCTGAATTGTCAACGGCGAGAATCGTTCCCCCGCTTGCGGTCTCCACGGCGTCGACGACGTTCGACGTCTCATTCACGCTCTTGGTGATCTTGTTCGTGGTCGTGTCGAGCGTCTGGAGGCCGTTGCTGCCGACCACGAGGAGATTCGTCCCCGCGGTGGGCATGACCAGCGCGCGCAGACTGGCGACCGCCACCGGTGCCTCGAGCGTGTAGTCGGGAAGCTTCACCGGAAGGACCGCCGACGAGTCACCGCACCCGACGAAGAGCTGTGTGTCGTCCGGAGTGATGGCAAGATCCGTCGGACCGCAGGGCAGCGGCAGGACGCCTTTCACCTTCCAGTTCGTGACATCGACGACCACAACGGCATTGGCCTGGTAATCCGCGACAAATGCAACATCACCTGCGGGGGCCAGCGTCAGGTTCGACGGGCCTGCGCCAACGCTGATCGGCGTGCTCGGCCTGGATGTCGTGACGTTGATCGACGTCAGGGCGCCCGAGTGGACGCCGTCGCCGTAGCTGAGCACGAGCAGCGCACTCCCGTCGGGCGTCAGCTTCAGCTCGCTCGGCGCCTGGAAGACGGGGATGGGGCGCCCGGCAGTCTGACCCGCAGCGTTGATGCGCTGCACGCTATTGGTGAGCGCGTTGGCGACCCAGCTGGTCTCGGACCCTGTGCCGATCATCAGGTCGGGGCCGTTGCCAACATGGATCGACCGTCCGAAGGGGCCCGTGGTTCCGTCGAGGAAGCTCACACTGCCGTTCGAGCTGGGAAACAAGACCCAGGCGAGACCGGACGCGGGCGGCAGTGCCAGGTCGCCGGGCGCATTGTCGAGGCTCACCGCAGTGCCCGCGTGGTGGGTGACGAGGCTGACCGGCACGAGCTTTTGGTCAGGAACCGAAGCAACCCACGCGGTTGTTCCGGCGGCGTCGATGGCGACTCCGGTCGGCGTCGCGCCCACCGGCACGGTTGCGATCACGGCGCGCCTGACGAGATCGACAACGGAGAGCGTGCTGTCCGATCGGTTGGCGATGACCAGCGTCTCACCGTTGGGGGCCAGCGCGTATGCGCCCGGAGCGACACCGAGCTTGAGCGGCGTGCCGGGCTTGTGCGTGGCCGCGTCGACGGGGATCAGGGCTCCGGGGCGGCTGTTGGTGCCGGCCTCGATGATCCAGACCGTGCTGCCGTCCCTGCTGTAGACGGCAGATTCGGCTGGATTCGCGCCAACCTGTACCGGGGTCCCGGAGCCCGTCGCCGGGTTGTAGAAGTACACGACGCCGGGCTGGCCCGCCGATGTGGCCGCGCCCACGAGCGCGCCCGACGTTGTCGGCGAAGGCACATAGAAGTCGATTCCCTGGGTCAGCGGCTGCGCCGGCTCGAGCCGGTTGGTTGCGTTGATGGGGACGACGGTCCCACTCAGGTTGTCTGTGACGTAGAGGGTCGCCCCATCCGCGGACATCTCCTCGTCGGTCGGGAGCTTGCCGACCGCTATGGCGGCACCCACCCGACCGCTGACCAGGTTCACGGGGATGACATCACCGTGCGAGGAGTCGAGCAGAAAGGCCTTGGATCGGTCGGGGGTCTCGAGGATGGCGTCCGGAGTGCCGGGGACCTTCAGAGTCCGCACCGTGCTGCCCCCGTTCAGGGATACCAGCGCGAACTGGGCTGGACCGGAATGGACCACGGCGACCGTCGCCGGCAGGGGCGTGCTCAGCGGCAGGACCGCCTGCGGGCTTCGGCTGATGAGATAGAGGCCACCGCCGGCGATCAGAACGATCAGCGCTGCGGCGACCAGCATCGCGGTGCGGGGGCTCCGCGGTTTCGACGCCGGCGCCGCCGGTCCTGGAGGCGCCGTCAACGGCTCGAGCGGAGGCGGTGCGGGTGGCGCGGGTGGCGCCGAGACTGCATCGAACACCGGTGGTGGCACGAAAGCCGGTGGGACAGGAACCGGCCTTGCGTCCCAGTCCGGGACGGGGGCCTCCCGAACGCGTATCTGCCAGCCCGCGCCAGGATCGAACCGGGAGTTGTCGGGAGACTGATCCTCGTCGGCCATGAAGCACGACGCTAAGCGGAGCCGCGGAGCGGTCGATCGCGGGTGGGCGGATCGTTGCAGCCTCGTATCGTCGGATGAGGCGGGCGTCGACGCACCCGAGCGCGGCAGTTAGGCTGACGCCTCGAAGATGACCATCGGTCTGTCGGCGGGCACGGCCACGCTGCTGGCGTGGGTGCTGCTCGTCGGAGCCGGCCTCGCCGGAATCGCGATTGCCTTCGCGCCCGCACCGACCGGCGCCGGCGCCGGCCGCTTCGCGCTGCGGCTCCTGGCGATCACGCTGGTCGCGCTCTGCCTGCGAGCGGCGCTATCGCTGCTCTTCGACGGCGGTACCTACGACATCTTTTTCGCGTATCGAAAGCTCGGCGATGAGCTGCGCCGCGGCGGCGATGTGTACGCACAACGGCTCCCCTCGCTCGCCAACTACCCGCCGGTCATCTACTGGTGGTGGTCGCTGGCCGCAACCATCGTGCCAACCGGCAGCCCGCACCTCTTCGCAGCGCTGGTGCGCGCGCCTTTCTGGATGATCGACGCCGCGATCGCTCCCGTGCTCGCGCTCCTGGTCCGTGGACGGTGGCGGTGGCGCAGCGGGTGGCTGTACGCGCTGAACCCCATTGCGATCGCGGTGCCCACCCTGCACGGACAGTTCGACGGCATCCCGGCGCTCTGCCTTCTGCTTGCAGTCGCCTGGCTGGCCGCTCATCCGCGGCGCGCGGCGTGGTTGGTGGGCATCGGCACCGCGGTCAAGGTCTGGCCTGCGTACTTCGTCCCGGCGTTGCTCGCCGGTATCCGCCGCGCCCAGTGGGCCGGGTTCGTCATTCGTGTGCTGGTTCCGTCGGTGGCGGCATTCGCGCTGTACTTCGTCATCCACCCCGATCACATCGTGCAGGGCCTGGTCGGCGTTATCGCCTACGTGCCGCACCGCCAGGGCCTGGGGACGTCATTGCTCTTTCCAGCCGCATGGGGTGATCCGTTCATCGTTCCGGTCGACCTTGTGGTCGCGGCGCTGGTCCTCTGGTTGGTCGTGCAATGCGCGCGACGCGATGTCGCGGTCGTGGATATCGTCGCGCTGGTGATGCTCATCGTCCTCGGTCTTGCGCCCGCCATCTCGGACCAGTACCTGATGTGGCCAATGGCGATCCTCCTGCTCGGGGGTCATCGCCGCATCGCAGCGCTGCTGAGCGTCGCGATGACCCCCGCGACATTGTTCATCGATATCTCGTCGGCGGGACCGGCTTTTACCATCCCGCCTGCAGCGCCGCTGCTCGCCACAGCGGCGACGGTCACCGCAGCTGCGGTGTTGCTGCGTGAGGTCTGGACTCAGGGCGCGACGACAGTCCCAGGAGAGCGATCCCGGCAATCCCGAGCAGGATCCCCGGTACCAGCGAGAAACGCGCCACGAAAAATTCGAGGGCCTGGGCGACCTTGTACGTGAGATTGGGGTCGCCGGGCACGACGATCTCCGCGCGCCAGACGACCGCCGCGATCGCAAGAACGGCGAGCCCGGCTGTGACCATCCCGAGCGTTCTCGCCTGCTGCCGTGAGAGCCGCGCCACGCCGGCGATGATCAGTGCGATGTTCGCCGTGAAGACAGTCTCGGCCAGCCCCGATCGGGACGTGTTCGTGGGCAGGAGCAGCATGCCCGCGACCACCCCACCCACGATGGCCCACAACGCCGGCGGCGGGGGACGCGGCCATCGGCGTCCGACCAGCAGGACCGGCAGCAGCGCCGCGGTCGTCGAGAAGAAGAACAACGAGATCACCGCGTCGAGCAGCGGGGCACCCAGGCGGAGCGGCGGGATACCCCAGAAGGTCGAAACCAGGAGCACGGGCCGGCTCAGCAACCACTGACCCAGCGATCCCGCGTACTGAGCCGGAATGGACCCCTGCCAGAGCACGCTGGGCGAGAGCGTGTGCGTGAATGCCGCCCAGGGCGCGATCAGGCAGACGCCGGCCAGCCCGGCGACGACCGTCAGCTTCCAGTCGGGACGCCGGAAGAGCACCCACAGCCCGAGACCCGCGACCAGGCCGATTGCTCCGATGTGGGTGAGCAGCGCGCCGGCGAGCGCAACCCCGATGGTGATCGCCGCGACCCGCCCGCGCGACAGCGCGGCGCATATCGCCGCCAGCACGAAGAACGAGACAAAGCCCCACGGCCACGTGTAGACAGAGTAGATGATGATCATCGGCGTGAGGCCGACCACGAGCAGACGCCGCGGGCTCGCCCCGAGCAACTGGATCAGGCGCTGCGCGGGCCAGAGCCACAGGGAGTTGAGCACCACGCTGACGATCTGAAACACCCAGTACGACTTCCCCCAGAAGATCACGCCACCTGCCAGGGCATCGAACAGCGGCGTGCGCTGCCTGAGGTCGCTGAGACCGACCGTCGATGCAAGCCCGGCGTATGCCCGGCTGAGCTGGTAGTGCAGATCCCAGTCGCCGATGCGGCCACCGCCGGTCTGCAGCGGAATCAGCATCTCCACGGCGAGCGAGACGGCGACGAGGCCGAGCACGATCCGTGCCGGCCGCGCGAGCACGATCGTCCCCAGGATCGCGGCGACGACGAAGACCACGCTCACCCCCGGGTGGTGGAGCAGCGTGGCGCAGAGTGCGAGCGCTCCGGCGAGCATCAGGCTCGTCATCGCGACGAGCAGGCGCCAGAGCTGGCGGTCCTCGCCGCCGTCGGTCGGCTCGGCCACGCGAGCTGCGGTCAGGCGGGGGGCGCTGCGGCCGGGGGCGGGGGTGCCGCAGCCGGGGGAGCCGTCGGCGTGAACGACACGGTCGGCGCGGCGCGCTCCGAATCGGCCACCGCGAAGAACGCGAACGGCTGGAAGTGCATGATCTGCCCGAAGATGTTGGTCGGGAACGTCTGCAGCGCCGTGTTGAAATCGCGAACGTTGCCGTTGTAGAAACGTCGAGAGAACTCGACCTTGTCCTCGGTGGTGGTCAGCTGCTCCTGGAGGTTCAGGAACAACTCGGACGCCTTGAGCTGCGGGTAATTCTCGGCGACCGCGAGCAGCTGCCGCGTGGATCCGGTCAGGGCGTCCTCGGCGCCGGCCATCGCCGACGGGTCCCCGGTCTTCGACGCGGCCAGTGCATTGGTGCGAGCCGCGGTGACTGCCTCGAACACACCTCGCTCGTGGGCCGCATACCCCTGCACGGTGTTGACGAGGTTGGGGATGAGGTCGTAGCGACGCTTCAGCTCGACATCGATGTCCGACCACGCCTCCTGGGTTCGCGTGCGCAGCCGGATCAGCCGGTTGAACCGATAGGCGACATACAGCGCGATCAGGACGACGATGATCAGCACGATCACGAGCACGGTCATGCGCTCAGTGTCTCACTCTTCTCGCAACATCGCTTCGGGGACGCTGACCGCCCGATAGGGCATGTCGGTGATGTCGTAGTAGCGAATCGGCTTCTTGAGGCGTTTGGCGATGCCGATCTGCACCTTCACGCCGAGCGACGGGTTGCCGAACACCCACATCTGATCGCAGCGCACGATCAGGTTGTTGAATGCCTCGCGCACCACGTCCTTCGGGACCGTGTGCACGAGGTAGTAGTCGAAGAGCATGAACGGCACGATCGGTACCTGGCCTTCGTCGAGGACGAATTTGGTGATGTGCTGGCGCCAGTAGAAGTTGCGGTTGCTGAGCGCGCAGTAGATCAACTGCTTCGGCCGGCGCAGCGCGCGCTCAGCCTGCTCCGCGGGACTTGCCTTCGGCGTCGGCGCGAAGATGCGCTCGAGAATATCCTCGGCGTTCTTGATGGCGGGCTCAGCGGGAGATGTGGTTTCGTCGCGAATCACTGGTGCGCCCTCATCACGACGCCGCATACCACGCTCGCGCAACCTTTCTCCCCGTCACAGCACTACGTGCGAGAGCCGATGATAGCATCGGCAATCCTTCGAGAAAGTCGATCCCCGCGCGATTGGCTTAGCCGCCCGGGTCGGCCCACGCGACCAGCTTGCTCAACCTCGCGATCGCCCGATCCAGAAGCGCGACCCGTGCGGGGTCGTTCAGCCACCTGCTCTGACCTGAGGGATGGGGCAGCGGCAGGAGCACTCGGTCGACCTCGG
>Ga0070765_100001423_pt1 | contig 14705 bp, 10 predicted proteins | sample HubBroMetageWFT5_FD_71516 | JGI IMG/M metagenome (GOLD analysis project Ga0070765, IMG submission 71516) | Warmed and freeze-thawed soil microbial communities from the Hubbard Brook experimental Forest, New Hampshire - Hubbard Brook CCASE Soil... | ecosystem: Environmental > Terrestrial > Soil... | reverse complement strand
CGGTTTCACCCCCTCCTCCTCGCCGACGGAGAACAGCCCCGAACCTTTGCCGAGCGCCGGACCGTCCTCGCGGTAGGCGGACCGCTGCCTGCACTGGCCGATCTTTCGATCGGTCGCCACCGAAGCCCTCTGCATGGAATCTCGCGAGCTCGACGACCCCCGATCCAAATCCTTAAAATTGCCTTCCACAGCGCATCGCACACGAGTGCGCGTTGTTCGAGGTTTCAGCGGTGCCCCCCGACCCGTCCGACATGCGAGCCGCCAGCGATCGTCGTACCTTCCTCAAGCAGGGGGTGCTAGCCGCTGGCTCGCTCGCCCTGGGTGTTGGAGGCGCAAGCGCGCCCGGGCGGCCTGGTAGGCAGGGGGGCTCTGGGCGAGTGGGCTCCGGCTCACGCCCGCGGGCCGACAGGGCGCCGAACATCCTCGTGGTCGTCGTCGACCAGTTGCGCACACCTGTGTGGCTGCCGCCCGCCGTCCAGCCCGCCGCGCTCACCCCGAACCTGGCCGCGCTGCGCGCCGGGGCCGTCAGCTTCGAACGCCACTACACCGCCGCCAACGACTGCACGCCCTCGCGCAGCGCGCTCGTGACCGGCCTGTACTCCCAGCAGACCGGCTGCCTGATCACGGGCGATAGCCGCCTCGATCCGGGCTTTCCCACCTGGGGGACGCTGCTGCGCGAGCTCGGCTACCACACCTCTTGGTGGGGCAAGTGGCACCTGAACCCCAACCCCGACGCCTCGCTCGAGCCCTACGGCTTCTCGGGGGGCACCTACCCCTCGCCCAACGGCTCCCCCGGACAGGGCACCGAAGTCGACCCCGCGATCGCGGCGCAGTTCGCCGAATGGCTGCGAGAAGAAGGGGGCGCCGAGCCGTGGTGCGCGACCGTCTCGTTCGTCAACCCGCACGACATCGCGTGGTGGTACCGCTTCACCAGCCAGGTGCCCGCCGAGAGCTCACCGCCGGGGCTCGCTGAAGCGCTGCCTCCCAACTACGAGACCCCCGAATCACTCGAAGCCCAGCGCAAGCCGCGGCTGCAGCGCTCGCTGCAGGACACTGCCGCACGCTCCTTCGGGCCCGTCCCGTTCGAGGGCGCCGAAGCGCTGCAGACATGGACGGGGTTGATGGACACCTACCTGCTGCTGCAAAGCTACGTCGACGCGCAAGTCGGCGCCGTGCTCGCTGCGCTCGCCGCGCAGCCCGCCGTGCACGCCAACACGGTGGTGCTCTTCACCTCCGACCACGGCGAGTACGGCGGCTCGCACGGGCTGCGCGGCAAGGGTGCCTCTGCCTACGAGGAGGCGATCCGTGTGCCGCTCTACGTGCGCGACTTCCGCGGCCTCGCCACCGCTGCGCCCGCGGTCGGGCGAACCCAGCTCACCTCCTCGGTGGACGTCGCTGCGCTGCTGCTCACGCTCGCCACCGGCTCCTCGCAGTGGCGCCGGGAGAGTCGCTACCGCCACCTGGTCGCCCGCCACGACCTCGCCGCGATCTGCGCCCACCCCGGCGCTCCCGGGCGCCCCTGGGTGCTGCACGCCACCGACGAGGACGTCACCGAGTTCGCCACCGAACCGTACGCCTCCGAAGCGCCCCGCCACGTCGTCGCGCTGCGCACCCCCCACGGCAAGCTCGCGCTCTCCTCCAACTGGAGCGCCGGCTCGATCGCGGTCGAACCGGCCGGCGCCGAATTCGAGCTCTACGACTACAGCTCCCCCGCGGGGCGCGCCGAGCTCGAAAACGCCGCGGGCGCAGCAGGCGCGCTGGAAGAGGAACTGTGGGTGACCCTCGAAGAAGTCGCGATCCCGGACGAGCTGCGCGCGCCGCTGCCCTACGCGCTGCGCGCCGCCCAGCGCCGCGGGCTGGCCGACTACCAGGCTGTCGAGGAACTCCAGGACCTCAGGGTTTACGCCAGCCAGCACTCCTCCCCGACGGCTTCCGAACCGGCCGCGGGGACCGAGTGATCGACCTCGGGCTACAAGCGAACCGCTGGCCACGCCCGAACGATTGACTTCCTAGAGACGGGGCGCACCGCTCGTCACCCTTCCAGCGACGTGGCGAAGGCTCGATTTGTTTCCGCCACCCCGTTCGCGGGTAGCATTCCATCAACCAGACTAAGGGAGAGAGTCAGTGCCTCGAACGCTACCGCCTGAGAACGAGTGGACGATTCCGAGTCTGCGCGAGCCGCGCTACTCGCAGTCGCTGGAGCGCGGCCTGGCGATCCTCGCCTGCTTCACACCCGACCAGCCCGTGCTCGGGATCGCTGAGATCGCGGACTCGCTCGGCATGAGCCGCTCGACCACGCACCGGTACGTGATCACGCTGGTCGCGCTGGGCTACCTGGAGCAGGGCGCTTCGCGCAAGTACCGTCTCGGCCTGCACGTCACCGACCTCGGGATGTCCGCGCTGAACTCCACCTCCCTGCGCGAGCACGCCCAGCCGTACCTGGACGAACTGCGCCGGCGGACGGGGTACACGATCAACGTCGCGGTCCTCGACGGCCCCGAGATCGTCTACATCGCACGCTCTCGCTCCCACCGCCGTGCCCAGCAGCGGATCGACCTGGGGCTCGCCCTCGGCTCGCGCCTGCCGGTGTACTGCACGGCGATGGGCAAGCTGCTGCTCGCGCACCTCCCCGACCGCGAGCGACGCGAGCTGCTCTCGGAGATCCGCTTGGAGCGGCGCACCCCCAACACGATCACCAACAAGCGGCTGCTGCAGATCGAGCTCGACCGTATCCGCGAGGAAGGCTTTGCGGTCAACGACGAAGAGCTCACGCCCGGTCTGCACTCGATCGCCGCGGCGATCCGCTCGGACTCGCGCGAGGTCGTCGCGGTCGCCAACATGGCGGCGCACAGCTCGATGATCGCCCTACAGGACCTCATCGACCACCTCGGCCCCCACCTGATCGCCACCGCCGACCGCATCTCCGCGCGCCTCGGTTACCGTCGCGACGACGAGTTGGCGGCGGCGGGCGGCGGCTGAGGTCGCCCTACCCGCGGCGTTTGGGGTTGGGACTGGCGCGTAGGGCTTGCGCTGTTGTTGAGACGCGCAGCAGTACGGTGGAGTCCGCGGGCACGCTCGCCGCGATTGCGCCCGTGGTGCTGGTGACCGCGCCGGTCCACACGTTGCGTACGTCGTAGCCCCCGACTTTCGGCAGTCCGACTGCGGCGGCGCTGGTCACGATCTCGGTGGAGCTCCCGGAGCGGTTCAGCAGCGCCACCGCGCGGGCGCCGTTGCTGAGCGGCTTGACCCACACCTCGCCCGAACCGTTCGAGGAGAGCAGCCGGGCCTGCACGCCCGCGGGGTCCTGGTCGATCGCGATCGCTTCGTGGTTGGAGACGGTGGTCTGGGTGGCGCTCGACATCGACACGAGGTCCTCGCTGATCATCAGCGGTGCCGCGAGCATCGCCCACATGCTGAACTGCGTGCGGAACTGCGCGGCCGTCATCCCCTGGTCGGGGCCCAGGTAGTCCGGGTCGTTCCAGTGGCCCGGCCCCGCCGCCTGCGGCTGCGCGGCGTCCGCGTCGAGGTTGCGCAGCACCGAGGTGAATTCCACGTCGCCGGGGACGCCGACGTCGGTGTCCGTGCGCCAACTGTTGCCAACGCTCGGCCCAAACGTGTACGAGGCGAAGTTCGAGCCTTCGAGCGTCGGGACTTCGTTTTCGTACTGGCCTGGTTGCAGGAAGTTGCATACCGACAGCAGCATCGGGCGGTGGCTCGAGTTGTGCACGATCGCTTCGTGGAATGCCCCGTAGGCCGCCGCCGGTTCCAGTCGCTGTTCGATGCCCCCGCAGTAGTCGACCTTGACCGCGTCGAAGCCCCACGCCGCGAACGTGTTGACGTCCTGCTGGTAGTGACCGTAGCTGCCCTGTCCCTTCCCGCCACAACCGTTGGTGCCTGCGTCGGTGTACAGGCCCACCTTCAGCCCCGCCGCGTGCAGCACGCTCGTCAGCCACGCCATCCCGTGTGGCCACTGGGTGGAGTTGACGACGATTTCTCCGGCGGCGTTGCGCTGGCCCTGCCACCAGCCCACGTCCAGCCACACGTAGTTGTAGCCGTCCCGAACCAGGCCACGCGTGACGAGCTGGCTGGCCTGCTCTAGGACCGTCGCCTCGTCGTAGTGAGAGCCGAACGCGAAGTACGAGTCCCAGCCCATGTACGGAGTCGGCGCCAGCACCCCCGCCGGGGTTGCGCCCCCACTGGCCTTGCTGGCGCTCGGGTGGCGCGTGGTCCGCGGACGGGTGGGTCCAGAGCCCATGGCCGGGGTGGCGAGCACCAGCACCCCCAGTGCGGCGAGGACACCGGCGCGGGCGATGTGACGTGGACCCGCTCGGCGCGCTCTTTCGCGCACGACAGACACCCGTGCTGGGAGGCCGCCGCGGGCGATGTGCCGGGAGGGGTGGGGGAGGGTGTCGGGCGCGCTCACCGGCGGTGGTGGGTCGAGGCCTTGTGAGAGGACGCCTTGCCCCCTTTGCTCAACGTGAGCGTGGCGCTCTTCAGGGTGGCGCTGAGCGCGCCCACCACCGTGCCGCTCACCGCGAGCTTCACCGACATCTGCCGCAGGTGCGCGAGCAGGCGCCTACCAGTGGCGTTCAGGGTGAGGTTGACCGTCAGCTGCTGGCTCGGTTTCAAGTGCACGGTGCTCGCGCTGACCGTCACCGTCGCGTGCCGAGCGCGTGCTGCCGCCACGGCCACCACGCGGGTGCCGTGGAGCGTCTCCACCACGGTGAGGCGCAGGGCAATCGTGCAGCTCCCCGCAGCCTGCGCCGAGCACGTCAGCGGCACGCTCACGGTGGCGCCCGCTACCCGCGGGGTCCCGACCTGGGTCTCCGAGATCGCTCCCAGGCCGCCGGCGGGCACCGTCACGAACGCGCTCGTCGCGCTCGCGCTGCCGCCCGCGTTGGTCGCGGTCACACGGCACTGCAGGTGGTGGGTCACGTCCGCGCTGGAGACGGTGTACGTGGAGCTGCTCGCGCCGGCGACGGCGTGCGTGTCGCGCAGCCACGCGTAGCTCAGTGTTGCGCTCGCACTCCCGCTCCCGCTCACGCCTGACTTGCACGTGAGCCGCTGTCCGAGCGCGGGGATGCCGTTGATCGAGGGATGCGGCTCGACGAGCGGGGGGGCGAGCGTCTTGAACGTGGTGTCCGCGCCCACCGAGGTGCCACTCGCGCTGCTCGCCACCAGCCGGTAGTGGTAGGTCGTGCCGGGCGCGAGGGGGCTCATAGTCGCGGTCACCGCCTGCGTGGCGCCACCTGCTGGGAGTGGAGTCGCGCAGGGGGCGCTCTGTCCGTACGCTTCGCTCGGGCCGTATTCGAAGGCGCAGCTCGTGAGTGTCGCGTCGTCGGGGGTCACAGCGCCGGAGACGTTCGCCGCGGTTTCGCTGAGCGCGGTCGGCGTGCCGGTGGCGGCGGTCGGCGGGGGGACGCGCGTGACGAACACCTGGCCGGCGCTGTCCACGGCTGCGCAGAGCCCTTCGGCCACACACGAGACTCCCGACAGCGCCCTGCCGGGGTCGATGCCGTAGAAGGTCCAGAGGGGTGGTGTCGCGGTGGGGTCATCGCTGGCGTAGGCGCCTCCACCGCTGTCTACCGACACGCACAGGCCGGCCGCAGCGCACGAGACGGCCGTGGGCGCGCCGGGCGCGAGCGCGAAGGCCGGGGTCCAGCTCCACGTGGGCGCTTCGGCGGTCGGGTCCCCGCTCGCCAGCGCGTCCCCGTCGCTGTCGACCGCCACACAGAGGTTGGCGGGAGCCGGCGCACAGGAGACCGAGACCAGGTTCGGGCTCAGGTCGATCGGGCTCGGGTGCCACGCGCCCCCGGCCGGTTCGCGGCTCACGAGCGCCTGGCCGGCGTTGTCGACTGCCACGCACAGCGCCGTGGAGGCGCACGAGACCGAGCTCAACGCATTCCCGGAGTCGATCGCAGCACGGTTCCACCCTGCGCCCGCACCGGCGGTGGGGTTGGTGCTGACGTATGCGTCGCCGGCCTTGTCCACGGCCACGCACAGCGTGCTCGACGCGCACGAGACACCGGTGAGCGCCGGAGCGCCTGCGATTTCTACACGGCTCCACCCTGCGCCTGCGCCTGCGCCGGCGGTGGGGTTGGTGCTGATGAGCACGTGGCCTTCCCCGTCGACGGCCACGCAGAGGGCGTTAGCGGTGCAGGAGACCCCGGTGAGGGCGGTCTTGCCGTCGATTTCGCGCTGACTCCACGTTGCGCTGGCGCCGCTGCCCGGGTTGGTGGTGACGAGCGCGTGGCCTTCCTTGTCAACGGCCGCGCAGAGGGTCTCCGAGGCGCAGGAGACGCCGGTGAGGCCGACGCCGTCGACTTTGACCGTGCTCCACCCGAGATTGGGGGCCGCTCCGGCGGGTGCAGCCGCCAGGCAGGCAAGCGCCAGGGCGCAGAGCATCGCTGCGAGAATGGTGGCCGTCGGACGGTCCAAGCGCACGTCTTCACCTAACACGGGCCGTGACCCACGGTTGCGCCGGGGCCGACCCCGACGCCCGCGGTTGCGCAGCGTCTACGTAGAGGGGCAGTCCAGCGACGCGCACGCGGGCGCGAGGACGTCGAGGGGGATTTCGGGGGTCTCGTGTGCGTGTGCGGGCGTTCGGGCTTCAGGAGCCGGAGGTTAGCGAGCCCTTCAGTCGCCACGCGCCGGTGGTCGGGAAGACCCAAACATGAAGACATTCGTCTACAATCGGTTTGGGCCTCACCGAAGTTCTGTCTGGTTCCTGTATCTCAAATGGCCAGTCTGTAAAATCATTCGACTAGCGTGACTACGTGCCCGGGCTTTGGTGTACGGTCTCTTGTGAAAATGCCACGGAAGCGATTGGTCGGCTTATCGGCCGGGGAGGCCATTCTGGGGCTCGTGATCGAGCAGCCCGACTCCGCCTCGCGGCTCGGCTCTCGTCTGGTCGAGCGCTTCCGCTCAGCGCAGTTCACCCGCTCCACCGCGCACAACGCGCTGAGTCGCCTCGCCCGGCAGGGACTTGTGCAAGTCGTCGCCGACGAGGACGGGCCGGACGAGCACCGCTACGAGGCGACGCCGCTGGGCGTCGAGCACTTCCGCGCGTGGCTGCGCGCCTGCACCGCCGCGGCCCCAGCCCTACGCGAGGAGCTGCACGCGAAGGTCGAGTTCTGCACCGCCGCCGACCTTCCACAGCTGATCGAGGCGATCTGCGCCGAGGAGCGGGCCTGCGCGAGCATGTTCGCGGCCGCCCAGGGGAGACTCTCCGAGGCCGAGCTCGTCGCCCCACGGTGCGCCACCGCTGAGCAGCGGTGGTCGGCGCTGGTGCGCCGGGCGGTCCTGCGCGACGAAGCGGCACTGTGGGGCACGCGGTTCAAGCGCCTCGAGCGCCTACGGGCGCGCCTGGAGGAGCTGGGGGAGGTTGCAGAGGAACCGGCGATGGGGCACAACGCATTGCCGCGGGGCACGACGACCGAAGCCGGGAGACACTCGCCTTCGGCTCGCATCCCCGTTTCGGCCAGCGCCCACGCGCTTGGCAGGCACCCCACACACGTGGACGATCCCCCCCGATGACCCTCCTGTCTCTTCAGGGCGTCGGCCTGCGCTACCGTCGCGGGGACTTGGCCAGGTGGCTGCTGCGGTCCGTCTGGCTCGACGTTGCCCCCGGGGAGGTCGTCTCGGTCCTCGCGCTGCGCTCGCAGGGCAAGACCACACTGCTGCGGCTCGCCGCCGGCATGGTGGCCCCGGACGAGGGGCGCGTGCTGCTCGGGCGGGCCGACCTCGGCGGTCTCTCGGACCCCGCGCACGCGCGTGTACTGCGCGAGCAACTCGGGTGGGCGGGCCGCCTCGGTCCCGGCCTCGGCCTACAGATGCTCGACTACGTCGCGCTGCGGCTCACGCTCGGCGGGCGCTCGCACCGCCGCGCTGTGCGTTCGCTCGCGCTCGCCGCGCTCGAGCGGGTGGGCGTCGAGCACTGCGCCGAGCGGCACTGGGGCGAGCTCTCCGACTGGGAGCGCGTGCTCGTGGAGCTCGCTCAGGCGCTGGCGGGCGCTCCGCGGCTGCTGCTGATCGACGACCTGCTCGACGGGCTCGGGGCGCGCGAGACCGAGGAGGTCTCGGTGCTTGTGCGCACGCTCGCCGAGGAGCTCGGCCTGGGCGTGCTGATGACCGTCTCCGACCCCGAGGCGGCACTCTGCTCACACCGCGTCCTCTCACTCGCGGGCGGTCGCCTGACGGTACTCTCGGACGTTGGCGCTCCGGAGCCCGGCGTCGTGATCGACTTCCCGCACGGGCGCCCCCCGGGCCTGCGCGACGCACGCCGGCGGTGAGGCGTGGGGGAGCTGCGCCTGCTTGCTGTGTGGGAGCTCCTTCACATCTACCGTGCCCGCCTACGCGCGCGGCTCGTGCTCGTCCAGGAGCTGCTTGCGGTGCTGGGGCTCGCCGTGGGAGTGGCGCTGCTGTTCGCCTCCCAGGTCGCCTCCTCGAGCCTCGCCGGCTCGATCCAGCAGTTGACCGCCGGGGTCGTGGGCCGCGCGAGCCTGCAGTTGGTGGCGCGCGCCCCAGACGGCTTCGACGAGCGGCTGCTGGGCCGGGTGCGCCGGCTGCCCGGAGTGCAGGGAGCGGAGCCGGTGCTCGAGCAACGCGCCACCGTCCTCGGTCCGCTGGGCCAGCGGTCGGTCGACCTGCTCGCGGGCGAACCCCGCTACTTGCACCTCGGCGGTGGGCTGCTGGCGCACTTCACGCTCGCGCAGCTCGCGGCGTTGCGCATGATCGCGCTACCCGCTCCGCTCGCGCGTGCGATCGGTGTCGACTCGCTGCAGATGGTCACCCTCGAGCTCGGCGCCTCCCGGCTCACCGTGCTGATGGGAGCCACGCTGGACGCTGGTGACGTGGGTGCGCTTGTCAACAGCCCGGTCGCGCTTGCGCCGCTGGCCTACGCACAGGCGCTGACCGGGCTGCGCGGCCGCGTGACCCGCATCCTGGTGCTCACCCGGCCGGGGCACGCCCGCGAGGTGCGCCGCGAGCTCGCCGCGTCCGCAGCGGCGGCGCAGGCGAACCTCGAGCCGGCCGACCACGACGCGCAGCTGTTCGACACGGCCGCGGCGCCGGCCGACCAGTCCGAGGAGCTGTTCTCGGCGATCTCCGCGCTCGTGGGCTTCCTGTTCGCATTCAACGCGCTACTGGTCACCGTGCACCTGCGCCGCGGCCTCGTGGCGCTCCTGCGCCGGCAGGGGGCGACCCGCCCGATGCTCGTGCAGGTGCTGCTGTTCGACGCCCTCGTGCTCGGCGTGCTCGGCTCGCTGCTCGGCCTCGCGCTCGGCGAGGCGCTCTCGATCGCGGTGTTCCGCGCGAACCCCGGCTACCTCGCGTTCGCGTTCGCCGTCGGAGCACAGCGGCTTGTGAGCTGGCAGTCCGTCGCGCTGGCTGCGGGGACGGGGCTGGCAGCGGCGTGCGTGGGCGTGCTGGCGCCGCTCTACGGGGTGCTGCGAGCGCGCCTGCGCACCCCTGCGCCCCGGGCGGGCGCGGTGCGGATGCGGGTGGCCCTGCGCACGGCGCTCGGGGCCGGCTGCCTGTCGTTCACGACGGCGGTCCTGCTCGTGCGCCCGCAGTCGGCGATCCTCGGCGCCGTCGCGCTCGTGGCGGCCCTGCTGCTCCTGCTGCCGCTCTGCTTCGATGCGCTCCTCGTGGGCTTCGAGCGCCTCCAGCGCCCGCTCTACGCGGCCTCGACCCGCCTCGCGCTCATCGAACTGGGCACCCCCTCCAACCGCACGCGCTCGCTGGCGATCGCCGCGACGGGCGCGGTCGCCGTGTTCGGCTCCGTGGCCGTCGAGGGCGCGCGGCTCAACCTGCAGCGCGGCCTGGACGCCTCGGTCCGGGACCTTGGCGCGAACGCGGCGGTCTGGGTGAGTCCCCAGGGGGAAGCCGACGCGTTCACGACGATCCCCTTCGGCGGCCCGCCGGTGCGGGACCTGGCCCGCCTGCCGGGCGTCGCCGCGGTGGGGGTGTACCGCGGCGGCTTCCTGGACTGGGGGGACCGGCGCATCTGGGTGCTCGCGCCGCCGCGTGGGGCGGTCCACCCGGTGCCGCCCACCCAGCTCGTGCGGGGTTCCCTGCAGCAGGCCACCGCTGCGCTGCGCGAGGGCGGTTGGGTGGTCGTCTCGCAGTCGCTGGCGGCCGCCCACCACCTGCGCCTCGGTGAGCGCTTCGTCCTGCCCGCACCTCGCCCCACCGTGTTCCGGGTCGCGGCGCTGAGCACGAACCTCGGCTGGCCGCCGGGCGCGATCCTCCTGAACGCGGAGGACTACGCGCGCGCGTGGGGCTCCGCTGACGCGAGCGCGCTGCAGATCCGCCTCGACCGCGGTGCCTCGCCGGGGGTGGTGCGCGCCGAGATCCAGCGTGCCCTGGGGCCGGACACGGGGCTGCTCGCGCAGACCGCCTCCCAGTGGGTCGCCCACCACTATGCGACCACGCGCCAGGCGCTCTCACGTCTGACGCAGATCGGCGCGCTCGTGCTGATCGCCTCGGTGCTCGCGATGGCGGGCGCGATGGGCTCGATGATCTGGCAGCGCCGCCCGCAGCTCGCCTACATCAAGCGTCAGGGCTACCGGCGGGGGGTCTTGTGGCGGGCGCTCTTGTGCGAGAGCGCGCTGCTGCTCGGCTCGGGCTGCCTGCTGGGGGCGCTCTTCGGGATCTACGGCCAGTTGCTCCTGAGCCACGCGCTGGCGAGCGTCACCGGCTTTCCGATCGTCTTCTCGGTGGGCGGCGTGACGGCGCTCTGGAGCTTCGCGCTGGTGTCCGCGGCTGGGGTGGCGATTCTCGCGCTTCCGGGCTATCTTGCGGTACGTGTGCGTCCGACAACTGTCAGCGCTGCCTAGTGCTGCGACGCGCGAGCTGGTCTGGGGTCTGAGGGAGGTCGCGCGGGAGGTCCGCTGCTGGCGCGCGCGGGCTGCGGGGATCCCGGACGCGGCGCTGCGCACCGCCGCGCTGGACTCGCTCGCACGCAAGCGCGCGAGCACCGACGGCGCAGCGCTCTTCTGGACCCTTCCGGCCTCGCGCAGCTCCAACCTGCTGCGCCTGCTCGTTGCCTTCGAGGTGATGGCGGACTTCCTGGACAGCGCCTCCGAGGGGGGCGTGTGCGCGGGTACGGTGAGCGGCGTCCAGTTGCACCTGGCGCTCTCTGAGGCGCTGGACCCGGGCGCGCCCGTGTCCGCCTACTACTGCCACCACCCGTGGCGCGAGGACGGCGGCTACCTGCGTGCGCTCCTCGACGCCTGCCGCGGGCACTGCGCGCGACTTCCCTCCTACGAGCGCGTGCGTGCGCCGGCGATTCGGGCGGCGACCCTCGCGCGGGTGCTCGGCCTCAACCACGAGCCCGACCCCGCAGCGCGCGACGCGGCACTCGGCGAGTGGGCACGGCGGGAGGCCCGCGGGTGGGGGGACCTCGAGTGGTTCGAGTCCACAGCGGCGGCCTCCGGCTGGCTGACGGTACTGGCACTGCTCGCGCTGGCCGCCGCGGGAGGGCTGGACGAGAGTCGCGTGCTCGACATCTACACCGCGTACCTACCCTGGATCTCGCTGGCGGGCACGATGCTCGACAGTTACGCTGACTCCGCGCAGGACGCGATGGATGGGGAGCACAGTTACATCGCGCACTACCCTTGCGCCGAGGAGGCGGTCGAGCGTCTGGGGGTCCTAGTGCGCGAGGCGGCGCTGCGGGCGCGAGCCCTGCCCGACGGCCCGCGGCACGCGGTACTGGTGGCCTGCATGGTTGCGATGTACCTCTCGAAGGACTCCGTGCGCACACCCGAGCTGCGCGCGAGCACACTGCACCTCGCTCACGCCTGTGGCTCTCTGGCGAGAGTGCTTTTGCCGGTACTGCGCGTGTGGCGCGTGATGTACGCGCAGCGCGATGAGTAGTGTCGGCCCACGCTGACGCCGACACGTGAGGTTTCGCGTTCGCTGGAGCTGTGTGCGAGCAGGCGCCGCCGCTCGTGCCTGTGGTTCGGTGGCGAGTGCCTTTTGCTGGTGCTACTCACGTGGCGCGAGCGATCGGTGGCTAGCTCCGGCTGCCCCTTACGCATCTTTTTGTCTGCGCCCTTTTGGTTTTATGAAAACACGCTGAGTGCTTGGGAGGTGCCGTTTACGCAACGATCGCTTACGTGAGGGTCCACGGAAACGCAGCTGCGCTCGACTGGCCCGGCGTCGGGTGGACGCCCGAGGAGAGGTGCGGTGAGGGAGGGCCGCAGCCGCGGTTGTGAGCGGGTTGCGTGAGCGAGGCGTGGGCCGTGCGTCGCCGGGGGCGCGCGGCCCACGCACGGGTGCCGGAGCCTCCGGGAGGAAAGCCCCGGCTGCGGGGGACCGGCCGCCTCGCGCGACGGCCGTTCAGAGCCCCGGCGGCGAGTGGCGCGAGCCCGTTCCCCACCTGCTCGAGTCGCGCTACTCGCAGTCGCTCGAGCGCGGCCTCGCAATCCTCGAGTGCTTCACCCCGGAGCGCCCGGTGTGGGGGATCGCGGAGCTCGCCGACGAGCTGGGGATGAGCCGCTCCACAACGCACCGCTACGCGCTCACGCTGACGGAGCTCGGCCACCTGGTGCGCGCCCCCCGTCGTCGCTACCGGCTGGGGTTGGGGGTCACCCGGTTGGGACTCTCGACGCTGAGCTCCACGAGCCTGCGCACACACGCACAGCCGCACCTGGAGGAGCTGGGCAGGCGGGTTCCACACACGCTCGCGCTCGCGGTGCTGGACGGTTCCGAGGTCCTCTACGTGGACTGCGTCCGCGGCAGCCGCCGGGGGCTCCACCCAGCCGATCTAGGGTTGGGCGAGGGCACGCGTCTGCCGGCGCACTGCACGGCGATCGGAAAGCTGCTGTTGGCGAACCTCCCGGCGCCCGAGCAACACGATCTGGTTGGAGAGCTCGCGCTGGCGCGGCGAGGACCGCGCACGATCACGAGCCGGGCCGCACTGCGTCGGGAGCTCGCCCTGCTTCACGAGGCTGGCCTTGCCACCGGCGAGGAAGAGCTCGCGCCGGAGCTGTTGGAGCTCGCGGCGCCGGTGCGCTCGCACGCGGGGGAGCTGCTCGCGGCGGTGAGCCTGCTGGCGCACCGCTCGACGATCTCCCTCGAGCACCTCGTCGAGCACCTCGGTCCTCACCTGATCTCCACTGCCGACCGCATCTCCGCGCAGGTCGGCTTCCGCCGCGAAGACGAGCGGGCGGTTGGGGGGTAGGGGGGAGGCGAGTAGGGAGGGAGGAGGCTCCCTACGGGCAGGTGACCATCAGCGAGAAGGAGTTGTCGGTGGGGGTGATGCCTTCATAGGTCATCACCGTAATCGTATGTTCGCCCGTTACCGCCTGGGCCGTATCGTCGACTCCAGTCGCGTTGACCGTCACCACGGCGGCGCACTCGGTGAGTTTTACGCCTGTTCCATCCGACAGTGTGTACGTGCCGGTCGATGTGTGTTCGACGGTAAGCGTTTCACCCACCAGCGTGTTCGCGACCCCTGCGGACGTTACGGTCGCCGCCTCTGTCAGCCCAGCGCCGGCTGGGCCGGTCGCACCCGTTGGTCCAGCTGCACCGGTAGCGCCAGATGTACCGGCAGCGCCAGTCGCCCCCGTGACTCCCTGCGCGCCGGTGGCACCGGTGGCTCCAGCAGGTCCGCTCGCACCGGTCACACCAGCAGCCCCGGTGGCTCCTTGCGAGCCTGTTGCGCCGGTGGGTCCGGTTTCGCCGGTCACACCAGCCGCACCCGTGGCTCCGTGCCGGCCGGTAGCTCCAGTTTCGCCAGCAGGTCCAGTTTCGCCGGTCACACCGGTCGCACCGCTGGCTCCCTGCGGACCCGTAGCACCAGTAGGTCCAGTCGCACCGGTTGTACCAGCTGCGCCCGTAGCTCCAGTCACACCAGCAGCACCGGTCGCACCAGTTTCACCTGTGGCGCCCGTCGCTCCGGTAGCTCCCTGCGAGCCGGTCGCGCCTGTGGCGCCCACGATTCCTGGTTCGCCGGTCGCGCCCGTGGGTCCCATGATTCCGGGTTCGCCGGTCGCACCGGTAGCACCAGTAGCCCCACCACTGGGGCCGGTTGCACCCGTAGCACCGGTAGCGCCACCGCTAGGGCCGGTCGCGCCTCTTGGTCCGGTGGCGCCTGTTGCACCAGTCGGGCCGACTTCGCCGGTCACACCGGTCGCACCAGGTTCGCCGGCAGCACCAGTTGCGCCTGTGACCCCGGGGAACCCTTCGTTACCCCTGGCGCCAACCACGCCATTCAGACCGTTCAGTCCGTTGGCGCCGGCTGCACCAGTCGCACCGGTGGCGCCGGTCGCACCAGCAGGGCCAGCGGGGCCGCGCAAAGTGTTCTTGCTCCTCGGCTTCGCCTTGGAGTGGCCTGCGGATCGAGCCCTGGCGGCGTCGGCCGGAACGGTGGTCGTGCCCAGTGCAAGGACGCCAAGCAGGCCGCCTCCGAACAGGCTTCGAAACACTTGGCGACTCGTCTGACGTAGGTGGTGCATATCCACGCTAATTCAGCGGACTAGTATACATGGTCCACAATGATCGCCGGTCGTCCGTCAATCTGCCTGTGCATGATCGTCAAGGACGAGGTCGCGTCTCTGGAGCCCTGCTTGGAGTCCTGCCGTGAGCTGATCGACTGCTGGGTGATCTGCGACACCGGGTCCACCGACGGCACGCAGGATCTCATTCGCCGGGAGCTCGCGGGGATCCCCGGCGAGCTTTATGAGCACCGGTGGATC